>Ga0326727_10009996_pt1 | contig 22881 bp, 23 predicted proteins | sample MB2enrmetagenome_FD_207643 | JGI IMG/M metagenome (GOLD analysis project Ga0326727, IMG submission 207643) | Lab enriched peat soil microbial communities from McLean, Ithaca, NY, United States - MB29MY | ecosystem: Environmental > Terrestrial > Soil > Wetlands > Peat | place: USA: New York...
ACCGCGTGGCGCACGGCTTTGGGAATGGGGACCTCACTATGATGCTGGCGCGGTGCAGGGGAAAACCATGGACGGCACGATGGCTAAGGCAATGAGCTTTTACGCCCACGTCGGCCACCCCTGCGGACTGGATTTTCTGGCTGCGCCGTTTCTTGAAGCGCATCCTGAGTTCGCCTGGCAAGCGCCCTTGCTGCGGGATATGAAATCCGGCCCCTGGACGCTGTTCAAAGCAGGGCAAAGACAACCTTAGGAAATTCTTGCGGGGATTGCCACCGTGGGCGCCACCTCAAAGCCCAGGACAGGTGTGACCGGGTGAGTTGCCCCGGAGGGGCAAACGGTGCGTAGGCGTGGGTGAAACCCACGGAAAGCAAGCGAGAGAGTACAACGGCTCTGAAGGGGCCGCACAATCCAATAGCCGTCCTCGCCTGGGTAGATAATAACTTGTCTCATACAACCTCCGACTAAAACCTCGCTGCCATGGCGCGGGCACGCCGGCTTTCATAGAGCGGAAACTTCTCGGTCAGCGCCTCGACCTCGGGGCGAATGCGTTGCTGCACCGATTCATCTTCGATATTGTGCAGAACTTCGGAGATCCACTCGGCGATGAGCTCCATTTGCGGCTCGCGGAGGCCGCGCGTGGTGACGGCGGGGGTGCCGATGCGGATACCGCTGGCTTGCATGGGAGGATTGGTGTCGAAGGGAATGACGTTTTTGTTGACGGTGATGCCGGCGTTACCCAAGGCCTTTTCGGCCTGCTTGCCTGTTATCTTGTTTGAAAACACATCCACCAACATCAAGTGAGTGTCAGTGCCGCCGGAGACGATGCGGAAGCCTTTGCTGGCCAGGGCGGCGGCCAGGGTGCGTGCGTTCAGCACGATCTGCTTCTGATATTCGCGGAAAGCCGGCTGCAGGGCTTCCTGGAAGCAGACGGCTTTGGCGGCGATCACGTGCATCAGCGGCCCGCCCTGGATGCCGGGGAAGACAATCTTGTCCAGCTCCTTGGCATACTGCGCCTTGGAAAAGACCGCGCCGCCGCGCGGGCCGCGCAGGGTCTTGTGGGTGGTGGTAGTGACGAAATCGGCGTGCGGGAAAGGACTAGGGTGGAGGCCCGCCGCGATGAGTCCCGCGATGTGGGCCATATCCACCATCAGCAGGGCGCCGCTCTGTTTGGCGACGGCGCCCAAGCGCTCGAAGTCCAGAACTCGCGGGTAGGCGCTGGCCCCGGCGACGATGAGCCGGGGTTTGTGCTCCTGGGCCAGCCGCTCGAGCTCATCGTAGTCAAGGGTTTCGGTGTCCTTCCGTACGCCGTAAGAAACGATCTTGTACATTTTGCCAGAGAAGTTGAGAGGGTGGCCGTGCGTGAGGTGGCCGCCGTGGGCCAGGCTCATGCCCAGCAGGGTTTCGCCCGGCTTCAACACGGTCATATAAACGGCTTGGTTGGCCTGGCTGCCGGAGTGCGCTTGCACGTTCGCGTGCTCGGCGCCGAAGAGTCTCTTGGCGCGTTCGATGGCCAGCCTTTCCGCCACGTCCACGAACTCGCAGCCGCCGTAATAACGGTTGCCCGGCAAGCCTTCGGCGTACTTGTTGGTCATCACGGAGCCGAGGGCCTCGAGCACCGCCTCGCTGACGAAATTCTCCGAAGCGATCAGCTCCAGCGTCCGCGCCTGACGCTCGACTTCCTGATCGAGCGCCTGGGCGATTTCAGGGTCAACTTCGCGCAAGGAAAGGGAATGGTTCATGGTTTTTTCTCCGAGTGATAGCGTTGTTCAATAGCGTCGATTTTTTGCAAGCGGCGCTCGTGGCGGCCCCCGGCAAAGGGGGTAGTGAGCCAGGTGTCCAAAATTTGACGCATGGCGGCCGCGTCGATCATGCGAGCGCCCAGGGCGAGGATGTTAGCGTCGTTATGCTCGCGCGCCAGGCGGGCGGAAATCGTATCGTTGACGGCCACGGCCCGAACGCCTGGGACTTTGTTGGCGGCGAGCATCATCCCGATGCCCGCCCCGCACACCAGCACGCCGTAATCAGCCTGCTTTGCCGCCACCTGCGCGGCCACCTTCTCCGCGTAGTCGGGATAGTCCACGCGCTCCACGTTCGACGTGCCGTAGTCTTCAACCTCCACGCCCCGGCTCTTCAGGTAGTCCAGAACTTTCTCCTTCAAAGGAAAACCCACATGGTCCGCCGCCACGACAATTCTCATTTTTCCGCCACGCTGTTGTCCCCGAACGCATCAGGAGCATTGGGCCCGTTCTCCCCGCCCCTTTGGAGATTCTACCGGACCGGGGACAGGAAAGGGAATAGGGAATAGGGAATAGGGTCAGGGGCATTCGTGGGTCCTTTAATCTCAAGTGCTTCACGCAGTCGTCTGGAGTGTTCTGAAGAAGGGGGGCTTGCCTACTGTGGGCGTGAAAGGCGAGCCGCCAGTTTGAAACAGGTTTCTTCTAACTACCTGTGTTTTCAACAACATTCCGTCGATGACAGCTAAGTACATTAGTTTTCATACACATTCCGGCTTTGTTCGTCGCACTGAAGCGGCGTCCCTTTGTTTTCAGAGACATATCCGCATCGATCGCAGAATTTTAAGAATTCCCTATCCGTACTCCGATCCAGAATCCTAAGCCAGACGCACCGCGCGCACTTCCCCCCGGGCGAGGGAACCTCTCCGCAGAATCGCCGGGTTCTTCTTCCCGCCTGGCACAGGCTGAAAAGGAATTCGAAAGGGTGGGGCAAAATTACCGCAACGCTTTCCCAAGACGTCATAGCGACCCTGCCTGATTTGTCAAGAATTGTAGCCTACTGTCTCGTAGTTGTCAAGAGACAGGATGTCCGGGTCATTGCGCCGGCAGCAGGGTGCCCTGCGGCTAGGGGCACGGACGACGCAGCGCGGGGGCACATGGTCCTGCGCCCCACAAACTGCCTGGGGAGGCCCTTGCGGCCGGCCCTACACCTGGCATTTCTATTCAGACCGGAGCGCCGCGAGCGGGTCGGCACGCGCAGCGCGAAGGGCGGGGATCAACGCGGCACCGGCCGTTACAGCACAGAGCAAGGCAGAGACAGCCGCGAAGGAAATCCCGTCGTAGGGAGAGACTCCCTTCACCTGGGAAGCGATGAGCCGCATCAATACGACCGTGGCGCCTGCACCAAGGGCCAGCCCAACGGCAGTGAGCGAAAGCGCTTGGCTAAGGATGCGGCGAACGATCTCGGCCGGCTTGGCTCCAATGGCGATCCGAATGCCGATCTCGCGTCTTCGCCGCGCTACCCCATAGGCGACCACTCCATACAGCCCAACGGAGGCAATGATGGCAGCAAGAAGGGCGAATGAAGTGAGTAGGCCCGCGGCGAGGCGTTGCGGGGCGAGCGACATCTTCACGAGTTCGCCCCCGGTTTGGACGCCGTAGAGTGGAACGTTCGGGGAGGCCTGTTGCCAGCTCCGTTGAATTTCCCGCACCAAGCCCTGCGGCTCGCGGCGCGCCTGCACGATCAGGTTCCCTACGGGATAATGCCATTGCCAAGCTGCAAAATAGATGTACGGCTGGGGCTGCTCCCAGACGGAGTTGTACTTGGAATCGCGGGCCAGTCCCACCACTTGGGCCATGGTCCGCCGGCCAGGTTGCTCCTCGACTAACAATGTGTGCCCCACTGCGCTCGAACCCGGCCATAGACGTTCGGCGAGCCTCTGGTTGACTATCACTGCCTTTGGCGAATCTGCCCTGTCATCCCACGTGAAATCGCGCCCAGCCAGAATCGTGATCCCCAAGGTGTGGAGGTAAGCGGGGCCTACCATGTTGTAAGCCGCTTGAAGAGCTTCGGGCGTCCTGGTTTCCGCGTCCATCACCCGCATCGTGGACCGCATCATCGTGAGCGGCACATCCGACGCGACCGTGGCTCTCTGCACACCTGGAAGGGTGGAGGTTCGTTGCAGCGCGGCCTGAGCGAAAAGTTCGCTTCGCCCGGCATCGGATTTGCCTTCAGGCGGATCGAAACCCAAGAGCAGAAGATTGGCGGGACGAAAACCAAGATCGACCGAGTAGGCCTTCAAGACACTTCGCGCGAAAATGCCGCCCACAACCAGCAGGACCATGGAAAAACCCACCTGGACCACCACGATCAAGTGCCGCAGCCAGTCACCGTGATCGCCTTGCAAAGGAGCATTTCCGGACTCCTTCAACGAAGGGATGATATCGGGCCTGCTGGCCTGAAGCGCGGGAACGAGGCCGAACAAGAAGATCGTAGCGAGTGACAGCGAGAAGCCGAACAACAGCACCCGCGTTCCTATTCCGAGGTTGAGCGCGAGCGGAATCCCAAGCGCCCCCGGAAAGCGCGACAGAACATCATCCAGGCCCAAAGTAATCAGTAGAGCTACGGAGAAGCTGCCGATGACCAACAAAAGGTTCTCAGCCATTGACTGGCGGATCAGCCACCCACGCCCTGCGCCGAGCGCTACGCGGATCGCCATTTCGCGACGGCGAGCAAAGGCGCGCTCTAGAAGCAGGTTGGCGACATTGGCGCAGGCAAGCAAAAGCAGGAGTCCCGCCCCGACACTAAACACCACGAGCAATTGTGTGATTGAGGTACGGTAGGCAGGCCAGAATTTGGATCGCGCGGCCAAAAATGCCGCGACCGTGACATCCCGATTGGTGGTCGGTTCAGCCTGGGCGAGGTTGGCGGCAATAAGCCGCATTTCCGCCTCTGCCTGGGAAACTGTGACGCCCTGTTTCAACCGGCCAAGCATGACTATCCACCGAGCCGAGCGCCGGTGAAAGACATTGAGTTTCTGGAACCGCGGCAGCACCAGGGGAACCGTGCTGAGCGGGATCCATGCTTGCGGAGGATCACCCCAGTTCAGGTTGGCGCCGCCGTAGCGTTGAGGGACGATGCCGATGACCGTCAAGGGACAGCCCTCGAGGGTGATCGTCTTGCCAACTAGACTTTTATCTCCCCCGAAGTGGTTGCGCCAAAGCTCCTCACCCACCATTGCAACAGGCGCTGGACTTGAAGTGTCGCCTTCCTCTGCACCGAACGCGCGGCCCGCCAGCGGTGGAAGCTCGAGCATGGAAAAGTAATCCGCGCTGACGGCCTCCACGGAAATACGTTCGGCAGTGTCCCCAACGGTAAGGTTCAAGGGGAGCCGGACATAGGCGGAAAGATGCTGGAAGGATGTGGTGCGCTTCCTGAAATCCTCGAAATCGGGAAAGGAACTCGACACGTAGCGCCCGGCGTTCTTATCGAAACTATAGACCGCAACAAGTTGCTGCGGCTCCGGTAGCGGCAGCGGACTCAGAAGGGTCTCATCAGCGACATTGAAAATTGCCGTGGCCGCGCCAATTCCCAATGCCAAGGTCAGCATGGCAGCAACAGCGAAAGCCGGATTCCTCCGCAACACGCGGAAACAGAACCGCAGATCGGCCCCAAGCGAGAATTGCCTCATGTCTCAGTACCCTGGGAGTGGCCAGATCACGTGCAGCACCTTCAGACAGATGGTTGCAATTTGCTAATCACCACCAATCCCGTCAATAAGCAAAGGCGTGGGAAGGCGCAATAGAGTGTGAAGGTGAAATGGGCACCATCAGTCATGGCTTGCAAACCAGGATTTCAATTTTAGCATTGCAGGCAAAGGCAGTAAACGCCCGCCGGCTCGTTCGCAAGACACAGTCTCCCAGAATTGGCGAGAAGGCGCCAAGGAGATTTCGCCGCTTATGGGGAATTAGAAGAGGTTACAATCGGAAATGACATGGAGCAAAAGAAGTTCGAGGAACTGGTTGCCCAGGCTCTCGATGGCCTACCTCAAGCCTTTCGTGAGAAGCTCACGAATGTAGCGATCATCGTCGAAGATTCGCCGCCGGCGGAACCGAAGCGGGGCGGGTTGCTGTTGGGGCTGTTTCACGGCATCCCGCGCACGGAGAAGAGTGTGTTTTCCTCCACCCCGCCGGATCGGATTTTTCTCTACCAGCGAAACATCGAGGCGGTTTGCAGGAGCGAGACGGAGGTGCGCCGGCAGATCCGCGTTACGCTACTCCATGAAGTGGGGCACTACTTTGGACTCAGCGAGGACGAGTTGCACAAAGTGTGAAAGGGACGTATCAGGTGCAGCCGAAACTATAAATGGTGAATAGTAAATTATGAATTGCGCATGGAGAAAAAGGTGGGCCACTGGTATTGGTCACTGAGGGCAGGGTCTGCGCCATAAACTCATAATTCATAATTCACTATTCACCATTCACTATTCGTAATTTTCCTTGTTACGGCCGGGCACCTGACGCCTGACGTCGCTGCTCACAGGCCCCGCGCCGCAGCCTCCATGACCTCCTCTGGCGAGGCCGTTCCCGTTCCTTTTTTCATGATGGTAATCGAAGCCACAAGATTGCCGAAGTCCGCCGCAACGACGGGATCACCCGTTACGGCCATGGTGAGCGCCGTGCCGGCCGCAAAGCTGTCCCCGGCGCCGCAGATGTCCACCGGTTTTTCCACGCGCCGGGCTTTGGCCCACGTCTCTTTGCCTTCTTCAATCACCAGGGCGCCACGCGGACCATGGGTCACGATCACCGCTCGGGCTCGAAGATGTTCGCGCAGCCGCTTGAAATTGACCTGCCCAAAAAGTTGCCGGCAGGCCGCCTCCGCCTCCTCCCGATTCGGCTTGACCATCACTTTCCGAAACAGGTGTATCCGTTTGCGCGAGTCCACAAGAAACACCTTGCTCGGGTACCTTCCCGCAAGCTCGATTATCGAAGCGCGGACCGCAGGGGTTACCACTCCGCCGGCGGCCGTTTCGGCCTGGTCGGCCACGAGAATCACGTCAAAAGCCTCCACCACGGGAATAAGGCTCTCAATGACCTGCTTCTCCGGCTCTGGGGGAAGCGGCTGGGTGGAGATGAAATCCACTCGAGGCTGGTCTTCAATGCCGGTTTGGCCGTTTAAGAGCTTGGTGTAGGTGAAGGTCTGCCAGCCGGGCATTTCCACCATCAGATTTGCGGTGATTCCACGTTGGGTCAAAGCGCGATCCAACTCGAACCCAAATCCATCGTCGCCCCGGATTCCCAGGACGGCTACTGTCCCAGCGCCCAACGCGGCCAGGTTATTAGCCGCGGTGCCGCCCCCACCCGGAGTGACCATGGTGGAGACAATGCCCAGCCGAGGGATCCCGGTTTCACGGGACGGTTCCGAGGTGGCGGGATCGTAAGTGCACCAGCGATCCAGGCAGATGTCCCCCACTACCAGCGCCTTGAGTTTTTTGAAACCATCCAGAATCTCTGCTGTCGTCATGTGAGCTCCAGAAGGGCGCGCCGCAACGCAGGCACGGTCGCCCGATGATCGCCGCAAGAGTAGTAGCTGTCTCCCCCGTCGGCCACGGTTCTGACCAAGATGGTCTTGTGAGGCCGGAAATAGTATCCCGGATCAGTTTTGGGCAATTCGTGGTGGATGTCACCCTGAATTGGGACGAGGTCAAAGACCGCGGTAGTGAAATGCCTGATCGCGCGCCCTTGCTGGTGCGCCACGTTGCGGGCCATGGCAAGGGCTTTCAAATAGACCTCCGGGCCCATGACGGCGGAACCAAAATCGAGCATGATTCCCCCTTCCAGGTCCTCAACCGACTTTGTGAAAATCAGGAAGTCGCGATAGCTGGCTGCGCCGAGAGCGCCTCCATCGCAGTTCGGGTGCTCATGGATAATGTCGTATCCAATGCCCACGTGCACCGTGGCTGGAATGGAAAGCCGGAAAGCCGCGGCAAAGATGCTCACGTTCTTGTGGGGGAAGTCGCTGCTCTCGATGCGCCGCCCAACGTTTTCACCCAGCCCCAGGGAAAGCGCTGCGGCCTCGCGAATCACCTCATTGAGATCCCCCGTCTCGCGCCACAGCCCGAATTGGCCGCTGCGAATATAGCGCGCTACGCTCTCGGTGGTGGAGCCCACGCGGGCCAGTTCGTAGTCATGAATTGCGCCCGCGCCATTCATCGCGATATGCGTCAAATAGCCACGTTCCAGCAGGTCGATAATATAACGGCTTGCTCCAGCTTTGATGACGTGCGCACCCATCATCAGGATGCGGGCATTCCCCTTGGCTTTGGCCGCGAGCATTCGTCGCGCCAACTCAATGAGCTGAGGATGCGAGAAGTCCGGCGCCGGCCCCCCCAACGGCAAAAGATAGTCAAGGTTCATGTCATGGGCACGTTCGCCCAGGGGCTTGAGCAAGAGGCGCGAGCGGTCAAAGATTTTGTATTTGGAGTTCATGTTTTGCCACTGCTTAATAGACGTTGGTAATCTCGTTCGCTTGCCTGCCCTGCAAGGGCAGCATGCAGTAGCCGGAGGCAACGCCCCCGGCTACTTAATTGATCCCCGGGGATTCGGGCCCCCCTGAGAGGAGAGGAGTCGGGCGAGAGGGGTATCCATAAGTCCAATCGGTGATTTCACGGCACCTAAGCGGGGCGATAATTGGCAAATAAAACCTCAGAAAGCTCTTCCCAGCAAAGGAAATTTGGAATGACGAAATCTGCCCCCACCTTGACCAGCCGCTCCCGCTTCCATTGGTTGACGACCCGGCATTCGGGCTCGTCTGTGGCCACGCCGACGGCGACACCGCCGACCTCTTTCAGGTTTTTGATTTCAACGTATCCGTCTCCGAATCCAATCAGCTCTTTTCCGTCGCCCGCCAGGGAAGAAATCATCTGGCGAACCAGCATTTCCTTCGAAAAGGTTTTGTAGTCGTCGCGGGCGCCGTAGATGTGTCCATCAAAGTGGCGCTCGATTTCCAGCAAGTGAGCTTATTCCAGTGTGTATGCCTCATCCGTCCCACTGGCGCAATAGAGCTTCAGGCCCCGCGCCTGCAAGCTCTCGAGCACGCCGCGAGCGCCAGGAACGACGTACTGGTCCGGAGAGACCTTTCCCTGGCGTAGCTCCTCTCTCCGGTACTCAATCTTCTGCATCAGGCGGTCGTGATAGATGCGTTTGTATTCGAGTGGGGGCCGGGGTTTGCCACCCCTTTTTTCCACCTGCTCCGCCAATTCGATCATCTGGTAGATGGTTTGTTCCCCCGTGAGACGCGCCACGAAATCGTCCACAAGGGCGTGTAAGTCCTCTTCCTTCTCCCCGGTCTTCAGTTCCGCCAGGATTTCGACCATCATGGGGACCATGACGTCCAGCCAGCCGGCGCGAATGAGGGAAAGGGTACCATCAAAATCAAAGAGCGCCAGCTTGGCGCGCGGGGCGGAGACGCCTTTTCGGATAATTTCCATCGTGTTCATCTGAACCGAATCATTCCTACAAATAGGGAATCATAAATCGTGAATGGTGAATTCTAAATTGTGAATTATAAATTCAAGCAATATCAGCATGAATGCGAGCAACGCGGTGTCGTCCTCGATTGCTCATTTCCGGTTTATTGTTAACTACTCGTAGAATACGGCCATCATCCACGAGGGGTCATTTGTAATTTACAATTTACCATTTACTATTCACTATTTCCCCTCTGTGCGGAACCATTCCACCGTCCTTCGTAGCCCTTCTTCGAAACTCACCTGCGGCTCGTACCCGAGCGCCTGGCGGGCCAGCGGGATATCCGCGAGGGAATGGAGGACATCACCTTTGCGCGGCGGGTCATACTGGGGTCTTACCTGCCGTCCAAAAATGCCGTTGAGGACGTCGATGGTCTGATTGAGCGTGTAACTGGCCCCCACGCCGACGTTGATGACTTTCCCCGCTGCCGCCGGGGCGGCGCAAGCCTTCAGGGTAGCGTCCACGACGTTGTCCACGTAGGTGAAGTCGCGCGATTGTTGGCCGTCGCCGAAGATCACCGGAGTGTTTCCCCGCTGATAGGCGGCTACGAACTTGGAAAGAACGCCGGTGTAAGGTGAGTCAGGGTTCTGCCGTGGTCCGAAAACATTAAAATAGCGCAGGGCGACGGTTTCGAGGCTGTAAATCCTGGTGAATATCCGGCAGTAGTACTCTCCCGCCAACTTGCCCAGCGCATAAGGCGAAAGAGGGTCGGGGGTCAACGTTTCCACGCGGGGCATGATGGGGTTGTCGCCGTAGGCCGCTGCCGAAGCGGCGAAGACCAGACGTTTAACGCCCGCATCCCGCGCTGCCAGCAGCACCTGCAAAGCGCCTGTGATGTTGACTGCGTTCGCGGTCAGCGGGTCTTCAACCGAACGCGCCACGGAGGGAAGCGCCGCAAGATGAATGACGTATTGCGCCTCCGTGAAGAGCGGAGAGATGACTTGTGGGTCGCGGATATCGGCTTGACAAAAAGTTATGCGGTCAGAAACTTGGGCGAGGTTGGCAGTTTTGCCGGTCGAGAGGTTGTCCAGCACGCGAACAACTTCCCCCCTTCGCACCAGCTCCTGAACAACGTGCGAGCCAATAAAGCCAGCCCCACCGGTAACCACATAGAGAGCCATATTTGTCAACTCCTCCTGCGAGTCTAGCACAGGCGTGAGAATGCCCCAATGGGTCCTGTTATTTGATTGTGCTGAGGATACCGCTGGATGTATAAACTTACGTTATTTGGAGATTTGAAACTATGAAAATTCTTGTGCTGGGTGGTGACGGTTACTTGGGTTGGCCAACCGCCATGTACTTGTCGGCCCGCGGTCATGCGGTGGGGGTAATTGACAACTTCGCCAAACGCCGCTGGGAGATGGAACTGAACGTCGAGCCTTTGATGCCCATCCGCACCTTGCACGATCGTGTGAAGGCGTGGCACGAAGTTACAGGAAAAAAAATCGACCTCTTCGTCGGCGACTTACGCAACTACGAGTTGGTGTTTCGGGCCTTCGAGGCGTTTGAGCCGGAGGCCATTGTGCATTATGGCGAGCAGCCTTCCGCGCCCTACTCCATGATTGACCACAGCCGGGCCGTCTTTACTCAGATGAACAACCTGGCAGGCACGCTGAACGTCCTCTGGGCCATGCGCGAACTCTTTCCCACCGCTCACCTCGTGAAGCTGGGGACGATGGGCGAATATGGCACGCCCAATATCGACATCGAGGAGGGGTTCATCGAGATCGAGCACAAGGGGCGCAAGGACGTTCTTCCCTATCCCAAACAGGCAGGGTCCTTTTACCACCTCACCAAAGTACACGACAGCCACAACATTCTGTTCGCTTGCCGGGTGTGGAAACTGCGCTCCACCGATTTGAACCAGGGCGTGGTTTATGGCATCGAGACGGACGAAACCGGGCTGGATGCGCGCCTGGCTACCAGTTTCCACTACGATGAAGTATTCGGCACCGCCCTCAACCGCTTCTGCGTGCAGGCCGTCGCCGGAATCCCGCTGACGGTCTACGGCCGCGGCGGACAGACACGTGGTTTTCTAAACCTCCGCGATACGCTGCGTTGCGTGGAACTCTCCATCTTGAATCCGCCGCAGGCCGGCGAATACCGGGTGTTCAACCAATTCACAGAGACCTTTAATGTGTTAGAGCTGGCACAGATGGTGAAGGCGCAGTCGGAAAAGTTGGGGCTTAATGTGGAAATTGATCATCTGAAGAACCCCCGGGTAGAAGCGGAACAGCACTACTACAATCCCGCGCACAGAAAGTTGATCGAGCTGGGATTGCAGGCGCGCCTGCTGTCCGAGGAGTTGCTACAAAGCATGCTCAAGCGGGTCCGAGAGCACTCCGCCCGCATCAAGCAGGACATCATCCTGCCACGTGTAACCTGGGAAGGCTCGAAGGTAGACTCTTGAATAGTGAATAGTGAGTGGTGAATAATAAATAGTGAATAGGATGTGGTGAACTGGGCCCCCGGAATTCTTCTGATTTTGGACCTGCCCCGCCTGGCCTTTTATAATTTACAATTTACCACTTACTATTCACCACTCACTATTTGGAACTATATCGAAGACTAGTATGGAATTGCTGCTTCTGGGCGCCGGGATGGGAGTGGTGGGGGGGATGATTCCTTGCCCGCTCCATTTCATCGCCCTCACACAGGTGGCGCTCAACCGCTGGCTGCGCGCCATCCTGATTCTCGTGGGGCCGCCCGTGGCCGTGGATGGCGCCATGCTCCTTGTCACGTTTTTCTTCTACCAGTATATTCCCCCCTCCGTCGCGCACTACGTTGCCTACCTGGGCGGAGTCGTGCTCATCGGATTTGCAAGTTACTCTCTCAGCGCTGCCCGGGGTAAGACGCAAGCGGAAATGGCCAACTCTGCCACGCTCACGTATGCGGGCGTCACCACCGCCACCCTCACCGAGCTCACCGCTCCGGGCACCTGGATTTACTGGATGACCGTCGCCGGCCCCATCCTCTCCGAAGGCCGGCTTCGTGGTTACTGGCATGTTGTACCCTTCTTCGTGGGTGGTCTGGTCGCCTATTATGGAGCGGCGGTCGTTTCTTTGCGGGTGCTTGCCTGGGGCGCCAGCCTCCACAAGCGCTTCCATGAGCGCCTCTTCCTCGCCGCCAATGTTCTGCTCTTCCTTCTTGGAATCTCCTATCTGGTTAGGGCCTACTTGGGGCGGTAAGGACCTTGGGGCTGGGGGCTAGGGCAATTCTGGATTTGAGATTTTTGAGCCTCGGATGTTGGATATCAGATTGACCCTGCTTACCGCCTTCCGTTCTTTGCTAAAACCTAGCCAGTGCCTAGTCCCCGGGTTTGGACCTTGCATCCTCCGCCCGGCTGCTTCCGCGAAAGACAGGCAGCCGACAACAAGCAACGGGCCACTGACAACCGACCACCGACAACTGACAATCCACTAGGGACAGGATAGAATAGAAGTGTTGAGGGCCGGTCTGCATTGTCTTAAGGATTCCGAAATTCACTTAGGGATTGTCTTCAAGGAGGTCAAATCCACAAATGAGCCAGCCACTGACAATTCTGGGTATTGCAGGTAGCCTGCGAAAGAAATCGTACAACCGGGCCGCGTTGCGCGCGGCGCAGCAACTGGTCCCGGAGGGCGTCAAGCTCGATATTTTTGAATTGGATGGGATCCCCATCTTCAACCAGGATGAAGAGCAGAATCCGCCGGACAAGGTGAGGCAACTGAAGGCCCAGATTCGGGCTGCGGATGCCATACTCTTTGTCACGCCCGAATACAACTACTCCATTCCCGGGGTTCTCAAAAATGCCATAGACTGGGCGTCCCGCCCTTACGGCGACAATGCCTGGCAGGGTAAGCCTGTGGCGGTAATGGGTGCTTCCGTTGGACCGCTCGGGACATCGCGCGCCCAATACCATCTCCGGCAAGTGTTTGTCTTTCTCGATATGCTCCCCCTGAACAAGCCGGAGGTGATGATTGGCAATGCCAGCCAGCGCTTCGACGAGGCGGGCAACCTGATTGACCAGGACACCAGGAAGCACATCCGGGGCCTGCTTGAATCCTTGGTGGACTGGACCCGCCTCCTTCAAAGAGGGCGGGGAGTGGCGGCATAAGCCTTGACGAGATAGCAGTCGCCCATGCCGCCCACCGCACCCGGAAGGCATGAAAATCAACTCCCCTCCTTAGTTAAGGAGGGGCAGGGGGGTGGTTGGCCGTAAGTCCGATACCCACCACCCCCGTCCTCTCCTCAGTGAGGAGGGGAGTCAATTCCAGAGCGGCGAGGACAAGCCGGCGCTTTGACGCCCTGGGCGGAATCCCAGATCCAAGATCTAAAATCCAAAGTCGTGAAAACCCGTGCAAACTACCCACACTTACTGTAGGATGTGAGGACCGTCTCACAGACCGAAAGTTATGGAGGTTCGTATGGAAGAGACAAAGTCGATGTCCACCACGAGTCTGATCGCGGTTCCGGCTTTGATTACTCTGGGCATAACCGTTCTGCGCCTGGCGGGTGAACTCGAACACTGGCCCAGGCCATGGTTTAGCACGGCAGCAGGTGGGGGAGGGGCAATCGTTGGTATTTTCTGGCTACCGATCATTTTCGGTCCCTATTTCGCCCTGAAATTGGCTGGAGCGGGCGAGGGATGCGCGAGTTTAGGGAAGGCCATCGGGTTGGCGCTCGCGGGATTAGGGGTGATGGTTCTGGGCGCAATGCTGTTAGGAGTAGTCATGACTCTGCACCATCCGAAGCTGACCGTGATTGGGTCTCTGGTTATGTTGGCGGCAGCGTTCATTCCGGGTATCGGCTGGCGTTCGTTGGGCAACACCCTTATCGCTTACGCCTTCGCGGCCCGTATTCCGGTCGTGATCGTAATGCTCCTGGCCATGCTCGGCAATGGCGGCCAGGGTTGGGGAACGCACTACGATGTCACCCCGCCCAATTCCGCTTTCCACTCGTTTGCGGCAAAATTCTTTTACGACGCGCTCCTTCCCCAGTTGACCTTGTGGATCGGTTGGACGGTTGTGGTGGGGTCAATCTTCGGTGTCATTGCGGCCGCTATCGCTCGCCGAGGGAGGCAAGCGGCCCTGGCAGCGGAGTGAAAACAGTGACAAGTGACGGGTGAAGAGCTGCGCAAACCTGCACTTCTACGTCGGTGTCTTATGGGGAGGGAAAGTCCTCAAAGCGGCGAGTTTATATCGCATTTCCTTGGTTGAACACTGGCGAGCTCAGTCAGCTCAATTGTATGATTTGGAACTGAATCTGCTACGGCGAGCAAAAGGAGGTTCGTATGGAAGAGACAAAGCCAATGTCCATCATGAGTCTGATCGCAATTCCGGCTTTGATTACCCTGGGCATTACCGTCCTGCGCCTGGCCGGTGAACTCGAACACTGGCCCAAGCCATGGTTCAGCGCGGCAGCAGGTGGGGGAGCGGCGATCGTTGGTATTTCCTGGCTGCCGATCATCTTCGGTCCCTATTTTGCCTTGAAGTTGGCTGGAGCGGGCGACGGGCCTTCGAGCATCGGGAAGGCGATCGGCTTCGTGATCCTTGGATTGGTGTTGTTTGTCCTGGCGTGCGTGTTGGCTCAGGCAAGCTTCGCGCACCATCCAATTCGGACCCTAGGCGCGTTCCTGCTAATGCTAGTTGCAGCCTTTATTCCCGGTATAGGTTGGCGCTCGTTGGGGAACACTCTGCTTGCTTACGCCTTTGCGGCGCGCATTCCGGTGCTGGTCGTGATGTTCTTGGCCATGCGCGGGAATGATGGTCAGGGTTGGGGAACACATTACGATGCCGTATCTCCCATGCTCGCCTCCGCCTCTTTTGCCAGGAAGTTCTTTTACGAGGCTATCGTGCCCCAGATGACCTTGTGGATCGGCTGGACGGTTGTGCTGGGCTCAATCCTGGGGGTCATCTTTGCTGCTTTCGCGCGGAAGGGAAAGCAAGCGGCCCCGGCGGCGGTGTGAAACGCGGCCATCCCGGGCCCCATGTGTGGGAAAAGGATTTGAATATATCGCCTTAGGGGCACGCTGCGGCGGGCCCCTGCCTGATTTCTCAATCTTCAACCTTCCTTCTCAAGTTGGCCTTGCGTGAAGGCTCGAAGCCGCGCACGCAACTCGTCTCGGACACGGCGGAAGGCGGCTAAGGTGTCCTCTCGGGGCCCTGGAGCGGCGGCGGGATCTTCGATGCTCCAATGAATACGCTTCGTTTTCGCCGGAAAGACGGGGCAACTTTCCTTAGCGTTATCGCAGACCGTGATTACATAGTCGAAGTCCCACCTCACGAACTCGTCCACCGATTTGGACCTGTGACTGGAAATGTCGATGCCGACCTCCTGCATCACCGTAATAGCCTCGGGTCGCACGTGGGTTGGCTTCGTGCCGGCGCTGAAAACCTCGCAGGCATTTGCCGCATCGTGGCGCAGTAACCCCTCCGCCATTTGACTGCGAGCGGAATTACCGGTGCACAGGATGAGGACTCTCATTTCGGCTTCCTTGCCCGCACGAAGCCGCTCATGAACTTGCCATCGACAAGCGGTGCAATGGCGTCCACGTCGATCCCCTGGCTTGAAAGCATTTCTCGCGCCTCTTCAACACGGTAAATCCGGGTCGGCTCGATGGTGACCAGTTCAAATCCTGCCTTTGCGAGTTTTGCAAGGTATTCGCTCTCTTCCAGCGCTCCCGCCATGCAGCCCACCCATAACTCCATGTTGCGCTGAATCTCAGCGGGGACTTCCCCTCGCACCACGATGTCCGAAACTGCGAATCGCCCTCCCGGCTTGAGCACGCGAAATGCTTCCCTCAGTACTTGGTCCTTGTCTGCGGAGAGGTTGATGACGCAATTCGAGATAACGACATCGACGGAATTGTCAGGCAGGGGGATGTTCTCGATCTCTCCCTTCAAGAACTCGGCATTTTCGACTCCGGCTTCGCGCTGGTTTTCGCGGGCCAGCGACAACATTTCATCCGTCATGTCCAGGCCGTAGGCCTTACCCGTCGGCCCTACCCGCCGGGCGGAGAGCAGCACATCAATGCCCCCGCCCGATCCTAGGTCGAGCACGGTTTCGCCGGGTTTCAGCGCAGCCAGCGCGGTTGGGTTTCCACACCCTAATGAAGCAAGTAGAGCTTCCTCGGGGATTTGGCGGGTTTGGCTGCCATCGTAAAGATTCGAGCTGATAGGATCGGGACAACGATCCGTTGGCGGAGCTGTACCGCAGCAGGGACTCCCGATCTTGATGACGCGCAGGGCCGCCTGCCCATACTTCTCTTTCACCGCTTCCTTAATATTCTCACCGCTCATTTTCTTCTCCTTTCCTGGCTTCCCTTTGAAGCTTGCACGATCAAGACAAGGTCGCCGGGTTTAACAGCTTTGTTGCGGGTACAGCACTCGGCATAGAGAAAGTTCAGAAGTTCCTGGAGGGCCTCTGTATTCGCCGTGTACCAGAGGAAGGTGCCCTCACGCCGCACCTTGACCAATTCCTCGTTTTTGAGTTTGTCGAGATGATGGGACAGAGTGGAAGCAGGGATTTCCAGTTCATCTTGAATGTCGCCCACCACCAGTCCCTGAGGATGGGCGGTTAGCAGGAGCTGCATAATGCGCAAGCGAGGCTCCGCCCCCATGGCGGCAAACATATCCGCATACCGTATGACTTGCTGGGCGTCGTCCGGAGTGGTCATATTTCGATTATACTAGAAATGGAGAAGGGCGCGTCAAGAGAAAAGTGCGGGGCTGCTCCGGGCATTTTGCGCAAGGAGAAGACAGTCGTCCCCCGCGGCGTGGCTGCGGGCGCAGGTCGGGTAGCCATCACGGCACGGGCTTTGGGCCGTGGCCTGGTTAGCGACGGAGCTGTCCAAGAACCCACGGCATCAAGAGCATGCCCTGGCTGCCCCTCTCTCATGCTTACGCGGCGGCGCGCTACGCTTGCCGCTATAAAGAGCGGCATGAGTTCTTGCGCCTTGCCTTCTACCGACGTCTATGACCGCCGGAGCGAGGTTTATCGTACGGCTAGGAAGCCACAGTTAATCCCCCAATGGAATCTGGCGTGGCTTCAAATGCTTACTTTGCTGCCGGCACGTAGCTCAGGTCGGGGCGAGACAAAGCAAGCTCGCTCCGCACGCAGTGGACACTCTTATCGAAGAGTTTCAGTACGGACTCAGCCTCCTCGCGCCCATAGGCTTTCTCCAGCACCGCTCGGAAGGTCTGCTCAGGCGGCTCGAAGTCAGCCCAATTCTTGTGGGGGAAGGTCAATACATAGGTGGGATGTTCGCCACCATTATACAATCCGTAAAATTCGTAATAGACGGGCCAATTGGCTTTCTGGATGGCCTCGTGGGCTTTGCGGATTGCGAGGAGGAAATCCGACTCCCCATCTATGTTCAGTTGATACCACACTGTCGAATAGATCGGGGTTGGGACATCGCCCGGCATCGGGCGACTGAGGTCGGGATGGTAAAGGTAGACGGCCCCGACCTCCGACTCCTCGTACTGTACCACGTTGGCATTGTAGTCGGCCCCGTCAGCCTCCATGAACTTGGCACGGCTGTCGAGGTCTTTCCAGTGCAGGCCGAACACGCCGCGCCCGTACTGGCCTGTCCGCTCGCCAGTGCCCACCTGCCAAACTTTCACCGTCAATGTGTCCTTTTGCTGCCGATGCCAATCCATGTGGCGTTTGAGTGCCTGCTCAAACTGCTGCTGCATCCCTGCTTTCGGCTTGATGTACCATACGCCCGCCACCGTTCCCGGCTTCTCCTGTGCCAGAAGAGGCAGCGCCAGCAGCCACACGAACCCGAGGATGAAGAACAATAGTGTCTTCCGCATACGTGTACCTCCAATGAGGGATTCAATTCGTTCTAAGGTCGCAAATCAAAATTCTTGAAGATTGCCAAAACCTAATGGTTGCCGAGGTGAACAGCGCTCCCGCAAATCATGCGGGCGCGAGAGCAGCGTAGCTTGCACGGAAGAGATAGTTCAAACGACAGTGAGTGCCACGGACAGTTCTTGTGCCGTGGCCTGGTCAGCGCGCGCAACATCCCACAACCCACGGCATGCCGTGCCCACTCCCTACGGCTACTTCTTTGTAATCTTCGTTCCAGCTGAGGCCACGCACTGCCAGCGACCGGCCTTCCTAATCCAAGTATCTATGAATCGGTACTGGCCGCTGGCATCCTTACCTTTGTACTGTTCCTTGATCGTCCAGCGGCTGAGGACCACTGCCGCATCTCCGTAAACACGGACCTTCCATTCGTCTCCGACGGCGGACGTGTACGCGTCCTCACCGGACTTGAGGTTCGCGAGTTCCTCAGCCTTGGTAACGACGGTCCCTTCCAGGTCTACATATGTATGATCATCTGCTTCGATCCGGGCGAGTGCTGCCACATCGCGCTTGACCAGGGCGTTGTTCCAATCGTTCTCCAGCTTGATCAACTCTTGTTCAACACTCGCACTCTTTGCCGGTGCTGCCGGCTTTGCTTGCGCAAAGGCCTGGCACGACACAGCGAGCACGAGCACGCTGATTGCTAAGATCGCCTTCATAAAACACCTCCCTGAGATTCGATTTCTGAAAGTCGGTTCGCGGGGCGCAACCGCGGGACATGGCACGGGCATTCCGCCCATGACACGGCAGAGATGGCTGTGCCACGCGGCCCGTAGAGACGTTCCGATGGAACGTCTCCTAAGACGCCCCACCGGGGCGTCTCTACGTCTACGCGCTGGCCTTGCCTTCGACCTTGTCGAGCGGGGTCCGCGCTCCATAGATTGGCTAGTGCTTGGCAGCTTCCGGCGCTGGCACCTCGGAGTTAGCCATGTCGACCACTATCTTCCAATGGCCGTCCGGCTGCTTCTTCCATACGTCCACATATTCTCCGCGGTCGGTGACGGGCTTGCCTTTCGCGTTGCTCAGCGTGGACTGATACGTGCCTACAGCATAGGCCAAATCCCCGCCACGTGAGGCTTCCACCTTGCTCGTCTGCCAGCTAATAGCAAATCCGGGGGTCGCCATCGCCTCGGACACCCACTTCCGGAGAGACTCCTTCCCCGTCAGCATGGGTGCATTGGGTTGAAGCTTCAAGGCGTCCTCGGCGAAGAAGGAGACGGTCCCCTCGACGTCCTTGGCCGTCACGGCCTTCAAGCAGGCTGCGTCCGCTTCCCGGACCGCGCGCTCATCGGCGGCACGGGTATCTGGCGGGCTCGCCGGTGGCGGTTGTTGACAGGCCAGAGCGAGCCCGATAATCACAAGTGAAGAAACCAGTACTGCCCTCAAGTAGAGTCGTCGCATTGCACACCTCCAATTTTCATCTCTGCATCTGCCCACGATTGGTCTTTCACCAAGCGTGGTTTCTCGTGCGTTTAAGAACCCACGGCATCCAGAGCATGCGGTGGCTACCAGCTGCTTGCCCAATCAACTGCCCGGGCCCTATTTAGGAAGCTCGTATTCGCCTTCGATCTCCACAGTCGACGTACCATCAGGGGCGCCCTTACCCTTGTAGGTGGCCTTTCCCTTCAGGCCCTTGAGCTTGCCCGTACCGCCTACGATGCTCGATTTGCCTTCTTCGCTCTCGAGCAGCCCCTCCTTCAGGGTGGCTGAGCCCTGGGCACGGACGTAATACTTGTCTCCGTTACTCATATTGACCACACCATACACCTGGCCGTGCGAGCGATTGCCGCTGACTTCACTAAAGCTTGTATAGACGTCCTCCTTGCTTTGAAGTCCCGCAATTTCGAGGGATTTGGTCCAAGTGCACTTGAACTGACCGATCACGAAAGAATGGTTGGGTCGGTCTCCAACCTCGATCGCCTGCTGTTGGTCCGGTTTGCTGCACTGGAGCGTGCCGGAAACCTTGGTCTGCGCGCTAGCCACCGCGGCCAACGCCAAAACGATGAGAAGCGTGAAGATCATTTTGAGTCTCATAGATCCTCCTTGGAATACATGCTTGCCCGTGGCGTGGCCGCGGGCACAGGTTGGGTAGCCACGGCACGGGCTTTGTGCCGTGGCTTGGTTAACGACGGAACCGTCCAAGAACCCACAGCATCAAGAGCATGCCGTGGCAAACCCTCTCTTACGCTTACGCGGCGGCCTTGTCTTCGGCCTTGGCGAGCGGCGGCGTCGCGCTCATCTGCTGCATCATGCCGAGGGTGTCCCATTCCTCCCGCTCCTCGACGATCTTGCCCTCGACAATCCTATCCATGACCACGCCGCTGGTTTTCACCCGCTTGCCGGTGGGCGCGAGGCCCATGAGCTCCCCCTGATGCGTGCCAGTGAAACTCCAGCGGGTCACCACCTTGTCGCCTTCGGCCACCTGGTCCTCAATCGTCCATCGACCATCGGGAAAGGCAGCAAGCAGTGAGGCCATGAATTGTCTCAATGCCTCACGTTTGAGCTCCCCTGTTGCGGGTGAGTTGTACACGCAGTCCCCATAGACCTCATCAAAGAGGGCCAGATTGCCCTTGTTGACGCCCTCAATCCAGCGTCGAAGCAGAGCCTTGTTGGCTCCGGTTGCCTCCGGCGACGCGCCAAGTTGGCGGAATAGGCCGAGAACATCCCAAGTGTTCCAGTCCTCAACTATTCTGCCGCCGGCGACACGGCTGATGCTGACCTCATCCACTGTGATGTGCTTGCCGCTGGGCGCTATACCCATGAATTCCACTTGAGGAGTACCGGTGGATTTGAAGCGGGTCACCACCTTATCGCCTTCGGCGACCTGTTCCTGCATTATGTGCTGGGCGTCGGGGAAGGCAGCATAGAGCCAGGTCAGGAACTGCTTCATGGCCTCAACGCCTATGATCTCCCCTTCCACAACTCCGTGATACACATACCCTGGATCCAGGAGTTCGTCCATGAGGGTCATATTCCGCTTGTTCCAGCTCTCCTCCATCACGCGTCGAACTAGAGCCTTGTTTGCTTCTGACATAGGATTGTCCTCCTCATCTCAAAGAGTGATTGCGCGCTAAGAAACTTACTATAGACACCCAACCGCCGCCGCGGCCCTCGGAGCTTTCGATCTGGGCGGAAGAGGGTTCGCTAATTCATCCGCGAACCTTGCAGGCGTCACGTACATCTAACGGGCCGTTCTGCCTGCCAGAGCCCGAAAGCGCGGCCCAGGTCAATTGCACACTTCACCCGCGCCGACGCCAGCCAGCTTTTCGTGAAGGCGGTCGTAAGGAAGTTCTGTGTCCGCCGCATTGCAAACATTCTGCGCCGGCACTTCTACCGTGTCAGTGAGATGTACCGATACTACGCGCTGGAAACCACCAAGTCAAGCACTCCCAGCCTGATTGGTGAGATGGGAAGGCGCGGGTGACATCGCATAGGAAAGTCTACAGGCATTCGCGGGTGCGCGCATCGTCTTCGATGTATGCGCCCCACGGACACGCGCAGCGCCCGTGTCACCGCGTCCTATCCATGCCTTGTCCTGACTTCTCAACGGTCGCCGACATAAAAGGCAATGTCGGCGCCACCAGCGGTTCTGCTAACTGTCGAGCGTAACTAAGGCGCGGGTTCTCACATCTTAACCAGTATAGGCGCCGATTGAGGGGCGTCGAAGGAGGGGAGCAGACATGAGAATCGGCATCATCGGTGCTGGGCAAATCGGCGGCGCCCTGACGCGCCGCCTGACGCAACTTGGACATGAAGTGTATGTAGCCAACTCGCGGGGACCTGCGTCGCTCGCGGATCTCGCCAGGGAGACCGGAGCGAAGCCCGTCCCAGCACGAGAAGCTGCACGGGCGGGCGAAGTGGTCGTGGTGACCATCCCGGAAGGGAAGATTCGAGATTTGCCCAAAGATTTGTTCGCAGGAGTGCCTGATGACGTAGTCGTCATCGACACGGGTAATTACTACCCACGAGAGCGAGATGGGCGCATCGGCGAGATCGAAGCGGGAATGGCGGAAAGCCGGTGGGTGGCGAATCGGCTCGGTCGGCCGGTGGTCAAGGCGTTCAACAACATCTATGCGAAGCACCTGCTGGAGCGGGGCAGCCCAGCCGGTAGCCGGGGACGGATCGCGCTGCCCGTGGCCAGCGATGACAAGCACGCCAAGGAGATCGTGATGCGGCTGGTCGACGAGCTCGGATTCGATGCCGTCGATGCAGGCGGCCTTGATGAATCGTGGCGCCAGCAGCCGGGAACACCGGTTTACGCGACGGACTTCGATGCCGAGGGAGTGCGGCGCGCGCTGGCCCAGGCCAGCAAGGAGCGCAAGCCAAGCTGGCAGGCCACGCAGAATAGCCCGGGCAGCTTTGCGCAACCTGCCTGAGAATGTAACCCGACTGCTCACGAAGTGTTCGGGGTCGCCGGCGCATCCGCGCGCAAGATCTAGAGGAAGCGTGGAAACTAACTCCCCTCCTTAGTTAAGGAGGGGTAGGGGTGGTTGGCCGAAAGTGCGCTGCCCACTACCCCCCGTCCCCTCCTCAGTGAGGAGGGGAGCCAATTTCAAAGCAGTCACGAGTGACAAATCAGCTCTTCGGCTTCGTGGCTCGTCACTCGTCGCTTGTCCCTGCCTCTTTCGCTTCAACTGAATAGGGAAGCCTGGGTAGATCGTATCCCCCCTGGGGGGTGGGGCGATCGTCGCGACGCGCTGCATCGAGACGATAATCGAGGAAGACCGGGGGAAGCAAGCAGAGATTGAGAGGGAGGCGTGGAGCG
>Ga0326727_10010000_pt1 | contig 22878 bp, 20 predicted proteins | sample MB2enrmetagenome_FD_207643 | JGI IMG/M metagenome (GOLD analysis project Ga0326727, IMG submission 207643) | Lab enriched peat soil microbial communities from McLean, Ithaca, NY, United States - MB29MY | ecosystem: Environmental > Terrestrial > Soil > Wetlands > Peat | place: USA: New York...
TGCGCAGCGGTTCCAGTTACTGTTCGCAAAGCGACCTGGCCCTGACCTTCGGACTGGGCGCCGATGCGGTCGCGGCTGTAGAAGTCCAGTGGCCCAGCGGCCGAAAGCAGCGGTTCGAGAATGTGGGCGCCAATCAGCGGGTGCTCATCGATGAAAGCCGCGGGATTACAGCCCTTCAGTAAATAAACAAGTAAGCATCGAGACACACACATGACTGGAGTTCTGCTTTCCTATACCAACTTCCGCGCGGCGACTGCGCTAGCAGCCGGCGCTATGTTGCTCAGCGCCGCCGCTGCGTCTCTGAACGCACAGACCACCGGCCAGACAAGCGACCCTCCATCCTGGCTGATTCCCATTGCCGATCTAAACCAGGAGCTACCCCCGTGGCTCCGCTTCGACGGCCAGTATCGCAACCGTGTCGAACGCCTCAGCGGCATCGGCTATAACTCCAAAGACGATGACCACGACCTCAGCCGCCTTCGAGTGAAAATGACCATTCAACCCACAAATTGGCTCAAATTCGTGGGCGAAATGCAGGACTCCAGGATCTTCGGGAATCGGAACGTGCCCTCCGCGCCGCCTTACCAGAACGCCTTCGACATCTGGCAGGCCTACGTGCAACTGGGCAGCGCCTCCGACGGCTGGTTCGATATCGCGGCCGGCCGGCAGGTCCTCTCGTTTGGAGATGAGCGTCTCATCGGCCCGGCGGACTGGCTGAATGTGCCGCGGACCTTCGACGCGGTGCGGCTCGACCTGCACCATACATGGTTCCGCTTGAGCCTGTTCTCGTCGGCGGTGGTTCTGGCGCGCGATGGCGTCATCGACCATCACTACGAGGGAAACAATCTTCACGGCGCGTATGGCAGCCTGACCCGTATCGTTCCGCATGCGACCTTGGAACCGTATGTGTTGTGGCGCGTGGCGCCGGCGACTCTGCGGCTCAGCGAGAACGCCGGGCGCGGCGCATTGAGCGAAGCGACCATGGGCGCGCGCCTGGACGGCAAGCTGCCGGGCGTGCTCGAGTATGACGTAGAAATGGCGCGTCAAGCCGGCTCTTTAGGCCCGGATTCTATCGATTCCTGGGCGAGCCACTGGAATATTGCGAAACCGCTGAACATGCGGCTCAAGCCGCGGCCGTTCCTGGAAGCCAACTATGCCAGCGGCACCAAGGACCCCACCGGCAGAACATGGGGCACCTTTGACCAGATCTATCCTTCCAATCACAATAAGCTTGGCTTCGCCGACCAGGTGGGCTGGCGCAATATCGAGCAGGTGCGCGCGGGCGTCTCCGAGACCGTGAGCCGGAAATGGAAGTTCACGGAAACCTACGGGAATTTCTGGCTGGCCAGCGCGCGCGATGCCCTCTATTCTTTGAGCGGCGCTCCTGTAGCTCAATCGCCCACCGGTTCAGCCGGGCGGCACGTGGGCCAGGAAGCGGATGCCTGGGCCGAGCGGAACTGGAAAGAGGTGCTCTCTCTTGGCTTCGGATATGCTCGGTTCCTCACCGGCGCTTTTCTGAATCGCACCACTTCCGGCAAGGACTTCAACTACCCCTTCGTTTACATGACCTATCGCTTCACCCAGGGGCTCTGAGCCTGCCTACTTATTTCCGGGGCCCTCCTGCGGTTCCGGGGTGTTCTCGGAGTTCCTTGCACGGTCGGACTCGGCTCGCTCGGCTCGGGCCAGATCCGGCTTGCCCAGGCGCAAATAGACTCGCGCCAGCTCATAATGCGTTCTGGGTTCATCGGGGTTCAGTTCGATGCTACGCGACAGCTCGCGAGCGGCCTCGGGCCACTTACCCTGCCTTGACAACAGCACACCTAGTTCCAGGTGCGATTCCCAGAACGCTCCGTTCCGTTCAATCGAGCGGCGCAGGTCGGGCTCTATCTCGGGGGCTTCCGGGTTCGATGCCGCAATTGCCTTCGCGTGAAGAAAGACGGGCAAGTAGTTGTCCGGAGCCTTCTTCTCCCATGCGGCATAGGCTGCAATGACCTCCGGCAGCCGGGCGCCCGCCTGCTCCAGAGTCCGGCCCAGAAAGACGTAAGGCTGCTCAACCGTGTCGTCGAGCCGAATCACTTGCAAGAAAGCGCTCACGGCATCGGCCATCCGGCGCTGGACGTAGCAGGCCACGCCATAGGCGAGTACGATCTGCGGGTCTTTTGGAAACTCGCGCTGGCCGTTCTCCAACACAGCGAAGGCCCCGGCGAATTCCCCGGCCTTGAGAAGCGCCTGCCCATAGTCCGACAGGAAGACCTCTTGCGCGGGCGCCAGTTCGAACGCGCGGCGCAATTCGGGCAGCGCGGAATCGGGCCGCCCCGCCGCTTGATATGCCTGGCCAAGGAGGTGGTGCATTTCAGGGCTGTCGGACCCACGCAACGCGGCCTGGGCCCATTTCACGGCCTCGTCCGCCTGGCCGGCATCGAGCGAAAGCACGGCGGCGCTCGAGGCCGCTTGCGCGCCGGCTCCGGGCGAGGCCGCAAAGCGGCGCTCCCACTCGGCCGCCTTGGCGAACTCCCCGGTCCCCGCGTAATACAAGGCGAGCGCGTGCTGGACGGGAGGAGTGCTGGCGCCGAACTGCTCCGCGCGGCCGGCGGCCCGTGCCGCCATGTCCTTCTGCCCGCTCTTGAGGTAGGTCTGGGCTAGCGCTATCCAAACTACGCCATTCCGCGGATCCGCCTGCGAAGCTCTTTCCAGGCATTCGCGCGCGTGGACTAGGTCGTTCCGGCTGAGTGCGGCCAGGCCCTGCCGAAGGTCGTCCTGGGCTTGCGGCTGCGCCGGACCGGCCAGCGGCAACAGCAGACAGGCAAGCACGCCCAGCAGCGCGATCCGAAAGCGTCTCATCGCGGCGGCCCGGGCTCCCTGATCCGCACTACGCGATCGCCGGCAACATTCTTCAGTTGCTGAACCACTCCCGACGGCCAGCGGACCTCCACGGTATCCGCCGACTTCTCCGTGCCCAAACCGAAGTGCACGGGGCCGGCGCTCGACGAGGCGTATCCGTAGCTGAACGAGACATGGTTATACTGCGTCCCGGCGCGCGTCACCACTTTGATCCGCGCCCCTATGGCGTCGCGGTTGCTCTTGGTGCCTTCCAATTGAAACTCGATCCAGTGGTTGCCTCCAGGACTGTCGTTCATCCAGATCTCGGCCGGCGCTCCGATGGCACTCACCACCACGTCCAAGCGCCCGTCGCCGTTCAGGTCGCCCACGGCCGAGCCGCGGTGCCGCCTGGGCGGCTGCGCGGCCAAGCCCGCTTCGGCGGTTAGCGCGGCGAACCTGACACCGCCGAGGTTGCGAAAGACCGTGTTCGGCTGCTCGACCTGGCCGACGCGTTCCGGCAGCATCATCTCAACATGCCCGCGAGTGACGAAGATATCCTTCCAGCCATCGTTGTCGAAGTCGCAGACCGTCGGCGAGTATCCGGCCATCGGCAGGCTGAGCGCAGCCATGCCGCTGCTGCGGGTGATGTCGGCGAAATCCCCCTTTCCCGTGTTTCTGAAGATGGGGAAGGTTTCGTCGTCAAGCGCCACGAAGACGATATCGGGATAGCCGTCGTTATCGATGTCGCGGAAGTCCACGCCCATACCGGAGATCCATTCGGCATCCTCGCGCAAGGCTACATTGGTCTCAAAGGCGACTTCCTCAAACTTTCCGCCACCCTTGTTATGGAAGAGGGAATTCTCGAGTTTGTCGTTGGTGACGAAAATGTCCATCCAGCCATCGAGATCGAAATCGGCGATGCCGGCTCCCATGCCCTTGCCCGGGTGCGCGCGGATGCCCGACTCGGCCGAGACATCCCTGAACGTGCCATCGCCGTTGTTGAGAAACAACTGGTTAGGGGTTTTCTTGTAAAATTTCGGATCGCAATAGTCACGCCCGCCCGCCGTCAGGCAGGGCGGCTCGGTGGCGATGTCCCAGCTCAGATAGTTGACCACAAACAGATCGAGCAGCCCATCGTTGTTGACATCGACCCACGCGGCGCCTACCGACCAGAGCGGACCGTACTCGCTATCGGGCTGGTCGATTCCAGCCTTCTTGGTCACATCCGTGAAGGTGCCGTCTCCGTTGTTGTGATAAAGCCGGTTTCCGTGGACGCCGCCCACGAAGAGATCCTTGTTGCCATCGTTGTCGTAATCGCCGACCGCCGCGGCAATGTCGTAACCATCGCCTGCCAGGCCGGCCTTTTCCGTAACGTCCGTGAAGTGGCCCTTGCCGTCGTTGGCAAACAGCCGGTTGGAGTACTTCGGCGAGGTCTTCTTCAGCGTTCGGATATCGGCGCCGTTGGCGAAGAAGATGTCCAGGTTACCGTCGTTGTTGTAGTCGAAGACCGCGACCCCGCCGGCCATGGTTTCGGGCGCATGGCGCTCCGGCGTCTGGCAGGTGTCGAGGGTGAAATCGATCGGCCGATAGATAAAGTGAATGGGCGATTCGGCAGGCGCGGCCCGCCACAAGGCCGGGCTGAGGAGCGCGCTCAAAGCTACAAATCCACCAGTGATAGCTGCCCGCACGATTTAGCTCCGTATCCAGTATAAAGAAAAGCCCCCGCCGCATAGGGCGGGGGCTCGTGTGAAACGGTCTAAAGGTCAGGCGTCCGGCTAGAAATGCAGCCGGAGAGAGAACTGGGCGCGACGTTCACCGGAACTTGTGGTGATCTTGCCGAACGTCGAGTCTTGGAAGTTCGTGTCGGGGGCGCCGAGTTGAACCTTGTTGAACGTGTTGAAGGCCTCGAACCGGAACTCCGTGCTGAAGCGCTCGGTGATGCGGAAGTTCTTGAACAGAGCCGAGTCGAGCGTGCTGTTTCCAGGATTGTATATGTCGTACGGAGCCGCGTTGCCGCCGGTCAGAGGGGCTGGTGCCTTGAACGCAGCGGTGTTGAACCATTCAGCCGCGCTCCGGCCTCCGGAAGGCGAGCCGATATTCTGCCCGGATACGACATCGGGCCGGCACCAACGCCATACACCCTGACATCCGTTATAGCCCAGGATGTTAGGAGCGCCTGTGCGGATGGTCAGAATGCCGTTCAGCCCCCATCCACCCACAATGGTGTTGAGCACGGGGTTCATAGCGGCCCCGAACTGCCTGCCCTTCCCGACCGGCAATTCATACACGAAGCCGGTGGTGAAGCTATGGCGATGGTCCCACTGGGCGTTGGAGTACATACTCGCGTAGTTCAGCGGATTGGGCGAATCGCACACGTTGCTCAGAGGCAGGCACGCATCCGTCATCACGTGCGACCAGGCGTAGGAGGTGATGAACTGTAAGCCATTGCTCAGCCGCTTCTCCACCTTCACGGTCAAGGCGTTGTAGTTTGCGTATGCGTTGCTGTTGGTGACGTTGCCCGGTCCGATATACGGAATCGGCTCAAGCGACGCGCAAGTGATGTTGGTGTTGGTGGTGGCGAAGTTGGGGCAGGCATTCCCACCCGCCTGGTCCGTCTCATATTGGTGGCTTTGGTGATTTCCGACGTAGGCCACCTCCACTGCGGTCTGCCAGAGAAACTCGCGCTGCACCGCCACGTTCCACTTCTGCACCAGCGGGCTCCGGGAGTCCGTGCCGAAACCGTGGAAGTCCACCGGGGCAGGCGCTTGGAAGACATTCGTAGGCCAGCCGGAGGACAATCCCCCGGCGAACCACGGATTCGTGACAAAGTTATTGGGAAGCGGGTTGTCATTCAGGTCGAACCGGCCCAGCGAGACCGTATAGTTGAACGGCGCGTTTTCGCCGAGGTTGGGGCTGCCGCCCAGATTTTCCTCGCCGCCGTAGAAGATCCCGAAGCCCGCGCGAATGACGGTCTTCGGAGCTACTTTGTAGGCGAGGCCAAACCGCGGACCGAAGTCGTATTTGTCCCACGGGTACATGTACTTGCTGACCGCGCCGCGGGACACGGTGACGTTCGGGAAAGAAGTAGCAAAGTTCGGCGGCAGAGCCTGGTTGGAGTTGTTCCCCTTCGGGATGTAGAGGGTTACGTCCTGCCACACGAAGTTCGATGACCGGCCGAACCTCTCGTAAGTGGGCGAGAAAAGTTCGTACCGTATCCCCAGGTTCAAGGTCAGCTTGGGGGTAACTTTCCAGTCGTCCTGACCGTAGAACGCCCAGGTCTGCTTCTGCGAGGAGATGAAGTTGGTGGTGGAGATGGAGCCGGAATCCACAATGCCCAGCAGGAAGGAGGCCATCCCATCGCCGCTACTGCCGCTGAGGGCGCCGGCGCCAGGATATGCCGTGGCATTGTTGGAGAAGTTCATGTCGCCGTGCGGGTCCGAGAACTGGACAAAGGGGAACTGCACCAGCCGGAGTTCGCCTCCGAACTTGATCGCGTGGGAACCCTTCATGATCGCCACGTTCTGGATGAAGTCCCGGACGTTGCTCCACATCAGCATCGGCTGCCATCCGCCCGCGCCAAAACCGGTGTAGCGGGAAGGACTCATCCCCGGAAGCCCGCCATTGCTCGGCAGGGAACCGCTGGGGTCGTATCCTCCGATGCCGTATTCTTTGTAGCCGTCCGTGGTCTGATTGACGCCGATAATCGAGGTATGCAGGCGCGTGGTGGCGACGCGGGTCTCGGAAACGATCGACGGGGTCCAAACTCGGGTGTACCCCATTTGTCCGTTGCGGGTGAAGGTTGCCTGGGTGCTCGGATTCCCGCCCGCATTAGAGCCGAGCGCTGGCAGTACAGCGTTACCACCCGAGGCCTGGTCCATCCAACTCAACGAGCCGTACAGGCTGTCCTTATCGCTGATCCGGAAGTCGCCGCGGAGATCGCCGGAGTCCTGCTGCATAAAACTCGGCGCGGAGTAATAGTAATCGTTGATCGGGAAGCCGTTCACCGGCTGGTTCGGCGCCGGAAAGAGAGCTGCAATCTTGGCTGCGGCGGGGTCGAACCGGGTGGTTGGGATGATGTTTCCGGGGAAGGGAGTGCGTACCAGTTGGCCATTCACGGTCGTGGTGCTGGCCGGATCGAAGATCTGGTACTGGGCAATGTTCCCATTCGCGCCGGAGCCGATCGACGGCCCCAGCAAGCCCGAGAAATTCCCCTGGAGTTCCGCCTGCGTGGGGAAGGTGTCAAAGCCGGCCGAGGGGGTCTTCTGCCGCGTGCCCTGGTAATCGCCAAAGATGAAGAAGCGATTCTTGATAATCGGTCCGCCCGCAGCGCCGCCAAACTGGTTCTGTCTGTATACCGGCCGGGGCGAGCCGACATTGTTGTTCTGCCACGAGTTGGCGTTGAGATCGTTGTTCTGGAGGACCTCCCAGACGCCGCCATGCAGTTCGTTGGTCCCCGTCTTGAGATTGACGTTGACCACGCCTCCGGCAGCCCGGCCGTACTCAGCGTTGTAGCCGCTGGTCATGACCGTCATCTCGCCGATCGCCTCGGGTGGCGGACCAATGACGAACGAGGCTCCGTTCAGGAAGTCGATGACGTCGACGTTGTTATCCACACCATTGAGCAGGAAGTTGTTCTGCCCCGTCCCGCGCTGGCCGTTGGCGGAGAAACCGCCCGTGTTCTGATCGCGCGTGGATTCGCTCGGGTTGATGCCGGGCGATAACCGCGCGAGATAAGTGAATGTGCGCTGCGCGCCCAACGGCAGCGAGGTGACCGCCTGTGAGTTCAGCGCGGCGCCGAGCTGGGTACTTTCGTCCTGCACCAGGGTTGCCTGGCCGGTCACTTCGACCGTCTCGGTGATCTGCCCGACCTGCATCACGAAGGGAACGCCGATTCTGCTTCCGGCCGTGACGGTGATGTTCGACTCGCTCGTTCGCCGGAACCCCGCCGCCTCCGCCGTTACTGTATAAGTCCCGGTAGGCAGCGCCGGACGAGCATAATCGCCCGTCGCAGTCGTAGAGACCGTGGCGCTTTCCCCGGTCCCGACGTTGGTAATGGTAATTGTCGCACCTGGCACCGCGGCGCCCGACGGGTCGGTTACCGTGCCGGTGATTGTACCCAAGTCTCTTTGGGCAAAAGCAAGACTGCTAAGCAGCAGTACGAGGGACACCATCCATATGCAGCTTCTCAGGTATCCCATGCACTTAAAGAGGGAAGTCAAACGGAACCCTCGGGTCATTACCATGCGTAACCTCTCTTTACTCTCTCAGTTAACGCACAACCCCAGCCATATCCCTTTTCCCCTGCGGGGCCTCTCACACCCCGACGCCTCAACTCCCAACCCGAACCTGCGTGCGGGAACTTCTCGCCCCCACGTACAGGCGGTGTACAGCAGAGATCCAGACTCTCTAATCTCTTTCTACTACTCCTATGATGGGAGACTATATTATAATCGTTAACTATTGTCAAGGGTATTCCGATATTTTCGGGGGCTGCAATCAGTATTTTGGGGCCGAAATAAGCTCAATACTGAACAGGCGGATCTGATTGACGCCTGCGGCGGTCTACCCGCCCTTCCGGTAAACCCCTTCCAGGGCTAATCCGTGCGGACTGACATCGTAATTGGCTAGCACTCGCCGAAGGTGTCTGGGCCGCGCCGCCTGGCTCTCACCCGGCTTCCTCCATCCAACGCAAAATGCCGGCGTTCAGCTCGGTTAGAGCCAGCGGCTCAGACGGCCAAATGGTGGAGAGGGTCGGTCCTACTAGCTGGACTACATTGGAGTCCTCGATGGCGAAGACACCCAGGGTATTCCCCTCGTAGGAAGGCAGCCGGGAAGTTGCGAGAAAGACATACTCGGCTAAGATCTGGGCGTCGATGAGCGAGGAAGGGGCGTCGTCCTGCTCGGGCACCGGGTTCGCCCGCCCTTGGTCCTCGAATACCGCTACGCTGCTGAAAGGCTTCAGCTTGCGCCGAATACCGAAGGCACAGATCGCGAGTTGCGGCTGCGCCCGGCGGATGGCCTCCGAGGCGCCCCACTCCACGAAAGCGTTCCCAAAAAGCAACGCCCCGTTGCCGGTGAGAAAAAGATCCCGAATGAAGCCGGAAAGGCGGGGATCGTGTCCCAGCCCCTTCCCCAGCAACGGAGACAGATCCAGGCGGCGCAAATCCTCGAAGGCCTGGTCCGCCGAATGGAGATCCTTCTTGATGAGATTCAACCGCTTCAGGAACTCCTTTCGGGCAGGTCCGAGGGCGTCAAAGGAGAGCAGCGTCAAGCCATCCGCCCCCGGCGCCAGTTTCCGGCTGAGAGCATCCCCGGATTCGAAGACCCAGGTGCGTTCCGCCGTGTCCGCGGCAGGATCCGTGTGGCCCGCCAGCGCCAGCAGGAATTTCTCCGCGCCGTCGCCGAAAGCCGTACGCAGCGCCAGCGTCCGGGCGGCCTGCGCGAGCCCGGGCCAGGGGTTTCCGGCGGGGAGGGGCAGCCCGGCCGGCAGCAGGCAGACGACCACGTTCCTGCGCCGCTTCCGCCCTTTCGCGGCCTCGACGCCGGCGTCGATTCGGGCGAAGATTTTCTCGACCTCGGAGCGCCACTGGGGATAATACGGCGAGCGCACCAGCAGGGACGTTTCCGCAATGCTGATGCGCGCGCTCGAATCCTTCCAGGCCGGCAACTGCATCTTCGCCTCGATGCCGTTTACCGCCCGGAACAACGCTTCGAAATCCGCGGGGGAAAGCCCGGCGAGGTAATCGATCTGATCTTTCAGGGTGCGCTGCTCGACGGGGAACAGCACGTCCCACTTCTCGAGCTGTTCATTCAGCGGCGGCACAAACGTCCTGGGCAACCGTTTGAGCAGCTCTTTGTCGATCGCGGTCATCGTCAGACCCGGAATTCCGGCAGCATAGCGCCCACCGCTTGTGTGCACTCCACGCCAAGAAAGGCCCCCAGAGAGGGAGCTACATCGATATGCCGCACCGGCGTCTTCACGAGCGCGGGCCGGCTCGCGGTCGGGCCCAGCACCATCAGCCAGGTCACCCGGTTCTCCTCGGTGTTAGTGCGATGGTTGAAAAAGCCGTTAGTCGTCGATCCGTCGGGATCCCGGCCGAACTCCGGCATGATCACCAGCGCAGTCTGGTCGGCGTATGCCGGAAGAGACTGGAGCAGGTTCCAGAGCCGGTAGCAAATCGCGTCCGTGTTGCGTATGCCCGCCAGGTGAGCCGAGTAGAGCCCGAAGTGCGCCACCTCTATGTCCGAAAAATTGATCATCAGCAGGGCCGGCTCCACGCGGCGAAGCACTTCGGCGGCGACGATGAAGGTAAGCTCGTCGCCGCTCGTGGCGTTGTCGGGTCCCTTTATGAAATCCGCCAGAGCGGTCAGAAACGTCTGCTTGAGCGCCGGCGCCATCGTAGCAGCCGGTCCAGGGACCTCCCAACCGATCCGCTCGTAATCCTGCTGCATGACCTCGGTCAATTCATTGAGCAGCAGATCCCGATCGAGGCGCGGCCGCTGGCCGAACAGCACGATCCGCTCGACCGCCTCGATCAGCAGTTGCTTGGTGAGGATCACGTTCCCGCCCGCCCCGATGTTCGCGGTGAGCGCCTTATTGCTGGTGACGACAAATGTCTGCGTAGGGTCCAGGTGGAGCTGACTCCGAAGATAGTTGATCAGGGTGGGGTTGCGCGGCAGGTCGCGGCCCCAGTCGTCCACGTGCTGCCAGACTCCGGTCAGAATACTGGAGATGGTGTTGAAGTGCGACGTGACCCCTTCATTTACGCAGTTCTCATAGAACAGCGCGCGGGGCATGAGGTCGCCGTGCAGGCGGGGGATATTAGCCAGCCCCGTGGGAGCGAAGGTCTCTTTCCGTCTGACGCCGGCGATGGTTGCCAGCACGACTTTGCGCACGGGACGGTTCGCCGCCCGGGCCGCCTTAACAGGCAGTTTCTCTACCGCGGCCAAAAGGGCTAGCCGCAGGAGCGTGCGGCGGTCCAACGCATGGGCAATAGCCTCCCGCATGACTGCACCCCAGGTTCTTAGCTTACGACTTCTTTGCGCCGCGCACAATGTCAGCGTGCCGCGGCGGCGTCTTTCTCCTCGCCCCAGACCAGCGGATCCGGGCCGGAGATTTCGAGGAAGAGTTTGAAATCGGCGCGCGCCTCGTCGGCGTGGCCGGCTTTGACGGCTGCCTCACCGCGCAGGTAATAGAGCCGCGGGAAGAAAAAAGAAACGAACGGAGAGAGGCCATCCGCCGCGGGCACGGGGTTGAAGCGCAGCAGCGGCGCCGCATCCCGGTAGCGTCCGGTTTCGAGATAGCTCCACGCCAGCAGAATCCCAATCCCTTCCTCGGGCGGCGTGCCGGTGGCGGAATACAGCCTCTTCAGGACCTCCGAAGCGGCGTCGAATTCCCCGTCGAGCAGCAGCGCATACGCCAGGGCGCGGTCGCGTGCGGGCGTCTCGGGGCCCGGGGCGAGCCGCGCCACGCGGGCGGCCCATTCGGATGCCGGGGCGTGCGGCTGGCTCAGGAAGCGCGCCAAAGCGGCTCCAACGCCGGCCGCCGCCCCCTCCGCGGCCGCCGCCTGGTTCGCCGCGGCGGAAGCGCCTTCGCGATCGCCCAGCAGCCGCCTCCAGACCGCCAGATCGGTATAGGCGCGCGACGCCACCTCCCGCTGGGGGAGCCTAAGGGCGTCTCGCGCATAATCCTCGAGTTGCCGGCAAGCCTCCTGACGCCGGCCGCTCACCCACGACCATTGAGCCTGGCGATACGCCACCAGCGGGTCGTGCCCGGCCGTGCGCGCGTCCAGGTACTGCTTTTCGAGGGCATCGGCGCCGTCGCGGTCTCCGGTCATCAGGCGCGCCATGGCGGCTTTGTGCCGGTCGCCGCCGCCCAGGAAATTCGCATCCTTCCCGGCGGCCTCCAGGTAGAACGTTTCGGCCTCGCGCAGGCGCCCGGTGATCAGGTTCACGTCGCCCATGGAATCGAGCGCATTGGGATCGGACGGACGCAGCTTCTGATATCTCCGCAAAGCCTCCATGGCGGCATTGAGATCGCCTGCATAGGCGGCCGCGTAGCCGAGCTGGTTGAGCGCCGCAACGTCCTCCGGTTCGAGCGCCAGCGCCTTCCGGAAAGACTCGACCGCCTCCCCATAAGCGCGCCCGTTCATGGCCGCGTCGGCCAGTGAGCGCCACACCAGGGGGTCTTCCGGTTGCAGGCGGGCGAGCGCGGCCAGCGCACGGCGGCTGGCGCCCAAATCGCCGCCCAGGCTGGCGGCCTCCGCTTCGAGGCGCGCGCGCTCCACCGGGCCGATGGCGCCGCCCCGCGCCAGCCCGCGTTGCAGGGTGGCCAGAGCTCCGGAGCGGTCTCCGCTGCCGATCTCGAGATGCGCCAGGGTGCGGTAGGCCGGACCGAAAGCCGGATCGGCGGAAATGGCGGCTTCCAGGTGCGCGGCGGTGCCGGGGCCCTGCGCTTCGAGGGCCATGGCGTATTCTCGCAGCGCCGCCTGGCTGCGCGTGGGATAGGCGGAAGCGTACCTCGAAAGCTGGCGCGCCAGGCTCGCGGCCGCCCCCAGTACGTCGCCGGAAGGCGCGGATGCCGCGATCGTTTCGACCATCCTGCCGGTGCGCGGATCTTCGATCGCGAGGCGCGCCTCCAGGCGGTCCGCCCGCACGTCATAATCGCCGTAGCCGATGCGGTTGGCGCCGGCGGCCAGCGCCAGGTCTCGTTCCGCCGAGACTCCCGGCGCGGATGCCGGCCGGATTCCCAGCGCGCCGTCCAGGCTGTGCAGTTGCGCCGAGCCGATCACGCGCATACCCGGAATGCCGGTCAGCTCGGTGCCAATTGCCTCGGAAAGCGCGCGGCCCATCCAATCGGTAGAAACGTCCGCGCCCAGGTTTTCGAAGCGCAGTACGGCGAGTCGCTCCGGCACGGTGGGAGCGGAACTCCTCCCGCAGCCTGTCAGGCCGGCCCACGTCAAGAGCGCGGCGGATGCTCCCCGCATCCACCCCGCTTTATAATGCACGCGGCTCCCGTTCCATCAGCTCCTTGAATTCGGGCAGATCGCGCACGGGAGCGAGCTCGGGATCTTCCTCGATCTTCTTGCGGTCCTTGAATCCCTCTTCGAGCGCCTTCCTGAGGTATTGGAGCGACAGGTCGTTACGCCCGTCTTTGGCATACACCTTGGCCATGTAATAGTGAAACTTCGCGCGCTCCTCGACGTTGCGCTCCTGCAGCATCACGCCAGCGCTGCCGCGCGACTCGAAGACATCAGGGTTCAGCCGGAGCGCCGTCTGGTAGGCTTCGCTGGCAAGCTGGTATTGCTTGCGGGAGAAGTAGGCCGTGCCCAAGTTGCTGTAGATAGAAGCCTGCCGGGCGCCCTCCGGGATCATCGCGATAGCTTTGCGATAGCAGTCGATCGCCCGGCGGAAGTTCTTCCGGGCGTAGTAAACCGTGCCCAGGTTGTTTTCCGCTTCCACATAGTCCGGTTTGAGCCGGATGGCCAACTGATAACATTTCCGGGCGGCATCCAACTGCTGCATCTGGTGATACGCGATCCCCATCTTGTTTTGCAGCACCGCGTCTTTGGGCGATCCCTCGCGGAAGGCCTCGATCGCCTCGCGGTACATTTTGCGCGCCATGTAGATGTCGCCGCGCTCCTCCGGTCTGAGATTCGGCCGCGCTTGGACGGGCGGCGGCGATGGGATCAGCCCATCCGGCACGGCGTCAGAGGATTGCGCGATCACCCAGGTGGAACAGAGGCCAGAGGCTAGCACCAGGGCCAGAGGTGGGAAATGCATACGGGCCTCCTCTGCCCCCTATTTAAACACATTCAATAATCGCCGGAAGAATCCCTTTTTCTGCGGCTTGGGCTGCTGCTCGGCGGTCTGCGGCGCGGCCGCCGGCACATTCGCCTCGGCACGCGCCTGAGTTGGGCGGGGTGCCGGCGGCGCGCTTTCCTGCGCCGGCGCCCTTGCGCCGCTCTCCGGAGATGCACCCGAAGCGGCCGGAGCGACCTCCCAGCCCGCCACATTGGTCACCTGGCCGCCGTGCAGCGGGCAGGCGCCCACCGGCTGCGTTCCGGCAATGTAGACCTCCGGCCGTGAGGTGGGGCAAGACGGCGTGGCCGGCATTCCCGACTGCGGATCGATGGAGATGGTGACAATACCATCGGGCGCCTCGAAGGGCTTGGTATCGTGGTACTCGCGAAAGGCCAGCGCGCTCTTCATGAACTCGGCCCAGATGGGCGCGGCCGAGTGGGCCCCTTCTAAATCCAGTTCCCGATTGTCGTCGAAACCCACCCACACCACGCACAGCAGCTCGGATGTGTAGCCCGCGAACCAGCCATCGTGCGATGTGCCCGTCTTCCCCGCGGCCGGCGCCGTGAATCCGTAGCGTTCCCGCACCCCCACGGCCGTGCCGCTGCGCAGCACTTCTTCCATCAGGTTGGTCATCAGGTACGCCACCCGCGGATCGAGAGCCGGTCTTGTCTCGGTCTTGCTCTTGAAAACCGTCTTGCCATCCTGCGAGCGCACCAGCGAAATGAAGCTCGGCTTAACGTATTCGCCCTGATTGGAAAAGATGGTGTACGCGGCCGCCGCTTCGAGGGGCGTGATTTCGTAGGCTCCCAGAGCCACCGCCGGTGTGGGTTGGATGCTGTAGTTCATGCCGGCCCGGTTCGCCATGGCTACCACGTTATCGAAACCCACCATTTCCGCCACTTTGACGGTGGCTACGTTGAGGGAGTGCGCGAGCGCCTCGCGGAGCGTCACGTTGCCGTAGAACTTCTGCTCGAAGTTGGTGGGCTCGTAGGGTTTGCCGTCGAACCAGAAAGTCGTGGGCTGGTCCAAGACCATGGTGCTGGCGGTCAGCAGGCGCGGCCCTCCCGAGATGGCCGTATCGAGCGCCGCGGCATACACGAACGGCTTGAAAATCGAACCCGGCTGCCGCTTGGCGAGCGTATGGTTGAGCTGGCTCACTCCGTAGTTGCGCCCGCCCGCCAGCGCGCGGACCTCGCCGGTGTGAGGGTCGATGGCCACCAGCGCCACCTGGGCATCGGGTGGAGTCTGCCCACGGAAACGGCGCTGCCGGCGGATCTGCTGATCCACGTTCTCCATGCCGTCGCGCACGGCCTCTTCGGCGGCCCTTTGCAGCCGCAAATCCAAGGTGGTATAAATCCGGAACGCATTGGATTGCATATCCGAATCCTGGAAAAGGGACTGCGTGGTCTCGTTCACCAAGTCCACGAAATAGGGGGCCTCGTCCGACTGCACCGCCCCGCGCGCCGCGGTCAGGGGCGCTTCCACCGCCAGCGCCCAGTCGCGATCGCCGATCTGCTCGTTCTGCCGCATCAGGCCCAGCACCACGTTGCGCCGCTCGCGCAGCCGGTCCGGATGCCGGTACGGATCGTACAACCCCGGCTTCTGAATCATACCCGCCAACTCGGCCGCCTCCGGAAGCGTAATCTGGCTGAGCTCCTTGCCCAGGTAGGCCTCGGCGGCCTCGCCGAATCCGTGGATCTGGAACGAGCCGCGCGATCCCAGGAAGATCTCGTTGGCGTAAAACTCGAAGATCTCCTCCTTGGTGAGCTTCTGCTCGAGCTGCAAGGTGATGATCATCTCGGCCAGCTTGCGCGTCCAGCGCTTGCCCTGATCCAGCCAGAACATGCGCGCCAGTTGCTGGCTCAGGGTGGAAGCTCCCTGCTCCTTGCGGCCTTCCTTGAGGTCGATGTAGGCGGCCTTGATGATGCGGATGGGGTCGAAGCCGGAGTGCTGGAAGAAGCGCTTGTCCTCGGCCGATGTGACCGCGTCCACCAGGATCCTGGGGATGTCGGCGAACTTCACGATGCGGCGCTTCTCGCGGGCCGGTCCGGAGACATTGGTGATGAGCTGCGGCTCGAGTTGGTACAGCGTGCGCGGCGTATTGTCGGCCAGCGAGATCACCTCGGCGATCTTCCCGCCGGCGAACTTGATCACCCCGGCCTCCTGGTCGAAGTAGGAATCCGGGCCGGGAAAAATCTCGATGGAGGACGGATGGATCTGGTAATAGCCCACCTGGTTGTCGCGCGATTCGGTGTAGCCGCTGCGGCGCAGCTGGTTGGCCACATCGGCCGGCGTCATGGCATCGCCCACGGCGATGGATTCGGGCGCCGCGAAAATCTTGGCGGTATTGGCGATCGGCCCCACCCGCAGCTTCTCGTCGATGAGCTTCGAGTAGCTGGAGTAGAAGTAGGTGAACGCCCCCAGCCCCGCAATGATGGCAAGGGCAAACAAGACAATCAGGGTCCCGCCCACGCGCCCGAAGAAAAACCGCGCCAATCCCGCATTCCGGGGAACGCGAACCTTCATTTTCCCTTTGGAAACCCGCTGGGGCGCTTTAGTAGCCACTTAATCCAATTTTCGCACGCGGCGGGCTGGGCGGGTATAGTTTGCGCAATTACCGGCTGCCCGCGCCGGGGTAGAAATGCAGGTTCACGGTGTATCCGGGCAAATCCACTTTCACGAAATAGCGCACCTCGATGCGCAGCCCGTCGGGGGAATGCAAGACATGCACGTCGTCCTCGTTCACTGGCAGGTCGAGCGAATGCGCCTTATCGAGCACTTGGGAGCGCAGCACGTCGTCCGGCGGAGCCTGCTTGGCGATCCTTTGCGTCATTCCCGAGACGAATTCCTGAAGTTGAAGGTTGTGCAGATAAATCGGCGCGATGAAGCCCGCGAAGCCCACCAAGGCCGCCAGCACGAACACTCCGGCCACGATCCGCCAGCGCGCGATGCCCCTCATCGCTCGCGGTCCGATTCCTTGCTGGCGGCGGCCAGCTCTTCCCAGAAATCGTCGGAATTCGGCGTCCATTCGGCATTTGACAGGCCGGAGATCTGCAATTCATCCTCTTTCAGGGTTCCATGCCCGTACAAACAGATATATTCGATCCGCGGGCGCCCGAACTGCAACATGCGGCCCCACGAACCGGTCTGGATGGGCATGCGCAGCCGCCGCAGGCACACGCGGCAGCGGTAGCGCTGGTCCCAGATCACGATGTACAACACTCCGCAGGCGATCAAGAAGCAGACCATGTAGGCCAGATTGCAGAGCAGCACGCGGTTACCGTCGCCCAACAGCGCCAGGGGCGAGGCGTGGAGATTCGGTGGCCACATCCACTCGAGCCATCTCAACATCCCGTAGAACATCGCGGCCGCCACGCCCAGCTTGCCGGCCAGGTAGCCCCAATATCTCATACGTAACAGATTCCCCGCGCCCCCTTGCGGTTGCGAAACCCTCATGGGCGCCACAAGTTCCGCAGAATGAACAGAACATTGGCGGGCCGCTCCGCCAGGCGGCGCATATAGTACGGGTACCAGGCTTTTCCGAAGGGCACGTAGAGTCGCAGGCGATAGCCTTCCGCCACCAGGCGCCGTTGCAGATCGCGGCGGATGCCGTAGAGCATCTGAAATTCGAAAGCTTCCCGCGGAACCTTCCGCGCCGCCGCGTGGGCCTTGGTCGCGGAAATCATTTTCTCATCATGGGTGGCGATGGCGGGGTACAATCCGCGATCGAGCAGGATCCGCATCAGCTCGACGTAATTGCGGTCCACGTCCGCCTTGCGCGAAAACGCCACTTCCGGCGGTTCCAGATACGCGCCCTTGCAAAGCCGCACGCGAATCCGTTGGTTGCAGAGGTTTTCAACATCGGCCTTGCTTCGGAAAAGGTAAGCCTGGACGACCACCCCCACCGACCCGTAGCGGGCGTGGAGATCGCTCACCAGATCGAGCGTGCGCTGGGTGTACTCGCTCGATTCCATGTCCACGCGCACGAAGCTCCCCAAGCGCGCCGCGCGGGCCACGAGCTGCTCGACGTTGGCGCGGCACTCTTCGGCCGAGAAATCCAGACCGAACTGGGTCAGCTTGAGCGAGACATTCCCCTCGATCCCGGCTTCGTGCTGCGCTTCGAGCGCGCGCAGATAGACGTCGCGAGCTTCGGCGGCTTCGGCGAGCGAGGTGACGCTCTCGCCCAGGTGATCGAGGGTGGCGTTGATGCCTTCAGCCATTAGCCGCCGGCTGACCTCGAGCGCCGCCTCGAGCGTGTCTCCTGACACGAACCGTTTGGCCAGGCGCCGTGTAGTAGGGGAAGTTTCCATCCATCGGCGCAGCCACTTTCGCCGCGAGAGGAACAGAAACAGCCGGCGCACGACTCCAGGCTAGCACCACGCGTGGCCTGGGTTCGTTTTGCGCTAGACTTCCGCGGCACGCAGAGGCCTAATCTTAGGACCTCGGCCGTCGTTGCATGCCTTACCATTTTCGAGACATCACTCGGCGCACTACGCGGGCTCTATGCCTTAACTTTCATTTCCAGATCGAGTTTGAGCGACTGTCCAAACCCGTCGAGGCCGGGGAAAAGCGATGCCCCGTGGATGTTCATCGCCCGCAGGTTTTTGAGGAACGTAATTCGAAGCTCGCGTTTCAGCACAAGTTGTGGGTGAGGAGAATTCCTTCTTCACGGCGCGGTCAAGCGATGTGTTCAAGTACCATCTTGCATCGCGCTGCCCCCGGAAGCACCACGCCCCCTCAAGCTCGATAATCCACGCGAGACACTCCTCCCACGACGACGCCTGTTCCGTCAGAGCGAAACTGCCAAAGGGCCTGTCGCCCAAGTAGTCATCTTCGCCGGATTTCCAGCCTTTCAGGAACTCTCTAAGGCGATGAGACCAGTCGGGCGGTGTCGGCATGATGGCGGGTGCGAACCGAGACTACATCTGTTGTAACATAATCGTCTGAATTTGTTTAGAGTTTCGGTTTAGCGGGGATCGGGCGAAAAGGAGCAGTTTTGAGACGTGGAGGACCACGCCGGCTGAGATCGGGCGTTGAGGCGCGGGATTTTGAAGACGGGTATTCGCGCCTGCTGGCGCTCGCGCGGCCCTTGTCATAGTACTGATAATTGGGAATCCATGATGTTGCGAATCGAACAGAAGTGTTCGACAATACAAGCGTGAAAGGGAGCGAGTTCCTTCGCAAGATGAGAGCCGTCGCCGGGCGGAAGAAACTGACCTTCCGCTGGGTGGCGGAGCGCGGCTCGGGCAGCCACGGAACCCTCTACGTTGGCGATCCGTTACACGGTCGTGAAAGATCTCAAGAAGGAACTCGGCCCCGGTCTGCTGTCGGATATGCTGAAGCAACTCGGAATTCGCAAGGAGGACCTGTAATGTTTACCGCAACTTATCCCGCCGATTTTCTAACCGAGAGAAACGGCAGAGGCTTCCACGTCCGGTTTCCCAATTTGCCCGAAGCGCTCACGGGAGGAATCGATCTCGACGACACACATAAGCAGGCGGCCGATTGTTTGGCCGAAGCTCTCGCCGGACGGATCGCACGCGGGGAATCAATTCCGGCGCCTTCCAAGTTGAAACGCGGCCAATATCCAGTAAGCGTTCCGCTGTACCTGGCGCCCAAGCTTGCCCTTTATCTGGCCATGCGCGAGGGCGGCATGCGCAATACGGACCTAGCTAAGCGTCTTGGCGTCAGCGAAACCGTTGTCCGCCGAATGCTGGACCCTAAGCGCAACACTAAGCCCGAGAAGATTCAAGCTGCGCTGGCAGTGCTCGGCAAGCGGATCGTCGTCAGGTTCGAGGATGCGGCATAGGTTAAACTGCCGGCTTTCTTTTCGAGGGCTACGGCTGTTGGCTCTTCGCTGCCTTTTCGATGGCCTCTATGTCGGCGAGGTCTTGACGTCTGCCAGCGGCGCGTTTTGCTGCCAGCAGGTCTTCACGGGAAATGAAGTTCGCGCGCAAGTTGGTTTCCTCGTCGAAAACGCCTTCAACCCGTCGCGGCCATGCGGCGTCAAATTCGACGCCCGGAATTGCCGTGAGAATGTCAACAGCGACCGGCTCGCGCCCCATGCGGAAGAACGGGCCGGGTTGCTCAAAGTCGGCGGCGGTCAGACCTTCGAGCGGCGCACCAAATTCGGCCAGGGCCGCGAAAACCGCTTTTGCGTTTTCGGGATCGGCTTTCACCAGAATGTCGAGGTCTTTGGTTGCACGGGGTTGCGCATGGATCGCTACGGCATAAGCGCCAATGACAAGGTACTTAACGCGGTGCGCGTTCAAAATGGACAAGAGTTCTTTGTAGTCTGAAAGCATCTGGCTTGAACCCCTTTAGTTTGTAGCCTTCCTCGGTAAGTTCCGCCACGGCAGCCACGCGCTCATGTACGGGGCGGCTCTGCCAGTAACGATATTCATCCGCCTTCATCTCGTCGAAGTTCGTGTACTTGCGGATGGTCTTGTCCATGCTTCGTTTGTAGCACGTAAGGAGCGGGGGTTCAACGCTAGAGGCCGGCAAAAGGTCTTGGGATGAAACTCAATATCCGGCTTCGCGCCCGTGGCGGACCGCCAGGATGACCACCTGTTTCCCGTCGTAATGATACAGAGCGACATAGGCTCCCTGCCCGAATTCAATCACCCACTCGCGAAACTCGGGTGGCAACTCTTCGACAGGACGGCCAATCTCCGGGTGCTTGCTGAGCGCTCTCACGCCGCGCCGGATCATCTTGATGGCTCGCTGGGCGGCCCCTGGACTGTTGGGAGCAAGAAACTGATAGAGGCGGGCGACATCCAGAAGGGCGGCCGGGGACCACCTCAGATGTGGCATTTAGGGATAGCAGCGCGCTTGCCGGCTTCGAGTTTGGCCAGCCATGCGTCGGCATCCTTGGCCGTGACGTGCAGGCCGGTCGTCTGATAGGCGGCCCATGCGGCCAGCGCGTCCTGCCGGAGTTGCTCGCGCTTCTCCTCGCGGTCCACATATTGCTCGATGGCTTCGCGCATCACCCAGTGCGCCGACCGGCGACGCGACGAAGCGAGCCGATTGACACGTTCTTTCATCGCGCTATCGAGCTTCAGGCTGGTTGTGGAAAGGGTCGCCACCGCGAGTGCTCCAAGGTGTTACTAGGTAATACTATATCACGGCAACGCGCGGGAGAGAATACCGACGGATTCACCTTAACCGTGATATCCTCCTACCGTGCCGGGGGAACTCTGGCTGATTCGCCACGGGGAGACGGAATGGAGCCGCTCGGGCGCGCATACCGGGCGCACCGACCTGCCCCTTACGGAACAGGGACGGCGCAATGCCCTGGCCGTCGGACGCCTGCTGAAGGGCAGGCCGTTCGCCCTGGTGCTCGTGAGCCCGCTCCAGCGCGCGGCCGAAACCTGCCGGTTGGCCGGCTACGGCGCCGTCGCCCAAACGGAACCCCAGCTTCAGGAATGGGACTACGGGGATTATGAAGGCCGCACCACGGCGGACATTCAGAGGGAGAACCCCGGCTGGTCTCTGTGGACCTCGCCCATTCCGCACGGCGAAACCATCGACCACGTGGCCGGCCGCGCCCGCGCCGTCATTGCGCGCGCGGCTGCCGTTGAGGGCGATGTGGCCCTCTTCGCCCACGGCCACATCCTGCGCATCCTGACGGCCTGCTGGCTGGGCCTGCCGCCGGCGGGCGGGCGGCTCTTCGCCCTCGATACGGCTTCGGTATCCACATTGGGCTACGAGCGCGAGACGCGCGTCATTTCGCGCTGGAATCTTTCGGCTTTGCCGTAACCAGCCCGATCCGCGCGGCCTTCACGCCCGGCGGCACCTTGGCCACGCGCACCACCAGTTGCAGCGCATCCACCGCCGAGACCACGCGCACCGTGGCGCGCTCGGCATCCAGGCCGCGCAGCACGGCAACACCCGTCGAGGGCAGGAAGATATCCATCACGCGAATTCTCTCGGCCCCGGCGTGGCAGTGCAGCACCAGCTCTTCATCGTCCTTGAGGGCCTTCTGCATGGCCTGGATTTGGCCCAGGATGACCGCGCCGACGTTCTCCGAAGCCTGCGCGGGCGCGGGCGTCTCCTTGGGAGCCGTGGCGGAAAGAATCGCCTGCTGCGCGATCTGCTTGGTGAATTCGCCCAGAGCCATCTGGTCCGATGCTAACACGCGGCGCATCAGTGCATAATTCTGTTATGCGCTCTTTCGACAGCCTGTCCGAACGTGAGGTTCTCGCCCTCGCCATCGCCGCCGAAGAGGAGGACGAACGGGTCTACGCGGATTTCGCCGAAGGCCTGCGGCAGGATTTCCCCGCCACCGCCGCCATCTTCGACGGGATGCGCGTCGAAGAGCAGACCCACCGGCGTCGCCTCATCGAGCTCTTCCGCCAGCGCTTCGGCGAACATATCCCGCTGATCCGCCGCCAGGACATCAAGGGCTTCGTGAATCGCCGGCCCGTCTGGATGGTTCGTCCCATGGGCCTCGATACCGTGCGCAACCAGGCCGGCGCCATGGAAGTGGAGATGCGCCGCTTTTACGAGAAGGCGGCCGCGCGCAGCCAGGATGCCGGCATACGGCAATTGCTGGACGACCTGGCGGCCGAAGAGCGCTCCCATGAAACGCGCGCGGATGAGCTCGAGAAAGACAACCTCCAAAAGGACGTGCGCCACCAGGAGGATGAAGCCAACCGGCGGCTCTTCCTCCTCCAGATCGTCCAGCCCGGCCTGGCGGGCCTCATGGATGGCTCGGTCTCGACGCTCGCGCCGGTCTTCGCCGCGGCGGCCGCCACGCACAAACCGTGGGACGCCTTTCTGGTGGGCCTGGCGGCTTCCATCGGGGCGGGCATCAGCATGGGCTTCGCGGAAGCGCTTTCCGATGACGGCAGTCTCACCGGCCGCGGCCATCCCTGGGTGCGCGGCCTGATCTGCGGCCTGATGACGGCGCTGGGCGGCATCGGCCATACCCTGCCCTTCCTGATCCCGGATTTCCGCGCGGCCATGACCGTGGCTATCGGCGTGGTGATCGTCGAGCTGGCGGTGATCGCGTGGATCCGCAAACGCTACATGGAGACGCCGGCTCTCTCGGCGGCCTTCCAGGTCGGGCTGGGCGGCGCGCTGGTGTTTCTCACCGGATTGCTGATCGGCAGCTCCTAAAGCTCCCGCATCAGAACGAAAGCGCTTCGATCAGCTTGTTGATCTCGCCCTCCAGCGCTGATTTTTTCTTCTGCAGCTCGGCCTTGCGGTCGCGCAGGGCGGCCAGTTGCTGTTCGCTGGTGGCCAGTTGCCGCG
>Ga0326727_10010002_pt1 | contig 22875 bp, 20 predicted proteins | sample MB2enrmetagenome_FD_207643 | JGI IMG/M metagenome (GOLD analysis project Ga0326727, IMG submission 207643) | Lab enriched peat soil microbial communities from McLean, Ithaca, NY, United States - MB29MY | ecosystem: Environmental > Terrestrial > Soil > Wetlands > Peat | place: USA: New York...
GCTGCGTCGCTCGGCATAAGAGCGCCGGTCAACGGGACCATAACGCGCCTCATCAAGACGCTGGACCGGATCCACACGGCGGGGCGGGTCGAATGATCTCAGACTCGGAGAAGAGGCTTCTTGCGGAGATAGACCGTGACGAGCTCGTCGAGCTCACGCGAAAGCTTGTGCGCATAGACTCCGTAATCCGCCCGGAGTCCGGCGGGACGGAGCACGATGTCGTTCGTTTTATCGCCGCCTGGATCAAAACGGAGCTCGGAATCGAGCCGCTAATCCAGGAAGTGGAGCAGGGGAGGGAAAACATCATCGCCACGCTGGATTCTGGCGCAAACGGACTATGCCTCATGCTGGAGGGGCATACGGACGTCGTGAGCGAAGGCAACCGGGATGCCTGGAGGCATGATCCATTCGGTGCGCAAGTGCAGGACGGACGCATCTACGGCCGCGGATCCTGCGACATGAAGGCCGGGCTTGCAGTCGCGCTTGTCACAGCGAAGGCCCTCCGGAAGGCCCGCGGAGAGTGGGCCGGAAAATTGCGCCTCGGTTTTCTCTGCGACGAGGAAGGCATGATGATGGGCGTCAAACACTTCATACGCTCGGGACATGCCGATGACGTCACTGCGTGCCTGGTTCCCGAACCAGAGGAGAACAACCTCTGCATTACCATGAAAGGCGCTATCCGGGCGGTGGTCCGAGTCCACGGGAGGATGGCCCATGGGGCCATGCCGCTTTCCGGTGTCAATCCGAACACACGCCTTGCGCGGATCATCCTGGCCTTCGAGCGTTTCGAAACGGAAGAAAAGAAGCGCTGCGGGGCGGACCCGCTGATCGGGCTTCCCTCTGTGACGTTCACGGTGCTGCAATCCCCACCCGCAGGCAGCCCGGCGCAGCTGAATGTGATGCCAGGTGAGGCGGTGGGGTGGGTAGACATTCGCACCACGCTTAACCAGTCCCATGATACGGTGCGGGAGAAACTGACCCGAATCATTGCCGAGCTAGCCGCCGGAGATGGGGATTTTCACGCGGAGATCGACTTCATTGAGGACAGGCCGGTTGTCGGCGTGACAAAGGAAGAGCCGATTGCCCGCATCTCGGCGGAGGCGTTCCGCGACGTGACCGGCCGTGAGCCCGTATGGAACGGCGTCCCGGGCGCCACGGACGGCACGTTCCTGAGCGCGTGGAAGAGTATCCCCTGCCTAGTCAACGGCCCCGGGCCGCGCCATATTCCTCACCAGGCGGACGAGTACGTGGAGATTGACCAGCTGGTGGAGTGCGCGCTGATCTACGCGATTTGTTCGTCCCGATTTCTCACTGCGGGAAATGCGGGAAGTCGTTTGCGTTGACAAGGCAGTCCCAATCTCCTACACTCCCACCACCCTATGGATTGCATCCTTCGCGTTTCAGCGCTCAGCAAATCCTTCGGGGCAATCACTGCCCTGGACCGGGTGGACATAGACGTAGCGAAGGGGCACATCCACGGTATCATCGGTCCCAACGGCTCGGGCAAGACTACCCTGTTCAACTGTGTGACGGGGCTCCTCAAGCCGGACGCGGGTTCTGTATACCTTGATTCCGTTGATATCACATCGAAGCGGCCGGAAATCATAGCAAACCTCGGCGTTCGACGGACGTTCCAGGCAGGAAAAATCGTCGGCGGCCTTTCAGTCCTGGAAAACGTCATGACGGGAATCAACGACGCGGTCGGCATCTCTGCAGCCGAGCTTGTTTTGCGACTGCCGTTTCGCCCGTCGCGCCGTGAGACCGAGATTCGGGAAAATGCGCGGCGCGCCCTTGAGCTGACCGGGATGTCCGCCTCAGCGGGCCGCTGGGCTGTCGACCTGGTGTGGACCGAGCGACAACTGGTGCAGATCGCCCGCGCAATCGTTGCCGGGCCGAAGCTCCTTCTCCTGGATGAGCCGGCATCGGGCATGGGAGTGAAGGAAATAGAGAGGGTAGAGGAGATCGTCAGGAAGGTTAGGGAATCAGGGGTCACCGTGGTCGTGGTCAGCCACGACGTGAAGATGCTGATGAACCTCTCTGACCGGGTCACCGTGCTTAATTTCGGGGAGAAGATCGCCGAAGGGTCGCCTTCGGCGGTTCAGAAAGACCCCCGCGTGCTGGAGGCGTACCTAGGTGCGGACTGAGACGCGCCAGCCCCTTCTGAAGGTCGAGCACGTGTCGGTGTCCTATGGGCACGTTAATGCCCTTAGGGACGCCAGCCTGGAAGTCTTTCCCGGGGAGATCGTCGTTCTCATTGGCGCCAACGGAGCTGGCAAGACCACTCTTCTGGAGTCGGTACTCGGGATCAACACCCTGCGGTCAGGAAGCATTGTCTTCGACGGTCGGCAGATCGGTGGCGTTTCCGCGGACCGCAACGTGCGGTCCGGGATATGCCTGGTCCCCGAGGGTAGGGGCGTTTTTGCATCTATGACAGTTCTTGACAACCTGCTCTTGGGCGCTCATCACAACATGAAAAATATTCGCTCCAGTTTGCGGCGAGTCTTCGACTGGTTTCCCATCCTGGACAGCAGAAAAAAGCAGACTGCCAGGACTCTGAGCGGCGGGGAACGCCAGATGCTTGCCATTGCGCGGGCGCTCATGTCGGCGCCGAGGCTCATCCTCGTTGATGAGCCTTCCATCGGTCTTGCCCCCATCATCGTTAATGACATTTTTTCGATCTTAAGAAAGCTGAACGAGGAAGGGTACACCATCCTTCTCTCAGAGCAGAACGCGAACAAGGCGCTGAAGTGCGCACATCGCGGATACGTCCTGGAGACCGGGAGCGTAGCGCTCTCGGGAACTGCGGAGCGGCTTCTCGCTGATCCAGGCGTACGGGAAGCGTACTTGGGAGCGTAAGGCGTGCAGGAGCTGATTGCACAGATCATCAACGGATTGTCCCTCGGGAGCATCTACGTCCTACTCGTGACTGGTTTCAACCTGCTTCTGCTCGTGGCCATGATCATCCACTTCTCGTATCCCCAGGTAGTTGTGTTCTCCATGTACATTATTTGGAGCGTTCTCCAGCTCACCGGAAACAACTTGGTCCTGGGGATTGCCGCTGGGGTCGCCTCCTCCGTCGTTCTGAATCTCGTTTCCGCTCCTTTGTTCCAGAAGGTCATGTCCAAGCGGGGTGAGGTGGATATCAACGCCACGATGGTGCTATCGATGGGAATTGGGATGATCATCACGGACGTGCTTTCCCATTCCTTCAACGAGGGGCTGCCTGTGGCGTTTCCGGATAGTCTTTCGAGCTTCGCCCCCATCGTACGGCTGGGGCTGATCAGCGTGCAGGTAGGCCAGGTCTGGTCCCTGGGGGTCGGGATCGTGGTGGTCTCCGCGATTTTTCTCATCCTGTACAAGACGCGCGCGGGTAGGGCGTTTCGCGCTATTGCGGAAGACCCCGAAGGGGCCCGCCTGGTGGGGATCCCAATCTTAAGGACGGGGCTCTACAGCTACGGGCTCTCCGGGTTGCTCGGCGGGATCATCGCCGTTCTCCTGGCAATGCTGTTGGGCTCTGCTTCTCCCGGGCTCGGAGAGCAAGTAGCGCACAAGGTGCTTGCCGTCTCGATTATTGCGGGCCTGGGGAATCTCGCCGGCGGCCTTGTTGTCGGTCTCCTTTTGGGCATCCTCGAAGCCATCGTCCAGGGGTATATCTCGGGGTCTTGGTCGAACGCCATTGCGTTCATCGTCATGCTCGTTGTCATCCTTGCAAAGCCGAAAGGTCTTTTCGGCACAAGGCTGTAGGAGGTTGGGGACGTGCCGCTCGAGCTGTATTACTTCCTCTCAATCACTGCGGTGAACATCCTCCTCAGCTGGGCCCTGTACTTGCCCTACCGGGTGGCGCATCTGCACTTCATCACCGTGGCGAACATGGCCATCTCGGGCTATGCCGCCGCTTGGCTCGTCATGGCCCTTCACGTCCCGTTCGGGTGCGCGCTTCTTGTCGGTTTCGCCCTTGGCGGGATCATCGGCTTCGTCGTGTCGCTGTTCATTGGAGACGCGCCGACTTTCGCCGTGGTGATCGTGGGGTTCACATTTATCTTCATCAGCCGCACCGTCATTGAAAATCTCAAAGCCATCGGCGGGGCCATGGGGATGTTCGGCCTGCCGAACATCGGCGGGAATCCGGACACGCATCGCTTGATCATCATGGTTACCCTGGCCGCTCTCCTGCTCATAGTGGGTTTTCTCCTTCACCGCTTCGAGCACTCAAGCCTGGGCAGAGCCGCCTCAGCTGTGTTCATGGACAAGGACCTCGCCGCTTCACTGGGAGTCGACATCCGCCGCCTGGGCATGCTCCTGCAGACGGTGAGCTGCACCATTGCTGGAGGAACAGGGGTGCTCTACGGCTTTATCTACAAGAGCCTTCACTTGGATTTCTTCACCTTCGCGCTCGTGGGAATCGCGATGACCATTATCTTCGTGGGCGGGTACGCGACACAATGGGGGGCGGTGGTGCTTGCCCCGATCCTCTACGGAGTCCCCTTGCTGTTCCCGCCCGCCGTCCAGGAGTGGAGGATCGTGATCTATGGGGCGGCCCTCGTCCTCGTTCTTGTTCTGAAGCCCGAGGGCTTCATTACGCGCAGATTCGTCGTTTCCATGGAATCCTTTCTTTCGGGAACCCGGAAGAAAAGAAATACTCTATCAAGGGAGGAGATATGAAAAAAGCTCTCGGAGCTCTCATTGTCGCAGCTCTGATCCTGGCCGTCGTCGGATGCCAACAGCCGGCCCCGAAGGAATGGGACATTCCGTTCCTGAATTCGCTCACCGGCCAGATCGCGAGCATCGGCGCGTACCTGGAGTGGGGTGCTGACCAGGCAGCCAAGGAGATCAACGCAGCAGGCGGGATCAGCGGCAAGCCCGTGAAAATCATCCCCGTCGACACCGCATTGGATCCGCAGAAAGGCTCCACCGAAATGGCGCGCTTAGTGAAGAACACGCTCGTCGCACTCGGGCCTGTGCCCGAGCCCGTCATCATGGCGGCAATGCCAATTGCTGTCGAGAACGGGATGCCATCGATAACTGCGACGACCTCCCTCGAGTACGCGCAGAAGTTCTTCCCCTGGACCATTTCGTGGTTCCCTTCCACGCAGGACAGGCTGGCGCCGCTGGTCACAGCGTGGGCAAAGCAGTTCTCCGACTTGAAGAAGGTCGTCCAGTTCGTGGAGAACTACGGCCCGTGGCCTGGCATGGCGGACGCGCATACGGCAGGGCTCACTGCGGCCGGCGTCAGGGTCCTCGACCCCGTGGAGGTCCCCAGCGACGCAGTGACGTTCGCGCCGCTGGTCGTGAAGGCGCTTAACGAGAAGCCTGACGGATTCGTGTTCGTGTGCAAGCCCGGGTCAGCCGCCAAGCTGATCAAGGAGCTGAAGAGCCGGGGCTGGAAGAAGATGGACCACCTGCTGCTGTTCAGCAGCGCAGACGCCCCTGACCTGTACGCGACCGGCGGGACGGACTTAAATGGCGCTGAGATCTACAACTATATCAACCCGGGCATCGATAATCCTCGCTGGGACGGGTTCAAGAAAGCGTATGCGGACTCTCACAACGGCGAGCAGCCCCCGAGCCTCTCCACCAACTATTATGACGCGGTGTACATGATCAAAGACGCTATCGAGAAGACAGGCGTGACGGGACTTTCGGGGAAGCTCAAAGCGGAACGCAAGTTGATTGCGGACTACCTCCAGAACGTGAAGGGGTTCCACGGCATCATGTTCGACTGGGACATGAAGGACGGCATCCCCACGAACAAGCCTACGTACATCTTCAAGATCCAGGACGGCCAGAAAGTGCTCGTACAGGAAGTGAAGCAATAGGGCCCGCAGGTCTTTGAAAAGCTCAGGACGCGGCCGGGCGTAAGCCGCGTCCCTTTTTTGGCCTGTTTTCGGGCGCTACTTTCCCAGCGCGGCCTTGCCGCGAATCTCGGTGTGGCTGGGAAGACCGTAGGCCGAGACGGCGCTCCTGACGGCGTTTGCGATAGCGCGGGAAACTGCCAGCGCTGCCAGCGTCCCGACAACCGTAGTATCCGCTTCGACTTTTCCGATTGACAACGCGAAAACGGTGTCTCCGTCGAAAGTCGTGTGAACGGGCACGATTGCGCGGGCAAGGCCGTCGTGTGCCATGATTGCGATCCGTGTCGTCTCGGCCTTCGACAGGCGCGCGTTCGTGGCGACCACCGCTATAGTGGTGCTCGTTCCGCCGAAGGGACTGAGGCAATGGGGCCCGCGGCAAAGGAGCTGCACGGTGTCCGCGAAGCCGTCCCGGGCGCGGTTCAATGTTCCGGCAAGTATGGATCCTGTCTCCGGGTCATGGACGTCCCCATAGCAGTTGACCGCGGTCAGCGCACCGACGCAGAGCTCACCGGCGTTTACGCTGGCAGTTCCCGTGCCGCCTTTCATCATGAACGAAACTCCCGCAGCCCGCCCCACCGCCGCGCCGGTGCCCGCGCCGACGTTGCCTTGAAGGACCGAAATGCCCGCATTCCGGCACGCCTTCTCACCCATCGCGGCATCAGGCCGTCCGTGTGGGTCTCCGACGGCAAGGTCGAAGAGCACGGCCCCTGGTACGACTGGGACCTTGCCGACCCCGACGTCGAGTCCGATGCCCTTGGATTCCAGGTAGCGCATCACGCCGGTGGCGCCCTCCAGGCCGAAGGCGCTGCCGCCTCCGACATAGATTGCATGGACCACGGGCACGGCGTTGACGGGATCCAGGCAGTCAGTTTCCCGCGTCCCGGGGGCGCCGCCACGAACGTCCACCCCGGCAACCGCCCCTGCCTCGCATAGGATGACGGTGCAGCCGGTGGCCGCGGAGCGGTCGTCCGCGTGGCCTACGAGGACGCCAGCAACGTCAGTAATCGAGTTGTTCATGATGTTGTACAGTCTCCGGGGCCACGGTAAATCAGGCTCATCGTGTTGTCAATCAAAAGCGCTCGTTTTGAAGCGACCGCCCCAGGAAGGCTGGAAGCTTGTTGCGCCGGAGGTTTTCCGCTACTCTTGGATCACACCCAGGAGGCACAGAACAGGATGAGCGAGGTAAAGAAGGTCATGATTCCCGACCTGAGCGCCATGAAAAAGGAGCGCCGCAAGATAACGATGATCACCGCCTACTCATATCCGCAGGCCTTGATCGTCGACGAAGCGGGGATAGACATCATTCTCGTGGGCGACAGCTTGGGCATGGTTGAGCTGGGGTACCGTGACACTGTCCCGGTGACCATGGAGGAGATGCTAGGACACACGCGGGCTGTCATGCGGGGCGTTAAGCGGGCGCACGTCGTGGGGGACATGCCATTCATGTCGTACAACATTTCCCGGGAACAGGCGGTTACGAACGCTGGCATCCTCTACAAGGACGGCGGCGCGGACTCCGTGAAGCTGGAGGGCGGACAGGATATGGCGCCCGTGATAAGTGCGATCGTGAAGGCCGGAATTCCCGTTTTCGGTCACATCGGTCTCACTCCGCAGACCGCCAACATACTGGGTGGGTTTAAAGTTCAGGGAAAATCGCTAGATCAGGCCCGCAAAGTCATTGACGACGCCATTGCCGTGCAAGAGGCAGGGGCTTTCGCTATCGTGCTGGAAGCAATCCCGCGGCAGCTCGCTGCTCTTATCACGGAGAAGCTCGACATCCCGACCATCGGCATCGGCGGGGGATTGGATTGCGACGGCCAAGTGCTCGTGCTTCATGACATGGTGGGGTTGTTCCGGCGCTTCACGCCAAAGTTCGTGAAGGTGTACGCAGACGTGTACTCCATCCAGTTGGATGCGGTGAAGAAATACATCGGGGAGGTACAGTCGAAGGCGTTTCCGTCTGACGATCATACCTTCACGATGAAAGAGGACGCTGTGGCTGAGCTGAGAAAATCTCTTGGGATGTAGAGCAGGTCGTCGGACGGCGGTCGACGCTTATTCTATAGCGCCGAGGCCGCCGCGGAGCGGGAAGGATCCGCCCGGAAGCCGATGACCTGATTGCCGCCTTCCCGCGCTGCCTTTGTAACCGAAATGTCCGCCTCTTCCAGCAGGGTTGAAGGAGATACAAGCCTTGCCCCGCGTGATGACACCCCAACGGAAAGGGGGCGCACTCTTCCTTCGATCTGCTTGGCGACCACGGCCTTTCGAAAAGCTTCCAAAGCCCTGACGGACGCATCAATATCGGCTTCCGGAATCACGGCCGTGATGGTGTCGTTTCCGGTCTCAAAAAGGCAGTCATGCGCCGGGAACCTTAGAAGCAGGACGCGCGCAATCTCTGTGTAGGCTTCGGCAAGATGGGAATCCGCGTAAGGCTCGTCCACTCGGATCCGCGCAACGGCGATATCCCGGCCGGCGGCAACGGCGCTCTCCAACTCTGCTCTCAGCTTGGGCTCGAGAAACTCTGGACGGACGAGGCCGCTGCGAGGGGAGGTGAGACTGCGTTGGGACACCTGACCAGATGACGGCCCTCCGATTGGACCCGCATTCTCCTGCGGAACCTCCTGGACGCTCATGACAATGAGGATGACGACTCCGCTCACCAAGAGGAATGCCAGGAAGAGATACAGATCGTCGCGAACGATTGGGTACAGGTCTTCCCTTCCCATAATGACGAATACCCCATCAAGGACGGCGCCTGAGGCGTCCCCGTCCAGTGGCCGGCTCAAGTTGAGCTCGTATCCCATATTGACCTGGTACGTCGGGGTGCCTCGCCACGTGGAATCAGGGGTGGCTGGCTCTTTCAGATACACCTGATTGCGCGCCAGAAGATAGAGAATGCCTTGTTGCGGGGAGCGGACGCACAGGAGGAGCAGGCGGGGTTCGCTGTCGAACAAGGCGTGAAGTTCTCTACGGGCGGAAGGCGAATCCAGGCCGGTATAGGTCGCGCGGACTGAGGAGACTTTCGTTGCAAGATCCAGGAGCCTGTCGCGGACTACGAGGGAGTTTCGAGCCCTTGCATCCTCGAGCCTATACCCGGTCAGACCGACGATGAACAGAAAGAAAGCAACGCTGACGGCCAGAAAAGCCCAAGAAATACCTCTATTCATGCTCCCCTCCCCGCGCACGGTGGAGTATAATCGACTTCGGATCGGCGCAGCAGCCATCCGCGACACAAAAAACTTTCTGGCGAAGCGGAGGAGCCCATGAGCGTGCGAAAGAGATTCCTGCCGCCGGGTTGGTATCCCCTTGGGGCGAACGACACCGTGGATGCAATCGAGGCAATGTCCCGTTCGCTTCCGGTGGGGCCGTGGCGCCGGGGAGTTGCCGGTGTTGTCCCCCACGCCGGCTGGGAGTTCTCGGGTTGCCTCGCCCTTGAGGTGATGTCATCCCTTCCACGCAGCATCGATACCATCGTTATTATCGGCGGTCACCTGGGCCCCGCTGACGGAATATTGTGCGCCGCGGAGGACTCGTTCGATACCCCCCTGGGCCCCATAGCGGTTGATACTGCTCTGCGTGAGGTTCTGCGCGCCTCTTTTCCCATGCGTGAGGACCGCTCCGCAGACAACTCGGTGGAAGTGCAGCTTCCTTTTGCGAAGCATCTTTTCCCTCAGGCGCGCCTCCTGGCCTTACGAGCCTCGCCGTCGGAAGAGGCAATCCGCCTTGGCGCCGCTATAGCCTCTGCGGGCAAAACAGTAGGCCGGAACGTCGCCGTCATCGGCTCGACTGATCTTACTCACTACGGTCCCAACTACGGGTTCTCTCCCATGGAAAGAGGTGAGAAGGCCCGGGCGTGGGTCAGGGACGTGAACGATCGGCGGTTCATCGACGCACTCGTGGCCATGGACTGCGCTTCGGTGCTGGAGCGTTCGCTCAAGGAGAGGTCCGCCTGCTCGGCGGGAGGCGCTCTTTGCGCGGTCAGCTTCGCGCTGGAGATGGGCGTCCGTAAGGGACAGCTTCTGAGACACATGACGAGCTATGACGTGCACCCCGCGGAATCCTTCGTGGGGTACGCCGGAGTTCTCTACAGCCTGTGAGCAGAAAGTGACTTCATCCTCTCCACGCGGTCAAGAGCCCAACGGCGCGATTCCTGCAGACAGGCCGGACCGCTTGCCAAGCCCCCCGCTTCACGCTGAATGCGAGCCGTTATTGGCAGTACGGTCGCCCAGAGCTCTCTCTGCGCCGCCGATAGCCGGTTGAAATAGCCCCCCAACGGGGGACAAGGATCAGGCAGCGCGCGCAAGGCTTCGCCATAGCCCCTGAGAAAATCACTCCATTCCCAAAGGACGGGGGCGTTCTCGAAACGTAGGGGCTGCCCGAAATCGGACGCTTGCTCTGTTTGTTCGATCAGTCTTTCCAGCCGCGCCTTGTAGTCTCGAAGAACGGGCGTGCTGTAGCGAATGCCCCGCACTTCGCGTTGCGCCGTCAACCCAGGACACGTGAACACAAAGCAGGTCAAGCTGTTTTCCACGGGAGCGTTGCGTTGCGAACGCGCCAGGAAGTGATCGAAGAGATATGTGCCTCGGGCGTAGGGCTTCGACAGCGGGTAGCTGAAATCCGCTCCATGCAGTCTGACATCGGGAACGCCAAGTGCACGGGCCAAGGAAACGGCCGCGTGGGTAACATTTCCACCCGTTGTATCTACCACCGGGAAGCGGCTCACGTGCTCGTTGGCAAACCGAGAGAACGGATGGGCGCTTGCAAAGAAACGACCCTGGGCGCCTGCGCGCCGGACAAGGAAGGGGGGGGAGGCCAGGTCGAAAAAAAAAGTCGTTTCGGCCGGAAAGCCTGTCAGGAAGTGATGATAGCTGTACGTCTGGCAGTCCAGGGATACGACGATTTCGGGCTGAATGCCGCATTTCACGAGCGCGGGAAGCGATGTATCGGTGGCAATGATGATGCTTCTGTCGTTTCGATGCGCAAGCTCTTCGAGGCTGCACTCGAGGGACGGCCCAGCAGCCGTCACGTGAGCAAGCTTCGCCCGAAGCCAGGCCGGCTGAGCCCGCTTGCGCTGATCTGGCGCCGTCGCCGGCAGGTTGAGGAGCATGTTCGTAAACCATCTTTTTCCGAAGAGCGCCTGGACGCCGTAGTCGGCATGAGCGTCCTCGGCAGCCACGCGAAGCTCCTCCGCGGCCTTGTCAAAGAATTGCTGCTCCGCCTTGCACCACGGCCGGACAGGAAGCGAACCGAGGTTTCCGCAAATTGCCGGTAGGTAGGAAGAAAGGAGCGCGTCACGGAGATTTGCGGTGCCGGTCGTCACACGGACACGCCTGTCCGAAAGAACAGAGGTGAGGGGCAGATTGGCAAGCAAGGCCCTGAGTGTCGAAGGATCTTTTTCGACGATAAGGATCCCGCAGGCAGCCGGAAGCCGAAGGAACGCCGCCGCCAGGTAACCGCCGCCGAGGCCCAGACAAACGAGGTATCCCGTTTCCCGCAGGGATTGCGCGATCCGATCCGCTTCCCGTGCCGGGTCTACGAGGGAATGAAACGGCAGGTCTCCAGCGCCTTCTCGGAGAACCGGCACAATGGCGCCGCTTTTCGCCTGGCGAAAGGCTAAGGACTGGTTGGGGGCGCTTTTTTCAATCAAGGCCGCAAGCGCGGGATCGGTCGTCGACAGGGCTGCGAGGTTTCTATGCAGATGGTCCGACGATTCAGGCTGCATTCAGGATTCGTTCTTCGAGCGCTCTCAGGAATTGCCCGCAGTCCTCCAGGAGACCGACCGCTGATTCCCGTGCCTTCCGCACATTTCCAAGCCGGGCCATTCGTTTCGTCTCGAGCAGCTCCCGCGTCGCAAGGCGAAAAGAAAGATCAAAGATGGCCCCGGATGCCAGGACGCCGAGACCGTCCGGTCCTTTCGCTTTTGCGATACCTTCCTCAAGGCATTCCCTCCAGTGACCGAGGATTTGCGCGGCTTCAAAGATCCTCGCCGCCCGCGAGGGAAGGGCAGAATGGGGGAAGAGGGAGGGGCCACCGGGAGCTACACGTGTGCTGCGAACGAGCTCCCGCATGGCCCCGACGTCGAGAGAAATCATTTCGGGAAGGGCGACCGCCGACGGGAGAAGACGGTAGACCTTGTCAGTGGCTCCGGGTTCCCCTCTGCCATGTCCAAGCCAGCCTGCGTAAGTCCTGAGGGACAGCGGGGCACGTGCGGTTGCGCTCCCCTTCACACGGATTGCGTTTTGGTCTACGGACCTGCGGTGCCAGAGACCCTCCAAAGGGGAAATCCTTCCGCTTTGCAGGTGGAAAAACGTCTCGAACTCGTTCGGCCGCGCATGGGAGACGACATCGTTCGTACACATGTCGAGCCCGGCGATGATGATCGGTCCCTTCGTGAAAGCTCGGGCCAGTTCGAGTGCGGTCGCGGCAACAGTGCCGTGGGGGGCGATCACGGGCGCGGACAGCGGGCGCAAGGCTTGAAGAAAAGCTCCCTCCATGGAGTCTGGTTGAGCGAGCAAAAACGGTCGCGGCAACGAAAGCTTCCACAAGCCACGGGCCGCTGACAGAGGCATGGCGACGGGACAAGCGGGCACAGCGTAATGGAGATGGCAAATGGCCCAATAGCCGGGATCAGTCATGACGAACAGGTCGGGGTTCAGTCCCACTTCCGCCAAAAACCGCGCGCTGGAAGGCAGAGCCCATAGGTCGATTGCGTCCCGCATCTCTTCGAGAAGCGGCGCCGCGGACTCCAGGCTCGGTCCCGAGGCGGCGATGACGACGATCCTTTCGCTGGAGCAGGGAGAACCCTGCAGGATTTCATCGAAGGACAGGAAGTTCGCGAGACTGTTTCGAAGCCAGAGCCTCCCCATGGATACGGTGGTTACGAGATTGCCGTTGAGCTCTCGTAGCACCTGTTGCATGGCCTCGTTCGCTTCGCGGGAAGGGTTGGGAAAAAGTCTCGCCGAGGGCGGCCACTCGATCATTCGTAAGCCTTCGGCATCCAGCTCGCTGATGCGTGCTCTCAGGAACTCTACCACGCTGATCCCCGAACCTGGGTGCCACGAGTCCTGGTCAGCGTTGGTTTCGGGACTGAAGGGAGACTTTCGAAAAAGATCCTCGCAATAGAACAGCCGAAGGACGCGGGCGCCAGGATAAGAAGTCCGGACCCAACGGGAGATATACCCGAGGCCTTCCCCAAGAACGACCACAGCCGAGGGCGTCTCGGCGCCGAGTGAGCTTGTGACAAACCGCTTCGCCTCGTTAGAGGGATCATACGGAGAATGAAGCGCGACACCGTCGATTTTGACCGACGGGGACCCGGAACGTGAGGCGAATACCTCTATCATGTGCGGATCAGGAGGAGAGGAAGGAAATAAGCTCCCGAATGTCGGTTCCCTCATCCGGCCAAATTCGGGATTTCAGAACATCGATCGAGGAGCTGTTCCCCTGCGCAGGCGCGGCCGCGAAGCGGCTGCTCAGAAAATATCGAAGCTGGTGAAGGAACAGGGGAATGTCATCACGGCCGGCACTCTGAAGACAGACGAGCAGTGAGCCGGCCGGCAGCATGATGGCGACGCCAAGGTCAGCAAGGAATGCGTCCAGGAGGCTTCGTACGTCTTCGCGGAGACGGAACAAGTCGAGATCCGGGTACCCCGAGGCGACTTCTCGAATGTAGGCGCCCAGGTTGAGGGAGAGAAAGAGCATTTTTTTCCCGCGTGTACGGCCTGATTCGAGAAGGCGGCGAACTTGTTCTTCTGGAGTTGCGGGCGGATGGGTCGCGCGGGCCTGACTCAGTTTCGTCAGGAAGCCGCGCGACATCTGGAGAAGGGAAGCGACGTCCGCGGCAATGTCTTTGAGGCAGGAGAGAAATGCCGCAGTGCTTGCAAAAGGATGATGAGCCTCGGTGATGAGAAGAACGCCCACAAGCGTGTCCTCAAAGATGTAGGGGCAAAGGATGAGGCGCTCGAGCAGGGCGAACTCCCGCGAGGAGAAAAACCGTTGGAACGCGGCCCGCTGCTCGGGGTTGCTCAAGTCCAGCGGATCTCCGTTTGCGAGGGCATTGAACGTCTCGTTTGCGCCAAGAGGAATGCGCATCCGGTGGAGCGTAGTCTGGTCGAATCCATGGCTCGCCCATGGGGCGTACTCAAGGCGCACGGGATCATAGAGAAGGAGGGCGCTTTTTACAAGGGAAAGCCGCTTGCGAAGGGTTGCAAAAATGAGGGAAGGCAGTTCGACACCGTCGGAAAGCGCCTTCGATTCTTCAACAAGGTCGCGGGCAAGTTGACTTTCGGAAGAGGATTCTGCAGATGGATGCCGAGAGAGCTGAACGGCAGCCTCAGCTGAGCGCTTCGCGGGGGCGGCCGCGAGTGCCCGGATGCTACGTTTCAGCAGGCCAAGGCGTGCGGAAGGGCCCGAGGCGGCGCGGCTTTTTGGGCGCTCTTCCGCGAGGGATGAGATGGCCGCCGGGAGAGCGGAAACGTTCGTGTCACCGACTGATGCGGCGCCGGCCGCCTTCCGCAGAAGGCCCATCTACTCACCCAGACCGAGATCCTCGAAGAGCTTTTTGTACATCACGAAATAGTCGGACTTGGCGAACTCTTGAATTTTCTCATCCGGCAGCGCCTCGAGAAGGTGGTCCATGTATTTTAGGACTGTGCGGATTTCGTCCTTGAGGTCGTCCGGAATAGCCGCTGGGCTTTCTTTTGCAGCGGGCGCGCGGCGGGAAGCCTCTTCGTCAGCCGGGACTTCCTCCACTTCGAGCACGTCTTCCCCCAGCGTCATGGGCTCAGCTTCCGTGTCGGCTGATTCATTCTCGAAGGGGATCTCTATTTCCTCCTGCGCAAGCGTGGAATCGGCCTGCTCATCCGTCACTGGCTCGAGCTCGGCCAGGTCGAGGTCTTGCGAAGGAGTGGTTGCCTCATCGCTTTCGAGCTCCTGCGCCTCGGCGGCAAGAGCGTCCAGGTCGACGTCTCCGCTAAACTCGTCAGCGCGCTCAGAGGCGCCCTTCGGCTGTTCAGCCGTCTCGAGGGGTTCCAGCTCTCCAACCTCTTCTTCGAGGTCGAGCGTTTTCAGGTCCCCCGGCTCGACAGAGGCTTCGACGTCCTTTTCCTCTTCGGTCTCGAGCTCGGGAATTCCTTCAAGATCGAGTTCGGGAAGCCCTTCGGTAGAAACGGGGCTGGGGGCCGCCGTTTCGCTCTCCGCGGAAAGTTCTTCCAGTTCCAGCTCCGCAGGCAGGTCTTCAGCGAGCATCTCGATATCGGATTGCGGGGTTTTCAAGTTTCCTTCTGTTTCCAGGTTCACTTCCGAGGTTTCAAGCGGGATGTCCGCTGACGCCAGGTCAAGGACCTCTTCCGTGGGTGTCCCCTCTCCGACTTCCGTCAGATCAAGGGGCATTTCGACGGGAGCGGTCTCAGCCGCTTCTTCGGTTATCTCTGCGGTGTTCAGGATATTGTCGAGCTCATCCCCGGTGAGAGCTATTGTCTCGTCTTCGTCCTCATCGAAGAAGCCGCTCTGGGACTCGCCGCCGGACGGGGGGGTCGTGACGGAAGGCTCAGCGCCCGGCTTGCGCATTCCCGACAGTTCGCTGCGCAGCTGCGTGAGGTCCGCCCGGATTGAGCGAAGCTCGTCCTCAATGCGCGACAAGATCTGGGATGAGGCGACCTGCGGTTTCGAGGTTGACCCCGTAACGGAGGCAAGCTCGCTCTCTAGCGCGTCCAGATCCTCGAATCGTTCCTGTCCGGCCCCGGTATCCGAAAGAGTCACCTCGACCTCGTTGGCATCATCCGCACTACGCTTGCCTTTGGAGGCGCCGGAGGCTTGAGCGTGTTCCTCCTCCAGATCGAGCTCGGGAAGCTCCTCTTCGAGGACGGGTTCCAAATTTCCCGCCTCAGAAGGCTCGGCTTCCGTCATTTCTGAAATATCCGGCAGCTCCTCATCTTCGGCGAGGAGCGGCTCTTCATCCGGTATCGAAGGCTCTCCAGAAGTCCCGGAAGGGCCGAGCTCCGTATCCAGCTCGTCAAGGAGTTCTTCTTCCTCTAAAGTCAGGGTGCTTTCCGAGGAGGATTGACGCGATGGGCGGGCAGCTCCTGAGCTCTCCAGATCCGTGAGCTCGAAGGATCCTTCCGTCCCCTGGGACTCCGCGATTGTGCGAGGCTTGACCTTTACCCAAACGCCATACCGCTCGAGCTTCTGCTCTCCCGCCGGGCTGTCCTTTATTTCCCTTGCCATTCCTATCTCCTGAGGATACGTTACGCTCTCCTCATTATCGGCAATTCCACGTATTTCTCCTAGCGCAAGAGTAATCTGTACGTTTTGCGGTTGTCAACGGCGGATTCGATTTCACTGTGCTGTTTTCTTCTCATCTTTATCCCGCGGAGCGCCGTTATCAGAAGTGAAGAGTATGCGCCGCCTCCTGCCGATCTTCTTTGCTGGATTTGCCATCGCTTCCGTTTGCATTTACTTTTTCGGTGATTCCGGCCTGCTCGCCTACCGGCGGCTCGACGAGTACCGGCAGGCGCTCGCCACGAACGTCGAAATCCTGCAGGCTCGAAACGCAAGCCTCGCCGAAGAGCTTGCCGCACTCCGCGATGACCCGCAGAGAAGTCTCGTGATGGCGAGGGACATCGGGCTCTATCAGGCAGGCGATCAGGTCGTGAAAATCGAAGGATTTACCCCCGCGGCCCTTTCCAACGAGGTGGGCGCGCTGCTCAAGCTTCGAAAAAGTACGACGTCGCGAAACACGTTGTTCAAGGCGGCGGGGATAGGCATTTCAAGCCTTCTTGCCGCATTTGCCGTGGCCGCAAGTCGCGCCTCACGGAGGAAAGGCAGAGGTGCCTGACGCCCATGGTCGTGCGCGCCGCTGATGCCGGCTCGGTCGCCCTCCTTGCGCGGGCGCTGTCCCAGGGCGGAGTCGCAATCATTCCTTGCGACACCATGTACGGGATCGTGGGGACCGCCCCCGACACAGAAAAGCGGATCCGCGTGATCAAGGGCCGGGGAGAAACCAAACCGTTCCTCCAATTGATTGCCCATGCCTCCTGGGTTGCTCGAATTTCTGACCTCGCCCTGCCGCCGCGGCTCGCCAAATACTGGCCTGGGCCGCTGACGATCATTTTTCCCGCACGGGATGGTGGAACGGTGGCGCTTCGGTTGCCGGATTCTCCCTTCCTAGTGAAATTGATGGATTCCGTTGGACGGCCGCTTTACTCAACAAGCGTGAACCGCACGGGCAAGGAGCCGATGTTCGACATCGAGCTCATGAAAAGGGAGTTTGAGACGCAGGTCGACATCATTTTCGACGCCGGGAGTGTTCCTCCGGGCCCGGCGTCCACCCTTGTGGACGTCACGACACACCCCTATCGCGTCCTTCGCAGCGGCGTCGTACGGATACCGCCGGAGAACCTGGACTAGGCTGCCCGCGCATTTCCTAGTCTGGAAGATTTCAGAAAATCTTCTCTATGACCTCTTCCATGGTCGATACCGGGTGAAACGTGATGCCCTCCCTGACGTTCTCAGGAATCTCGTCCAAGTCTCTTTGATTCTGCGAAGGGTAGAGCACCTGCTTGATCCTGTTGCGTCGGGCCGCGATCACTTTCTCCTTAAGGCCACCAATGGGCAGCACACGGCCGACAAGCGACAACTCTCCTGTCATGGCGAGGGATTTCTTTATTTTCTTCCCAGTGGCCAGGGAAAGGAGCGCGGAGGCGAGCGTGATGCCCGCGGACGGGCCGTCCTTCGGCGTTGCCCCTGCTGGCACATGGAGGTGGATGAGGTTCTTTTCCCAGAAATCCGGGTTCACGCCGTGATCAAAGGAGACATGGCGAACGAAGGAGTAAGCGATGCTGGCTGACTCCTGCATTACTTCTCCGAGCTTCCCTGTCAACTTGAAACCTTCCTTGCCGGCATTTGCGACGGCTTCTATTGCAAGGACGGCGCCGCCCAGCGGCGTCCAGGCAAGGCCGATGGCCATCCCGGGTTTCGTGATCTGCGCCATCTCCTCGTCCTCGAACACTGGCTTGCCAAGGTACTCGGCGAGGGATTCCTTCTTGATTGCGATAGGGAGCTTCGCCTCTGCGGCCAGAATCTTGCGCGCGATCTTCCTGTGGATTTTGTCGAGTGCCTTCTCGAAGTTCCGCAGACCCGCCTCACGCGCGTACCCGTCCGCAATCGCGCTGAGCGAGCCGTTGTCATATTTCACAGCGTTCTTCGCCAAGCCGGCGGCTTCCAGTGACTTAGGGATGAGATACGCCCGCGCTATGGCCACCTTTTCGCTGTCGATGTAGCCTGAGAGCCTGATCACTTCCATGCGGTCCAGAAGCGGAGCGGGAATGGTGTCCAGCGTGTTCGCCGTCGTTATGAAGAGGATATGGGAGACATCGAAAGGCATATCCAGGTAATGGTCACGGAAAGCGAGGTTCTGCTCAGGGTCGAGGACCTCCAGAAGCGCCGACGAAGGATCACCCTGGTACGAGGCGCCGAGCTTATCGATCTCGTCGATCATGTATACGGGATTGCGCGTTTTCACGATCTTGAGCCCCTGGATGATCTTGCCCGGCATGGCCCCGACGTAGGTGCGTCGGTGACCCTTGATTTCCGCCTCGTCACGCATACCCCCCACGGAAAAGCGGAAGAACTTGCGCCCCAGGGCCCGGGCAATGGACTTGCCGACCGATGTTTTCCCAACGCCCGGAGGTCCCACCAGGCAGATGATCGAGCCCTTCGAATCTTGTTTGAGCTTGCGGACGGAGAGATACTCGATGATCCTTTCTTTCACGTCATTCAGGCCGTAGTGGTCCTCATCGAGGATTTCCCGAGCCTTCTCTATGTCCAGCGTCTCTTTTGAGTCGTCGTTCCACGGCAGGCTGATGATCGTCTCAAGGTAGTTGCGCGTCACGGTGAACTCGGGAGAATTGGCGTCCATGAGGGAAAACTTCTCCAGCTCTTGCTCCACCTGCTCCTTGACCTCTCCCTGTAACCCCAGCTTTTCCACCGCGTCCTTGAAACGCTGGTACTCGCTCGTCTTTGCATCCACCGCCATTCCCAGCTCAGACTTGATGGCTTTCAACTCCTCTTTCAGAAAATATTCTCTCTGGCTCTTGGAGATCTTTTCGTTGAGCTGCTCCTGGATCTTCTTTTGGATCTTCAGCAGTTCCTGTTCCTTTTTGATGAAAATGAGCACGTACTCCATGCGCGCCTGCACGTCGGTCATCTCGAGGATTTTCTGCTGTTCGGCACGGTCGATGTTCAGGATCGAGGTGATGAAATCTGCGATTTTTCCGGGATGGTCGATATTCACCATCGACAACCTCATTTCCTCGGAGAAGAGCGGATTGTTCTCCGAAACCTGCTTCATCTCACTGATGAGCGCGCGTGTCAGGGCTTTCACCTCGGGGGAGTCGAAGTTCTCGTCCTCCAGGTATTGCGCGACGACGCTAATGGGCGTGGTCTGCTGAAGCACGCGCTTCACCTGGAAGCGCTTCAGCGTCGAGATGAAGATGTTGACTCCGCCGTCCGGGAGGTTGATCCGCCGCGCTATCTTCGCCAGCGTCCCGATGGGAAATAAGTCATCGGCGTTCGGGGTCTCGAGATCGTCCGACTTCGTGAGGATGAGTCCGATAAAGCTGTCAGCGGCGATGGCCTTTTCGACGGTGTCGGCATCGCCGGCAGAAGGAAGCATCAGCGGCGTGAGCATGCCTGGAAAAATCGGCTTGCCACGAATGGGAATGACGAAAAGCCGTGCGGGCAAAATCTGATCGGCAGGAACGATGTGATGGTCACTCACTTGAGAACTCTCCGTTGTTGGACGATTGGGGACAAACGTATGTCTTGGGCTGCGCCAGGTCAAGTCTCAAGCGCTGCTTGCCACGTCCATTCATCTCAATTAGTATTGTGCGGGGCCCCGCCAAAATGTACAGGAATGTCAGTACTCAGGCAATCGTGATCCGCCGCGAAAGGCTTGGCGAGTTTCACAAGAGCCTTGTTCTACTTACCGCAGACATGGGCCTGGTTCGCGCCGTTGCGTACGGCGCCTACAGGATGAAAAGCCCCCTTCGCATGGGAAGCGAGCCATTCACGGTTTCCCTCGCGCGGCTGTACAACAACCCCGTCAAGCAGAGTTACAAAGTCACGGAGCTCGAGGTCCGACGCACCTTTGATTCCCTCGTGAAGGACTTCTCCCGTGTGGCCGCTGCTTCGCTCTGGGCCGAGGTCGTTCTCAAGTCTTATGCGGCGGGAGAGACTTCGGATGAGCTTTTTCGGCTTTTTCTCGGCGCTCTCCAACTACTGGACGAGACGGAAACCCGCGGTGAGCCGTACGTGATGATCCAGTTCCTCTGGAGGTTTCTCTCCCTTGCCGGCTATCAGCCTGTCACTGACGCGTGCTGCCAGTGCGGCGCGCCATTTCACCAACGGTCCGCTTCCTTTTCACCGGCTGTCCACGGTTTCCTCTGCTCAAACTGCGTTCCAGCCAATAGCAGGTCCGTGCCGGCTGGCGCCCTGCGTTACTTGGCGGCAAGCGGGGAGCTTCCGCTTTCCAGTGCCGCGGGGATCACTCTTGACGCCGCGGCACTCTCGGCGCTGCGCCATGCCATGCCCCTCATGGTGCAGGCTGTACTGGAAGGGGAGCTTATAACGCTTCGAAGCGCAGGAGCCGCCCTGTGAGGGTCTTTGCGGCGCTGCCCCTCCCTCACTGGGCGGTGGATGCAATCTCCCTGGTCCTGGGTCCTATCCGAAAGGAGCATCCCCAGCTGCGCTGGGTTTCCCAATCCGCCTACCACTTGACCCTGCACTTTTTCGGCGAGGTGGAGGGAGAATCCCTCGAAGCTCTTCGCCGAGTCTTTGGCGAGACCCGTTTGAGAAGATCCCCCCTGGTTGCGAAGCTGGGACCGCTAGGTCAGTTTCCCAGCGGGGGAAATCCGCGAGTGATCTGGGTGGGATTGCGCGATGACGATGGGGCGCTGCAATCGTACTGGCAGCTTTTCGAGAATGCCATCTCACCACTTGGATGGGAACCCGACAAGCGTGGATTCACGCCGCATGTCACCCTGGCGCGCAATCCGGGATTGCGTCTTCCATTAGACTGGGATTCCGCCGCCCGCCTGCCGGAGGTTGCCTTTTCCATCCCGGAGTGCGTGCTGTTCCAATCCATACTCGGCCGTGGCGGGGCCGAGTATGTTCCGCTTGAGCGAATACGCTTCGACGGAGGCCCCACGTGAGAGCTGTCGACCTGATCATGAAGAAGCGGGACGGTCGAGGTCTAGAAGGAGATGAGATCGATTTCCTCATCCAGGGATTCTCGCGCGGTGACATCCCGGACTACCAGATGTCAGCCCTGCTCATGGCTATCGTCCTGAAAGGCATGAGCCCCGCTGAGACCGCCCGGCTTACCGAGGCGATGATCCGGTCGGGAGAGGTGCTGGATCTTACCGAAGTGCCCGGCCCGCTCGTAGACAAGCACTCCACAGGCGGAGTCGGAGACAAGATATCCCTCATCCTGGCCCCTGTGGTGGCCGCATGCGGCGTTCGCGTTCCCATGATGAGCGGGAGGTCCCTTGGGCACACCGGAGGGACTCTGGACAAACTCGAATCTATCTCGGGCTATCGGACCGACCTCTCCCCCGAGCGCTTCCGTCAGGGGCTCTTGCAGGTCGGTTTTGCCATGATCGGCCAGAGCGAGACAGTGGTTCCGGCTGACAGGCGGATGTACGCGCTGCGCGATGTGACCGGCACCGTCGAGTCCGTTCCTCTGATTACGGCCAGTATCATGTCAAAAAAGTTTGCCGAGGGGGCCGAAGCCCTCGTGTTCGACGTGAAGTGCGGATCAGGGGCGTTCATGAAAAACCTCGAGGAAGCGCGTACTTTGGCCAGATCTCTCGTCGCCACTGGCAAGGGTCTTGGCAGAAAAGTTGCGGCTGTGATCACCGACATGGACCAGCCGCTAGGCCGGGCCGTGGGTAATTTCCTGGAGGTCGAGGAATCAATCGACTGCCTCCGCGGGAAAGGTCCGTCGGACGTCACGGAGCTAACCTGCCGGCTGGCGGGATGGATGTTGGTGCTTGGAGGAAAGGCGGCAAGCCCCTCGGAGGGCGCGGCGCTTGCCCGCGCAAAGCTTGCAGACGGCTCGGCCTGGGCACGTTTTCTCAAGAACGTCGAGTTTCAGGGGGGACGGACGGATGTCCTCCTCCATCCCGAAAAGGGACCACATGCCCGGATTGTTCGGCCGCTTCTGGCCCCATCTTCTGGGCGGGTCGGTAGGATAGACGCCTTCAAGGTCGGTCTGGCGTCGGTAGTCCTTGGCGCTGGCCGTTCCCGCAAGGAAGACATCGTGCTGCCGGGGGTCGGCATCATGATCTGCAAGTCTGCGGGGGAAGATGTTGCCGCCGGGGACGAGCTCTGCCTGGTCAGGGGGGAGAAAGAAGAGCTCGTCCAGGAAGCGCTTCGCCTTCTTTCCCCGGCGTGGCGGCTGGACCACGAGGTCGAGCCGAAGTTGCGGCCCATTGTCCTCGAGGAGATCACCTAGCAATGATCTGGAACAAGACCGCCATCGACTCAGGGGCTGTGCGGGAGCTTGCCCGCAGGTTCGAGGTGGACCTGCTGGCAGCAAGCATTTTTTCACGGCGCGGGATTACTTCTCCCGAATCGCTTCTCTATTTCCTCGAAAACGACCTGAACCTGATGCACAATCCGTTCCTTATTGGCTCGATGACGGAGGCGGTAGAGCGAATCAACGCCGCAATCGAGAGTGGGGAGAAAATCCTGATCTTCGGGGACGGCGACGTGGACGGCATTACAGCCACGGTCCTGACCTATGAAGTGCTCGTGGAGCTTGGTGCAGACGTCCAGTGGATGCTCCCCGAAGGGGATGAATCGTACGGGTTGACTCCAAAGGCGATCGACAGGGCAGTCGAGATGGGAGTGGGGCTCCTGATTACGGTCGACTGCGGCGTATCGAACGTCAGCGAGATCGCGCTTGCCGCGGACAAGGGCATAGAGACAGTCGTCGTTGATCATCACAATCCACCCGTAGAGC
>Ga0326727_10010004_pt1 | contig 22867 bp, 17 predicted proteins | sample MB2enrmetagenome_FD_207643 | JGI IMG/M metagenome (GOLD analysis project Ga0326727, IMG submission 207643) | Lab enriched peat soil microbial communities from McLean, Ithaca, NY, United States - MB29MY | ecosystem: Environmental > Terrestrial > Soil > Wetlands > Peat | place: USA: New York...
GCGCGCCAGCGGCGTGGACTGGGACCTGCGCCGCGACATGCCCTACTCCGGCTATGAGAAGTTCAAGTTCGATGTGCCCGTAAGCACAGACGGCGATGTGTGGGCGCGCTACACCGTGCGCATGCTGGAGATGCGAGAATCGGTGAAGATATGCCGGCAGGCGATGCAGATACTGGAGGGCCTGCCTCGCGGAGCCGACGGAAAGCCCGGGCCGATTGTGGCCGATGCGCCCAAGATCGTGCTGCCCAACCGCGAGAAGATGAAGACCGAGATGGAGGCCTTAATCCATCACTTTAAGATTGTGACCGAGGGCTTCGCGGTGCCCGCTGGCGAGGTCTATCAGGCGGTGGAGAGCCCACGCGGCGAAATGGGATACTACGTCGTCTCCGACGGCACCGCCAAGCCCTATCGCGTCCACATGCGCAATCCCAGCTTCGCCACGCTTCAGGCCCTGGAGACGATGTGCAAGGGACGCCTCATCGCGGATGTGGTCGCAGTGATTGGAAGCATTGATATTGTCCTGGGGGAGATTGATCGATGACGTTGACTCTGTTCACGCCTTATGTTGTCATTCCGCACCCTGAGCGTGGCCAAAGGGGGATGAATCTGCTTCTCGCTCCAGCCAAGGATTCAAACGCATGAGCAAGATTGCCAATTCGATCTTTTCGCCGGAGCTGGCGGCCTACTTCGACCACCTGGTGACGGTGTACCCGGTGAAGCGCTCGGCACTGGTGCCTATGCTGCTGTACGCGCAGGATGAGGTCGGCTATGTGTCGGAGGCGGTGATCCAGGAGGTTGCAAAGCGGCTGGACCTCTTCGATCTCGACGTGCGCAGCGTGCTCAGCTACTACTCCATGCTGCGGACGAAGCCCGTGGGCAAATTCAATGTGCAGGTATGCACCAACATCAGTTGCATGTTGCGCGGAGGCTACGAGATTCTGGACCACTGCAAGCGGAGGCTGGGCATCGAGAACAAGCAGGTGACTGCGGATGGACAGTTCTCGCTGGAGGAGGTGGAGTGCATCGGCGACTGCTGTGCGGCCCCGGCCATGCAGGTGAACTACGAGTTCCACGACGAGCTGACGCCGCAGAAGGTGGACGAAATCCTCAATGAGTACGCGTCTGGCGTTGTAAAGGAATGGAAGTAATGCCGCGACTTGTCTCCCATCCCGATGAGGTCAAGGTGCTCTCCCGGCGCTTCGGCCAGGGCGCGGCTAAGATCGACCGGTATATCGCGCTGGACGGTTACGCGGCGGTGCAGAAGGCGATTGCACAGGGCCCGGAGACGATGCCGGGCTGGATCATCGACACCATGAAGGCCAGCGGGTTGCGCGGGCGCGGCGGCGCGGGGTTTCCCACGGGCATGAAGTGGAGCTTTGTGCCGAAGAACTCGGCCAAGCCGAAGTACGTTCTGGTGAATGGCGACGAGAGCGAGCCGGGAACATGCAAGGATCACCTCCTGTTCCGCGAAGACCCGCACGCAATCATCGAGGGCACAATGATCGCGGGCCTCGCCATCGGCGCGAAGATCGGATTCATCTACCTGCGCGGCGAATATCGCTACCTGTTGCAGATCATGGAGCGAGCAGTCGCCGACGCCTACGAACGCGGCTACCTGGGAAAAAACATCTTCGGCTCCGGCCTGGATTTCGACATCATCACGCAGACCGGCGCGGGCGCGTACGAAGTGGGCGAGGAGTCGGCCCTGATGGAGTCGCTGGAGGGCAAGCGCGGCGTTCCACGCATCCGCCCACCGTTTCCCGCCGTTGTGGGACTGTACGGCGGGCCGACCATCATCAACAACGCGGAGACCATCGCCAACGTGCCGCACATATTGCTGATGGGCGGCGAGGCATACGCGCGTCTGGGCACGGAGCGCAACGGAGGCACGCGTCTGTTTAGTATTTCCGGCCATGTAGTCCGGCCCGGCGTGTATGAGCTGCCCATGGGCTACCCGCTGCGCAAGGCGATCTACGAGGTTGCGGGTGGGATTCTTGGGGGCAAAGAGTTGAAGGCCGTGGTTCCCGGCGGCGCGTCCTGCCCAGTGCTACGCGCCGACGAGATCGACATTGGGCTGGACTTCGACCAACTGGCCAAGGCAGGATCGATGCTCGGCTCGGGCGGAATTGTGGTGCTGGACGAGACGGTATCCATCGTCGAGTTCGCGCTGCGCACGATCAAGTTCTACCAGCACGAGAGCTGCGGCTGGTGCATTCCATGCCGCGAGGGCACCGACTGGATCAAGAAGACGCTGACCCGCGTGTACGAGGGCGGAGGCGCGAAGAAGGACATCGACACCGTGCAGTACATCGCCGAAAACATGATGGGGCGGACGTTCTGCCCGTTTGGAGACGCAGCGGCGATGCCCACGCTGGGCTTCGTGAAGAAATTTCGTACGGAGTTTGAGGACTACATCGAAGGTAAGAAGGCGGGAACGCCATTGATGACGGAGGAGCGCAATTTGGTAGGTGCGGGACATTGAGCAATCGCGGACTCATGATTATCGTTCTGCTAGCGATTGTTTTTGCATTCTTTGTGCTCGGAGTGCTGATCCACTCGAGAATGCACCCCCGAAGCGCCGATCAGAAGATTTTGCTTCAGAGGTCGCACCAGAATTGAACGCAGCAGAAATCGGGATTTTAGATGGCTGATGTAACCATTACTGTAGATGGCAAGAAGATCACCGCACCCGCGGGTTCGCTGCTGATTGAGGTATGCAAGAGCGCGGGCATCGAGATTCCCGCCTTCTGCTACTATCCCGGCCTCAGTCTGCAGGCCGCGTGCCGCATGTGCGTCGTCCGCCAAGAAAAAGTGCCCAAGCTGCAGACCGCATGCACCACGCAGATTGCCGAAGGGCAGGTCTTCTATACCGACACGCCAGAGATCATCCAGGCGCGCAAGGCCACGCTGCAACTGCTGCTGGGCAACCATCCGCTGGACTGCCCGGTGTGCGACGCGGGGGGCGAGTGCGAGCTGCAGGACATGACCTTCAAGTACGGCGCAGCGGACAGCTTCTATGCCGAGCCCAAGAACCATCGCGAGGAGCAGAAGTGGTCGCCGGTGGTGTACTTCGACCGGCCGCGCTGCATTCTGTGCTACCGCTGCGTTCGCGTGTGCGGCGAGGGCATGGACGTCTTCGCTCTGGCGGTGGAGAACCGCGGCTCGTCGTCGATCATCGTGCCGAATGTTCCGGCGCAGCTTTCGCCCGACAACCTGGCACACTTGGACTGCGAGCAGTGCGGCATGTGCATCGACATCTGCCCGGTGGGCGCGCTCACTAGCGGGGCTTACCGCTATCAGACTCGGCCCTGGGAGATGAATCACGTTGCCACCGTATGCACCCACTGCGGCGACGGATGCAAAACGACGCTGGGCGTGCGCTCCACGGCAGACGGATCGCAGATCGTGCGCGGCGACAATCGCGACAAGTCGGGCATCAACGGCGATTTTCTATGCAACAAGGGGCGTTACGCATTCGACTTCGCCAATAGCCGCGAGCGACTGACGCAGCCGCTGGTGCGCCAGCCTGGCGGAGAATTGAAGGCCGTCAGTTGGGAGGAGGCGCTCAGCTATGTCGGCAGCAGGTTCGCTGAGCTGCTGGACACGCGCGGCGGCAGGAGCTTCGGTGTAATCGGCGGCAATCGCCTGACCAATGAAGAGGCCTATCTGCTGCAGAAGTTTGCCCGCTCCGTGCTGCACACCAACAACATCGACCACCATCGCACGGCGGACTATGCCGCCTTTGCGCAGTCGCTGGCAGGGACCACGGGACGCGCGGCTTCGCTGCACGACACGCTCACCGCCAAGGCCGTGCTGCTGGTGGGCGGCGATCCCACCAACCAGTGCCCTGCCACCGCATGGAACCTGCGCAGCAACGTCCGCCACAACGGAGCGCGACTCTACATCGCGAACACCGCGGAGATCAAGCTGCGCCGCCAAGCCAGGGCCTTCCTTCAGGTTGCGGAGTACGGCTACGGCGCGCTGGCCGCTTTTCTCGCCGGCGACGACTCTTTGTCGTACGCAGTCTCCGCTGACAGCGCAGCACTGGCGGGCTTCCGCGACGCCGTCAAGAGCGAGCAATCGCTGCTGGTCCTGATCGGCAACGAACTGCGCGGTGCAGAGCTGAAGCGCCTGATCGACTTCGGGTTGACAATTCCGGGGGCGAAGTTCGCCCTGCTGGCCGACTACGCCAACTCGCGCGGCGCCTCCGACATGGGCCTGCTGCCCGATCTGCTGCCCGGCTACACGCCCATCGGCCCCATCGACACCGGGGACCCCGGCAGCCGCATCGCCCTCGAGTACAAATCTCCCACCACGCCCGGCCTCGATCTGCTGGAGATCTTCGACGCCGCCGCCGGGGGCAAACTCTCCGCGCTCTACGTTATCGGCGCCAACCCCGTCGCGCGCTACGATGTCGATCCCGCAACCCTCAAGGACACCTTCGTCGTTGTGCAGGAGATGTTTCTCACCGAGACCGCCGCATTGGCCGATGTAGTGCTGCCAGCCGCCAACCTTTATGAAAAATCAGGATGCGTTGTCAACAGCTATGGCGACCTGCAGCAGGTGAAGAAGGCCGCGGACCGCGCGGGCGTGCGCACGGACTTCGAAATGATCGTGCGCATTGCCGACAAGATGGGCGCGGACCTACGCAAGCTGGTCCCGTTTGGGCCTGCCTGCAACAGCGCAGGGACCCACGCCGACATGGGCCAGACGCGTGGCGCGGAGTCGGGCGAGGCCGATCGCCACTCTGTTTGGCTGACCGCCAACAACCTGGAGCCGCGCCTCAGCCCCTTCGATCCCAGCGCCATGCTCGACGAGATCCAGCGGCTGGTACCGGGCTACGGGCTGCTGCGCATGCAACTGATCTCGGGCAACGACCAGCACCTCTCGCCCGCGGCTGCGCCCATCCGCGACGAAGAGGGGCTGGTGCAGATCGGCAACCGCCGCGACCTTGTGCTGCCGGCCAACGACACGCTCTTCACCTCCGGCTCGCTTGGCCGCTACTGCGCGAGCCTCAACCACCTGCAACAGAACCAGCCACGGCAACTCCTTATCCAGATCGACAGCAAGACTGCAACGGACTAGACACTGAGAGACCCTTTGAGCCATCTAAACGAATTCGAAATATTTCTGCTGCTGAGCGCGCTCAAGGTCGCAGTGGTGCTGGTGGTGCTGTTGCTGGGCGTGGCCTACACGGTGCTGCTGGAGCGCAAGTTGCTGGCGCACATGCAGAACCGCTGGGGCCCCAGCCGCGTCGGCCCCTTCGGCCTGCTGCAGCCGCTGGTGGACGGCGCCAAGAGCTTCCTGAAGGAAGATATGAACCCGCTCGCCGTTGAGCGTCCGTTGTTCATTCTTGCGCCCATCATTGCACTGGGCTGTGCGCTCATCTCAATGTCCGTGGTGCCGTTCGGCGCGGTCACCCGTGTGCAGGGCGTGGACCTGTTCCAGGTCGCCAACGTGAACATCGGCCTGCTGGTGATTCTCGGTGTCACATCGATCGGGGTCTACGGCATCACGCTCTCCGGCTGGTCGTCGAACAACAAGTACTCGCTGCTCGGCTCGCTGCGTTCCACCGCGCAGGTCATCAGCTATGAGCTTGCGCTGGGCCTCTCGCTGGTCGGCGTGGTGCTGCGCGCGCAGTCGCTCAACCTGCGCGTCATCGTCGACAGCCAGGCAGCTCGCGGCATACTCTCCTGGAACATCTTCGGCGGGTTTCAGATCGTCGCCTTCTTCATCTATCTGATGGCAGCCTTTGCCGAGACCAACCGCGCGCCCTTCGATCTGCCCGAGGCGGAGAATGAACTGGTCGCGGGCTACCACACCGAGTACAGTTCCATGAAATTCGCCATGTTTTTCATGGCCGAGTACGCCAACATGATCACGGTTAGCTGCGTCGCCACGCTGCTGTTCCTGGGCGGATCAACCAGCGTCTTCGGACACCTCTTCGACGGCTTCCTCAACACTCCGGTCTGGAACGCCCTCTTTCCGGTCTGCTGGTTCGTGGCCAAGGTCTTCTGCTTTCTCGCCCTTTACATCTGGGTGCGCGGCACGCTGCCGCGCTTCCGTTACGACCAGTTGATGAGCTTCGGCTGGAAGTTTTTACTGCCACTCGCCATGGCCAACATCATCGTCACCAGCTTTATTCTTGCAGTGCGGGGTTAACTCCGTGCTGCTTTACAATCGAAGAATAGCAACGATTTAGCGCATGGTTTAGACAATTTTTCCGTGTCTTTCAGAAGGATCGACGGAAGCTCATGCAACTGGCACTCTTCATCGTATTCGGCGCACTGGCCCTGGGCGGGGCATTGAACCTGCTGTTGCAGCGCCACCCCATCCACAGCGCGCTGTCGCTGGTGGTAGTGATGATGTCTCTGGCCGTCCTCTACTGGTCTCTGGGCGCGGAGTTTCTGGCAGCCGCGCAGGTCATCGTCTATTCCGGCGCCATTATGGTGCTCTTCGTCTTCGTCATTATGCTGCTCAACGCCGGGAAAGAGGAACACACGCAAGGCAGTCGCGTGGCGTACTCGGTTGGCTTCCCCGGTGCCGCTGCCATATTCTGCCTGCTCAGTTTTGTTTTCCTGTCGGAGCGCGGCGCGTTGCAAAGCTCCAACATCGGCGGCGACCTCAGCAGTGCCGTGGACAACATCGCCCAGGTCAGCGCGACGCTCTTCACTCGGCAACTGCTTCCCTTCGAAGTGACGTCGATCCTGATCCTCGTCGCCATTGTGGGCGCAGTCGTGCTGGCGCGGAGGGAGCAATAGCATGGTGCCCACCGCGTACTACCTCATTCTCGCCGCGATGCTCTTCTCCATCGGAATCGCCGCATTCCTGATCAAGCGCAACGTGATTACCATCTTCATTTCCATCGAGCTGATGCTCAACGCCGTCAACCTGACCTTCGTCGCCTTCGCCCACATGTGGCACCAGGTGAGCGGGCAGATCTTCGTCTTCTTTGTGATGGTAGTCGCCGCCGCCGAGGCAGCTGTCGGACTTGCCATTATCCTCTCCATCTTCCGTACCCGCCAGACGCTGAACGTCGACGAGATCGACCTGATGAAATCATGAACCCCATGCCCTGGAGCGCCACCTTCTTCATTCCGCTGCTGCCCTTCGCCGGCTTCCTGATCAACGGAACGCTGGGGCGAAGGCTGCCGCGCGTGGTCGTCAGCACGGTGGCCCTGCTCTTCACGGCGCTGCCTGCTGCGCTCGTCGCATGGCTATGGAAGACGATGTGTGCTACGGGCGCGCCGAGTTCCGTCGAATCGACCATCCATCCTTCTGGATTCGACTGGATCAACATCACCGGTCTGCACATCGACTTTGCGTTCGCGGTTGACCACCTCACCCTCATCATGCTCGCCGTAGTTACCGGCGTCGGCTTTATCATTCACATTTATTCGGTTGGATACATGGCGCACGAAGAGGGTTATTGGCGATTCTTCGCCTATCTCAACCTTTTCATGTTCTTCATGTCGCTGCTGGTGCTGGCCGCCAACTTCCTGCTTCTCTTTGTCGGCTGGGAGGGCGTGGGTCTCTGTTCGTATCTGCTCATCGGCTTCTACTTCAAGAAATACTCCGCTGCAAGCGCCGGCAAGAAAGCATTCATCGTCAACCGCATCGGCGACTTCGGCTTTCTGCTGGCGATGTTCCTGCTGATCGTCCACTTCGGCAGTCTGGACTTCAAGGAGATTTTCTCCATTCTTGCGCAGAATCCGGAGTGGCAACAACAAGGCGCGCACTTCCTGCCCACCATTGCGTTGCTGTTGCTGCTGGGCGCGGCGGGCAAGTCCGCCCAGATTCCGCTGTACATCTGGCTGCCCGATGCAATGGAAGGCCCAACGCCGGTCTCCGCGCTGATCCACGCGGCCACCATGGTGACGGCCGGAGTCTACATGGTGGCGCGCTGCCACCCGCTCTTCAACAGCTCGCCGCTGGCGCTGACCGTGGTTGCGCTGGTGGGCGCTGCCACGGCAATCTTTGCTGCGTCCATCGGCATGGTGCAGCACGACATCAAACGCGTGCTGGCCTACTCCACCATCTCGCAGCTCGGGTACATGTTTCTGGCCTGCGGAGTGGGGGCCTACGCCGCCGGAATCTTCCATCTGCTGACCCACTCCTTCTTCAAGGCGCTGCTGTTCCTGGCCGCTGGATCGGTGATCCATGCCCTCCATGGCCAGCAGGACATGCGCTGGATGGGCGGTCTGCGCACGCGCACTCCCCTTACTTTCTGGACTATGAGCGCGGGCGTCTTTGCCATCGCAGGCATTCCCCCGTTCGCGGGATTCTTCTCCAAGGATGAAATCCTTTATCGGACGTTCACCTCGCCCAACCCGCTGCACATCGTCCTATGGCTGGTTGGTCTGCTGACAGCGGGCATGACGTCGTTCTACATGTTCCGCCTCTGGTTCAAGACCTTCTTCGGCGAACCGCGTTTCGACGAGAGCGCGTCGCTCGATCTGCATGGCGCAGCAGTTCACGCGAGGTCCTCTTCAACTCTTACTTTGGAAGCCGATGACCAAGGCGGCACTATGCATAGCGTTCACGAGTCCTCCTGGATCATGCTTCTACCTCTGGTACTTCTCGCGATTCTGTCCGTAGCCGGCGGATGGGTTGGCATCCCCGCCGCGCTGGGCGGCAACAACCAAATTGAACATTTCCTCGATCCCGTCTTCGCAAACGGAACGGCCGGTGAAGGCATCGCAGCTATGACCGGCCACGGACTTGAGCTTGTGCTTGCAGTCATCTCCGTTCTGGTTGCGCTGGTCGGCTTCTACATCGCGTACGTCTTCTACTACGAGAAACCGGGCACCGCTGCCGCACTCGCAGAACGCAATAAAGCCGCATACAGCCTGGTCAAGAACAAGTACTGGGTGGACGAGTTATACGGCGCATTTCTGATTACTCCTATGCTGATGTTTACGCGTATTTCTGAGCTGATCGTCGATCACGGCCTGGTCGACGGCTCGGGCGCAGCGGCGGGCGCAACCACGCGAGGCCTGGCATGGCTCACCCGCAAACAAATCTCCGGCAACATCCGCTCTTACGCCGGATGGCTCGCCATCGGCGCCGCCGCCGTGATTGCTTTAATGATCTTCGGCAACGTGCTGAAGGGACCCCTATGAGGAGACGATGAATATCAACCCCATCATTCTGACCCTCATCGTCTTCTTCCCGCTGGCCGGCGCGCTCCTGCTGGCACTGTTGCCGGACCGCGGCAAGACCATGCAGTGGGCTGCGCTGGCGGTCACGCTGGTCACCTTCGGGCTCACGCTCCACCTGCCGTTCCACTACTCGTATGCCAGCCAGCCGGGCAGCTTCCAGTTCGAGCAGAATGTGCCTTGGATCGCCGCGCCCGCAATCCACTACCACATGGGCGTCGATGGCCTCTCGATGTGGCTGATGGTGCTGACCGGTCTGCTGGCGCCGCTCGGCGTGTTGATCTCGTGGCGCGCCATCGACAGCCGCAAGAAACTCTTTTATGTTCTCTTCCTGCTGCAGCAGGTCGCCATGATGGGCATCTTCGTATCGCTCGACCTATTCCTCTACTACGCGTTCTGGGAGATGTCGCTGGTTCCGATGACGGTCCTGATCGCCACCTTTGGCCGCAGCGAATACCGCCGCCGCGCCGCCATCAAATACTTCCTCTATGCATTCATTCCCTCCGCGCTGCTGCTGGTGGCAATGTTGTGGCTATACGCGCAGACGGGTACGTTCGATCTGTCGAAGCTGGCCGCGCTAGCCGCGCAACACGCGATCTCTCCCAACCCAGCCGCCTTGTGGCTCGCGTCGCTCGGCTTTCTGATCGCCTTCTCCGTCAAGGTCCCCATCTTTCCGCTGCACGGATGGTTGGTGGACGCCATCTCCGAGGCGCCCACCGCAGCCGTGATGGTGCTGGCGGGCAAGACCGCGCTCTATTCCATCCTGCGATTTTCCTTCTCCGTCTTTCCCGAACAATCGCAGCGCGTTGCTCCGCTGATGATTGCTCTGGCGGCCATCGGCATTGTATACGGCGGGCTGCTGGCGCTGGTGCAACACGACCTCAAGAAACTTGCCGCCTACTCCACGCTGGGCCAGCTCAGTTTCATTGTTCTCGGCGTTTTCAGCTTTACCGTCGCCGGTCTGGACGGAGGGATCTACCAGGTTCTCAACGAGAGCCTGGCCGGAGCGGCCTTCTTCATGCTGCTGGGCCTGCTTTACGAGCGCTATAGCACCTACGACATGCGCCTGTACGGCGACCTGGCGCAGAAGCTGCCATGGGTGGCCACAATGTTCGTCGTGGTGTCGCTCTCCGTCATCGGACTGCCCATGCTGAACAGCTTTGTGGGCGAGTTCCTGGTCCTGACCGGCTCCATGCAGTCCAGTTTTGCGCACCATCATCTGTGGACCGCGATTGCAGCCACCGGCGTTATTCTGAGCGCGGCCTACATGCTGCGAATGATCCAGCGCGTCTTCTACTGCGAGCTTGGACCCAAGCCGCAAGCTATCAACGGTTGGGACCTGGACGCGCGCGAGCATCTGGCGCTGTGGCCCATGGTCGCGCTATTCCTGGCGATGGGCCTCTTCTCGCCGCTGTGGATGCGCGCCATCGACAGCTTCGGAGCGCCCACGGCCAATCGCCTTGCGCCCGCGCAGATTGCGTCTCCCACAGACGCGACAGAGCTTCCAAACATCTCAGGAGGTGCGCACCGATGAACCTTCCAGCCTCCGTGACCGCGCTGCTGCCCGAATATGTGCTTACACTCACGGGCGTGCTAATCATGCTGATTGAGGCGGTGCTGATGCCCAGCGCCAGCCGCAAGCCGCTTGGCTGGCTGGCCATCGCGGGCGCCACGGCCACTGGATTGATCAGCGTCTATCAGCTTCGCCTTGGCGTGCTCACCGCCTTCAGCGGCAGCATTCAGGTAGACGCATTCAGTATCTTCTTCCATCTGCTGATCGGCGCGGTGGTGGTGTCCACGCTGCTCGCTTCGCTGGATTACTTCAATGTCCACTCCGGCGAATACTTCGCCCTGGTGCTCTTCGGCGCAGTCGGCATGATGCTGATGACCTGCTCGGTGGAGCTGTTGATGATTTTTATTGGGCTGGAGATCTCCTCCATCTCAACCTATATCCTGGCCGGCTTCCACAAGGGCGAAGGCAGCAGCGTCGAGGCCTCGATTAAATACTTTCTGCTGGGATCGTTTGCCACGGCGTTCTTCCTGTATGGCATTGCGCTGGCCTACGGCGCGACGGGTTCCACTGGCATCGCCGGCATCGCCGCCGGACTGGGATCGAGCGCGACGCCGCGCATGGCCTTTCTGGCGCTGGCGATGATGCTGGTCGGCCTGGGCTTCAAGGTCTCTGCCGCGCCCTTCCACTTGTGGACGCCGGACGTGTACCAGGGAGCGCCCGCGCCGGTGGTGGGGCTGATGTCCACCGCGCCCAAGGCCGCCGCCTTCGCGGTGCTGCTGCGCATCACCTTCTGTGGATTCCCGGCGATGCAGCACCGCTGGTCGCTGCTGCTGTGGGGCCTGGCCGCGCTCTCCATGACCATCGGCAACATGGGAGCGCTGAAGCAGACCGACGTAAAGCGCATGCTTGCCTACTCCAGCATCGCCCACGCGGGCTACCTGCTGGTGGCCTTCAGCGCGTTTGCTCCGGCAGGCATCAGTGCAGCCTGTTTCTACACCGCCGCTTACGCCGCGATGAACGTCGGCGTCTTTGCCGTGGTGACCCAAGTGGGCGGCCACAAAGAGACGCTGCGCAGCTTCGCGGACTACCAGGGTCTGGCAATACGCCGTCCCGTGCTGGCCGCTCTGCTGGCCTTCTTCCTGCTCTCGTTGATTGGGATCCCCTTCACCGGCGGCTTCTTCGGCAAATTTTACGTCTTCAGTGCCGCTCTTCAGGCCGGCCGCGTATGGCTCGCCGTCATCGGTCTGATCAACAGCGGCGTCGCCTGCTACTACTACCTCAGGCTGTTGGGTTCGGTCTACACGCGGCCCGTAGAGTCCGCGTCCGCGACCACTTCCGCCCCGACTTCCGTGGTCAGCGTACCCGCGGGCATTGGCCTGACACTGGCCGCCGCTGCCACTCTGATGCTGGGCATTCTGCCCGGCCACGTCCTCCACATGGCCAACTACGCCAGTACCAGCCTGCGCACAATCTCCGCGCCGTCCCCGCCTGTCGCATCCTCCGCCAGCAGCGTACCCCTCTCAAACCAACCGCAATAGCTTTCCTCAGCGCATCGAGGGCGTTCTGGGCCGGGAATCGAGTCGGAAGCGATCCCGTGTGGCGTACGTCACAACAAATACTTCTCTGTGGCATTACAATGTCAGGCGCAGTTGAACCCCGCATTTCATCCTGTCCGTAAATCTACCCGCGAGCGTGCCGACCGTGACCACTGTGACCGCAAAACATCTCCATTTCCTTCTTGTCTGCCTCCTCTTCCTCACCTGCTTCGCCGCCAGTGGCCGTGCGCTGGTGGCTCCTCACATTGTCACTGCCGATCGCATCGCAGAGGCCGATCGCATTGCGCAACTGGAGAAGCAGGTGGCCGAGAACAAGGCCGCTACGGCGGCATCCGCGGCGGCAGCGGCAGCTGCAACGGCCACCGCGCAATCCACCGGAGACAACGCCTGGGTGCTGACCAGCGCGCTTCTGGTGCTGATGATGACCGGCCCCGGGCTTGCCCTTTTCTACAGCGGCTTGGTGCGGAAAAAGAACGTACTGGGCACCATGATGCAGAGCTTCGGCATGATGGCGGTCATCACGCTGCTGTGGGTGGTATGCGGCTACTCCCTGGCCTTTGGGCCGGGCAACGCGGTCATCGGCGGCCTGCACAACGCCTTTCTGCACGGAGTGGGACTGACGCCGAACCCGGCCTACGCGCCCACCATTCCGGAGCAGAGCTTCATGATCTACCAACTGATGTTCGCCATCATCACCCCGGCGCTGATTGCGGGGGCCTTTGCCGAGCGCATGAAGTTCTCCGCCATGCTGCTCTTCTCGGTGCTGTGGGCGCTGCTGGTCTACAGTCCCGTGGTGCACATGATCTGGGGCGTCGGCGGCCTGCTGAACGCGTCCAGCGGGCGCTTTCCCACCCTCGACTTCGCCGGAGGCACCGTGGTGCATATCACCTCGGGCGTCTCAGCGCTGGTGACCGCGCTTTATCTGGGCAAGCGGCTCGGCATCAGCAAGGAACCCCCCACGCCGCACAGCATGGTTCTGTGCTTCATCGGCGCGGGGCTGCTGTGGGTGGGCTGGTTCGGCTTCAACGCGGGCAGTGCGCTGGGCGCGGGCCCGCTGGCCACCAGCGCCTTCGTCAATACGCAGTTCGCGGCGGCAGCGGGGGCGATCAGTTGGGGCGCGGCGGAGTGGATGCGCAGCGGCAAGCCAAGCGCGCTGGGGGCAGTCTCCGGCGCGGTAGCGGGGCTGGCGACCATTACTCAGGCAGCGGGCTTTGTGCAGCCCATCTCGGCGGTGCTGATCGGGTTGATCGCCGGTGTCGGCTGTTTCTTCTTTGTAGTAAAAGTGAAGGGCTGGTGCGGCTACGACGACTCGCTTGACGCATTCGGCGTGCATGGCGTGGGAGGAACCATGGGGGCGCTGCTGACCGGAATCTTTGCCTCGAGCGCCATCAATCCCATCTTCGGAAAAGACGCACTCGGCCATCCGCGACCCACGGGCTGGGTGGACGGCAATCCCGCTCAGGTGCTGCATCAGTTGACCGCTGCCGGCATTGCATGGAGCTTCGCCATCGTGGGCACACTGGTCATTCTGTTCCTGGTCGATCATCTGGTCGGGCTTCGGGTCAGCCAGGACGAAGAGGAACAGGGGCTGGACCTGTCGCAGCACGGCGAACAGGGCTACGACTGGGAGCCCAACGCCGGCTAGAGGCTCAGTAGCCGTTGGCCAGCAGAGACTCAACAGTCAGCTCGCGCTGTGCCGCGTCCGCCTGTGCGCGGGCCTCGGCGTACTTGGCCATCACATCCACCTCGATGTTTACCTCCATCCCCGGCGTAAGCGCGTGCAGGTTGGTGGCCGAGTAGGTGTGAGGCAGGATGGCAATCCAAATCTGGTTGCCGTCGATGCCCGCGACCGTGAGGCTGATCCCCTCCACCGCGATGGACCCCTTGCTGACTACGTAGCGCATCAACTCCAGCGGCAGGCGCAGCCGAACCACCCAATCGGTCAGCCCTGCGCCCGCCTGCGATGAGTCGGACTGCGAGGTCCAGCCGCTCTCGACGAGTTCCGGATGACTTGCGGCTGTCACCGGCTCGATGGCCAACAGCGTGCCGGTGCCATCGACGTGGCCCTGGACCAGATGCCCACCCAGCGGCGAACCGGCCGCGGTGGGCAGCTCCAGATTGACCAGCGAGCCTGGACGGAGGCGCGAGAGCGTGGTGCGCGCAATGGTCTCCGCCGCCAGGTCGGCTGAAAAACGCGGAGGAAACGCGCCCGGTTCGATGGTGAGCGCCGTGAGGCAGACCCCGCAGACGGCAACGCTGTCGCCCAGATGCAGCCGCTCGACGATCCCCGGAGCGGCAATGGTGAGCCGCGCCGCGCCCTCGGTTGGAGTAAAGGCGATCACCTCGCCCGTCGTCTCTATCAGTCCGGTAAACATATCAGTTAGCCTAGCTCATCTAGAGGCCTGTGCGCCTTACATCTCGCCTTGGCAACACTCAAGACGAACCTCTCGCGCAAACAAAATTGACCGAGGCGTCATTCCCATCGTAGCGCGGGTGCGGTAGTCTCATAGTGCCGTATATGCCTGAGAAGAAACCATCCGTCGCGCAGTCCAGCAGTGCCGTCAAGCCGGGCATGGCCGAGCCCCCTGTACGCGAACCAGCCAGCGGCAAACCGGCCGCGCAGCGGGCCGCTGGGGGAAGGCCTGCCGCAAAGAAGTCTCTTACGGACGCGTTGAAGCCGCAGGCCAAGCGGGCGCAAGCTGGAAAACCGGCGGTAAAGAAGACGGTCGGAGAGGTGGCGAAGAAGGCCGTCGCACCCGCGCCGGAGAGCCTGTTCTTCGACCGCGACGAGAGCTGGATGCTATTCAACCAGCGGGTGCTGGAAGAGGCGGAGGACGCGAGCAATCCTCTTCTGGAGCGGGTGAAGTTCCTGGCCATTACGGCGAGCAATCTGGACGAGTTCGTGGAGATCCGGGTGGCCAGCCTGCTGCAGCGGATTGAGGACGGCTTCGACCAGCCGCAGCGCCCGGACGAGGGCGGCCTGACGCTGCAGCAGCGGCTGGACCGCCTGAGCGTGGTGCTGCACAGCTTTGTGGACGCACAGTACAAGTGTTGGAGCCGGAAGCTGCGTCCCGCGCTGGCGGCGGAAAAGATCCGCATCCTGGACTGGAAACAACTGGACGAACGAGCGCGAGAGTATGCGCTCAATTTTTATCAGACCGAGGTCGATCCGCTGCTGACGCCGGTGACCATCGACCCCTCGCACCCCTTCCCGCGGGTTCTGAACAAGGCGCTGTGCATCGCTCTTCTGCTGCGCTCCAAGCGAAGGACCAGGGCCGTCTCCAAACCTGTATCCATGCTAGGGGTGGTGACGGTGCCGCGTGCCCTACAGCGCCTGGTGGCGCTTCCCAGCGAGAAAGGCGGCTTTGACTTCATCCTGCTGCACAAGCTGATCGAATCGCAGGTGGAGCGCATGTTCCGCGGGTACAAGGTGCTGTCGCACGCGGCCTTCCGGGTGACGCGCAACAGCAACCTGTACCTGCAGGAAGAGGAGTCGCGCAGCATGCTGGAGAGCGTGCGCGCGGAGCTGTACAACCGGCGCAAGGGTGACGCAGTGCGCATGGAGATCGAGTCCGCGGCGACACCGGAGATTGTGGAGCGGTTGCGCACCAACTTCGAGCTCGACCGCTGGCAGGTGTTCCTGACCGAGGCCCCGGTGAACCTGACGCGTTTGATGGCCCTGCCCGGACTGGTGACGCGGCCCGAGCTGAAGTACCGTGAGTTTCATGGGCGCCACTACCACCTGGCGGCCAAGTCGAAGAACCTGTTCGACGAGTTGCGCACGCACGACATTCTGCTGCACCACCCCTTCGACTCCTACGCCACAGTGGAGGAGTTCATCGAGTCGGCGGCGGTCGATCCCGCGGTGGCCAGCATGAAGCAGACGCTTTACCGCACCAGCGACGACTCTCCGCTGTTCAAGGCGCTGACCGAGGCGGCGCAGTCCAAAGAGGTGACGGTGGTGGTGGAGTTGATGGCGCGCTTCGACGAGGCGTCGAACATTCGCTGGGCGCGCGAGATGGAGGACGCGGGCGTGGGCGTCTTCCTGGGCATCCTGGGGCTGAAGACACATTGCAAACTGGCGCTGATGGTGCGGCGCGATCCGGACGGCGTGATCCGGCGCTACGCGCACCTGGGCACGGGAAATTACAACTCGGTGACCGCGCGGCTATACACCGACATCAGCCTGCTGACGGCGCGGCCTGAGATCACCTCAGCCGTGCAGTCCGTCTTCCGCTACCTGACGGCCGAATCGGAGGACGAGAGCTACGCGCCGCTGCTGGTGGCTCCGCTTACTCTAGCGCCCTCGCTGCTGCAACTGATTGGGCGCGAGACCGCGCACGCGAAGGCGGGAAGGCAGTCGGGCATTGTGGCCAAGATGAACGCGCTGCTGGACCGCGCAAACATCGAGGCGCTCTACGAGGCGTCGAATGCGGGGGTGCAGATCGACCTGATCGTGCGCGGCATGTGCGCTCTGCGACCGGGCGTGAAGGGAATGAGCGAACGCATCCGCGTGTGCTCGATTGTGGGGAGATTCTTAGAGCACAGCCGCATCTTCAGCTTCACAAACGGCGGCCGGCCGGAGGTGTTCTGCGGCAGCGCGGACTGGATGCCGCGCAACCTGGTGGAGCGCTCCGAGGCGGTCTTCCCGGTGGACGACCCGGCGCTGTCGCAGCGGCTGCGCAACGAGATTCTGGCGGCCTATCTGGCGGACAACACCAAGGCGCGGCTGCTGCAGCCCGATGGCAGCTACGTACGCGCGCCGCGCACCGGCCCCGGCTTCAGCGCGCAGGAACACCTGATGCAAATCTCCAAGAGTTGAAGACCGTTGTGAGTTGTGAGTTGCCTTCAACCCCAGGGGTCGCGCAGAAGGCCGGCCACGCATACGTCCGCGCCGAAGTTTGTCCGTGTAATTTGCTTCAACGACTGCTCGAGCAGAGACGGCGGGCCGAATCCGGCGGCAAACGGAAGCGCACCTTCGCCTAGCTTTTTCGGCGCGTAAAAGAGTGCGGCTTTGTCCACCAGATTCTGCGCGAGGAAGGATGCGTTCAGCTCGGAGCCGCACTCCAGCAGCACGGAGACGATTTGGCGCGAGGCAAGGACCGCGAGCACGGCGTTGAGATCGAGACGGACGCGCTGCGATGTGATCTGAGCGACTTCGACGCCCGCGGATTCGAGCGAGGCGATGCGGTGCGGGCCGGCGCGCGCGGCGCAGAAGATCAGCACATCCCCTTGCGCGGAGCGCACAAGCTGCGAGTCGAGCGGCGTGCGCAGGCGCGAGTCCAGGACCACGCGCAGCAGCGGGCGGCGACGCGGCAGACCGCTGCGGTCGGTGAGCAGCGGGTCATCGGCCAGCACGGTGCCGATTCCGGTGAGCACTGCATCCGACGCGTGGCGCATGCTCTGCACCTCGGCGCGCGACTCTGCGCCGGTGAGCCAGTGCGGCTGTCGAGCGGTCCGCGCAGAGACAGGCGGCGCGAGCATTCCATCCGCCGATAGCGCGGCCTTCAGAGTCACCAGCGGACGGCCCGCGCGAATGAACCGTGCGAAGGCGTCGTTGATGGCACGGGCTTCCGGCTGCAAGAGGCCGATGGCAACGTCGATCCCAGCCGCGCGCAGACGCGCAATTCCACGGCCACTGACCTGAGGATTGGGATCAACGGTGGCGATGACAACGCGATGGACCCCTACTGCAATCAGCGCGTCGGCACAGGGGCCGGTGCGGCCATGATGACTGCACGGTTCCAGCGTGACGTACGCGGTGGCGCCGACTGCGCGCTCGCCGGCGTGGCGCAGCGCAACGATCTCCGCGTGGTCGAGCTGGTCATAGATGTGCGCGCCCTCGCCGAGGACCTCGCCATTGTGAACCACGACGCAGCCCACCTGGGGATTGGGCGAGGCAAGCCCCAGGGACGCACGCGCCAAGTCCAGTGCGCGGCGCATAAACCGCTCGTCGATTTGTTCGCGCGACTGCACAGAATCTCCCACGCTGTTCCCTGTTCCCTGACACCTGTTCCCTGCTTCTACTTCACCATGGAGTCGACGAAAACGGCGCTGTCGAAGGGCAGGATGTCTTCCATCTTTTCGCCGACGCCGACGAACTTTACGGGCAGGCCAAGCTCGGTGGCGATGGCCAGCACGATGCCTCCCTTGGCCGTGCCGTCGAGTTTGGTGAGCACAATTCCGGTGACGCGCGCGGCCTGGGTGAAGAGACGCGCCTGCTGCAGGCCGTTCTGGCCGGTGGTGGCGTCCATCACCAGAAGCGTCTGATGGGGCGCGCCGGAGACCAGGCGTTCGGCAGTGCGGCGCATCTTGTCCAGCTCCTTCATCAGGTCGGACTTGGTATGCAGACGTCCTGCCGTATCGACAATCAATACATCGGTGGCGCGCGCCCTGGCCGCGGTACAAGCATCGAAGAGCGCAGCCGATGGATCGCCGCCGGATTTGGTTTTGAGGATGGGAACATCGCAACGCGCGGCCCATATCTCCAACTGCTCGATGGCCGCGGCGCGAAAGGTGTCCGCCGCACACAGCAGCACGGAGCGGCCCTGGGCAACGTAGAACGCTGCCAGCTTGCCCGCGGAGGTTGTCTTGCCGGTGCCGTTGACGCCCACCATCATAATGACTTCAGGCGCAGAGGCCGGAGGCGCGTCCTGGGTCGCCACCGCGTCGAGCACGGACTTCAGTTCGAGCTTGAGCAGGCGCTTCAGCTCTTCGCCGCCCTCGATCCCCTGGCGCAGGCCGCGCTGGCGCAGGTCCTCGATGATCTTGCGCGCGGTCGCGGAGCCGATGTCGGCGGCCAGAAGAACCGATTCCAGCCCGGCCAGCGAGGTCTCATCAATTTCGCGGGCGAGCGCCAGCACCGAGGAGATGGATTCGGAGAAGGAGTCGCGGGTGCGGGCGACGGCCTGCTTCATGCGGTCCAAGAGACCGCGAGTTTGCTGGTCGTTGCCTTCGTCGGTGGTACCGGTGCCGGACGCGCGCCTGCCAAAGAGAGAAAAAGCCATGGGAAGTCTAGTTTAGCAATCAGAACCAGCCCGCCGCTCGTGGCCGTTGCTACTCGTCCTTGCCGGGGCGCGTCATCAGTTCATGGATCGCTTCTTTGGGGTTTTTTCCTCGGTGCAGGACGGCGTCCATCTGCTGGGTGATGGGCATCTCCACGCCGTAGCGCGCGGCCAGCCCCAGCGCCGCCGCGGTACTTAGCACGCCCTCCGCCACCTTGCCGTTCATCTCCTGCAGAATGGTTGCCAGCTTGCGTCCCTTGCCCAGCTCGATGCCCACCATGCGGTTGCGCGAGAGCGATCCGGTACAGGTGAGCACCAGGTCGCCCAATCCGGAGAGCCCTGCCAGCGTCTGGCGCTGTCCGCCGCAGGCCACGGCCAGCCGCGTAATTTCGGCAATCCCGCGTGTGATGAGTGCCGCCGCCGGGTTATAGCCAAGGTCCAGCCCATGCACCACACCGGCGGCCAGCGCGATCACGTTCTTCAGCGCGCCGCCCAGTTCCACGCCGGTCACATCCTCATTGGTATAGATGCGCAGCGTGGGTGAGCTGCACGCCCGCTGGATGGCCTGTGCGACTGCGGGGGGGCCGGCGGCAACGATCGCGGTGGGAATAGCAGCGGCGACCTCGGCGGCAAACGACGGCCCGCTCAGCACTCCGCAGGGGTTCCCGGTCAGCCACGCAATCACCTGCGACATGCGAAGCAGGCTGTTTTCCTCCAGCCCTTTGGTGGCGCTGACCACGATCTGCTGGGGCGACAGCAGGGGGGCAAACTGCCGCAAAACTCCGCGCAGATGCTCCGACGGCGTCACCAAGAGCACGATGTCCGCGGCCTTGACCGCAACCGCCAAGTCCGAGGTTACCTGCACCTCCGCAGGCACTGTGTAGCCGGGCAGGAAGAGGGAGTTGACTCCCGTCTGTTTCATCTCCTCGGCCAGCTCCGGCAGGAACGACCAGAGCGTGATGGAATGGCCGCCGCGGCGCGCCAGCGAGATGGCCAGTGCCGTCCCCCACGCGCCAGCGCCCACAACCGCAATCCGGCTCATGCCCCCGCCTCTCCCTCTCCGGATTCCGATCCAGACTTGACCCCGAAGCGGCTCTCCGTTCCGTTCATCAGACGCCGGATGTTGCCATGATGCTTCACGATGATCAACAGGGGAATGAACAGAAATCCGAATTTGACCATGGGCGTATGCTGCGCCACGAAGTAGAAGCCGAAGAGTGGAAACGATGCCGCGCCAACCATCGACGCCAGCGAGACATAACGCGTCAGTGCGAAGACCACGATAAAGACCAGCAGAATCCCCACCGCCGACGGCCAGGTCATGGCCAGAATGACACCCAGCGCGCTGGCCGCCCCCTTGCCACCGCGAAATCCCAGCCACACTGGAAAGACATGTCCTATAACGGCTGCAACCGCAGCAGCTACCTGCACGTCGTAGACAGCGGGCGCAAGATGGCTCGCAATCACCACCGCCGCATAGGCCTTGCCAACATCGAGCAGGAGCGTCACCACACCCAGCTTCGCTCCTCCCGAGCGGGCCACATTGGTGGCGCCGATGTTGCCGCTGCCCTGCCGGCGCACGTCCCGCTTGCGGAAGAGGCGCACCAGCAGATAACCGAAGGGGATGGACCCCAGCAGATATGCGATCGAGATGGAGAGGACCCAGGGATTCATGGACGGCTTATTACTTCACCCTCTAGAGTCTATCAAGCCGGGGAAGAAGGACGCGCGGCGGGGCGATCACATTCTCTCAAGCAGGCTGCGCCGCAGCAGCTCCAGCGCGTGCTGGCTGGCCCAGAAGCGAACGCGCTCGCGGTCGCCGGTGATATGCAGCTCGGTCACTGTGGCGCCGCCGGTGAGGCCGGCAAACGAGATTGCGATGTAGACCAGGCCGATGGGTTTTTCGGCGTCCGGCCCAGGCGCGCCCGGTCCCGGCCCGGCGATACCGGTGATGCCGATGCCCACCGATGCGCCGGTGCGGCGGCGAATGCCCTCCGCCATGGCGCGTGCCACCGGTTCGCTCACCGGCCCTTCGCTGCGCACCAACTCTTCGGGGACCTCGGCGAAGACGGTCTTGAGGCGGTCGGCGTAGACCACCGCTCCACCTAGAAAGTAGCGCGAGCTGCCGGGCACCGCAGTGAGCCGCTGGGCAAGCAGGCCGCCGGTGCAGCTCTCGGCCGCGGCCAGCGTCATGTGGCGCAGGCCGAGCATCAGCAGCACGACCTCTTCCAGCGACTCGCCGTGCGACGAGAAGATGGCCTCGCCCATCTCCTGCTCAATCTTTTCGGCCAACTCGTCCACGCGCGCCTGCGCTTCGGCTTCGGTGGGCTTCGTGCAGACGAAGTGCAGTTGAATCTCCGCCGGGCCGGCCAGGATGGTCGTCTCCACATCCTTGAATTTTTTGTAGATGGGCGCGGTGCGCGTATCCACCTCCGACTCCCGCAGCAGGGCCATGCGCAACATGCGCCGCGCCATGTGGCGCACGGGAAGCGTGGCCGCGAGACGCGGACGGCACTCTGCCTGGTACATCGGCTCCAACTCCTTGGGCGGGCCGGGCAGCAGGACGACGATCTTGCGATGGCGTCCCACCACGGTGTCGATGTACTGCCCCGGCGCGCTCCCCTGGGCGTTCTGCATCACCTCCGCGCCGTCGATGACGTCGGCCTGGCGCGCATTGTTCTCCGGCATCTTCATGCGGCGAGCGGCGAAGCGCTTGTACATGGCGGTCAGAATCTCCGGGTTCCTGCGCAGGCTCACGCCCAGCGCTGCAGCCGCAGCCTGGCGGGTTCGGTCGTCCTCGGTGGGGCCGAGTCCGCCGGAAAAGATCACAATGTCCGCGCGTTGGAGCGCGATGCGCGCCGCGCCGGTAAGGTCTTCCAGGTTGTCGCCGACGATGGTCTTGAAGGCGACCGCGACGCCCAGCTCGTTGAGCCGCGCCGTCAGGTAGAGCGAGTTGGTGTCCTGCCGGAAGGGCGTCAGCATCTCCGACCCGGCGGCAATAATCTCAGCGATCATGATTTATACGGATGCACTCAATCGGACTCTTCCATCTTATCGGTTGCCGGGAGGAGCGCTACCGAAGAACTCCGCAGGAGTAATTTCCTTCCACACTACAGGAGGAGGTGCAGGAATATAGAACTTATCAATTAGCCATAGACTTCCATCGCCGAAATAGAAGCGACCGAGGGTGATATTTATCTTTGTAATAGGATGTCCGGCCAATTTGAATGCTTCGGGTTGAACCACATCACCATAGGTATGATCCACACCATCCTGTGCCCCAAAGGTCATGGATTTACCCGGCATCACATTGATTATCGGCTCTCTATCTTCGCGTGACGAATCGCGCAATGTACCATCTTTTTGCATGTAGTGATTTGAAGGGTATCTACCCAAGGAGAGAGCGCTAGAGAGAACAGGCTTTGTAGGGGTGCCATCTCCGGTCTCCGGAAATGTCAGAGTGACTAAACCATGAACGACCGTCTTTGGAGAGACGTTTTGGACCACAATGCCGACTTTACGGAACCACATGCCACTGACAGGAACAGGAGTATCGAGAGGTACTTCTTTGTCTCCCAGCATGACGTGAGTGACCTTCACTGGGTCGTTGCTACCTGCATAATCAAGGTGAAAGGT
>Ga0326727_10010005_pt1 | contig 22867 bp, 11 predicted proteins | sample MB2enrmetagenome_FD_207643 | JGI IMG/M metagenome (GOLD analysis project Ga0326727, IMG submission 207643) | Lab enriched peat soil microbial communities from McLean, Ithaca, NY, United States - MB29MY | ecosystem: Environmental > Terrestrial > Soil > Wetlands > Peat | place: USA: New York...
GGAGTGAACATGCCCAACGAGAAGCGCGCGATTCGCAGCCGGCTCGATTTTTCCAAGATTCCCACCGCAACCCAAATCCCCAACCTGATTGAAGTGCAGCGGCGTTCGTATGAGCGCTTTCTGCAGATGGACAAGCTGCCCAACGAGCGCGACGACGCTGGTTTGCAGTCGGTGTTTGTGTCGGTATTTCCCATTACGGATTTTCGCGGCATCTCGCAGTTGGACTTTGTGGATTTTTCGATTGGCAACTGGGAATGCAAGTGCGGCCACCTGAAAGGGCTGCATCACCTGCGCACGGCCTGCGTGCATTGCGGGTCGATGGTGATTACCGACCCCTTCCATCCCGGCGATGTGCTCTGCCAGAAGTGCGGCACGTACAACAAGAACACGCCCGACTTCTGCAACAAGTGCGGCGACCCGGTGAGCCTGCAGTTGAAGTACGACCAGCAGGAGTGCGAAGAGCGGGGCATGACCTTCTCGGCGCCCCTCAAGGTCACCGTCCGCCTGACGATTTACGACAAGGATCCGGAGACGGGCAACAAGACGATCCGCGACATTAAAGAGCAGGAGGTCTTCTTCGGCGACATTCCGCTGATGACGCCGAATGGCACCTTCATCGTGAACGGTACCGAGCGCGTGATTGTCTCGCAGTTGCATCGCTCGCCCGGCGTGTTCTTTGAGACGGCCAGCAATCGCACTTACTTTCTGGGCAAGATCATTCCTTATCGCGGCTCGTGGGTGGAGTTCGAGTACGACCAGAAGAACACGCTCTATGTGCGCATCGATCGCAAGCGCAAGTTTTTGGGAACGATCTTCCTGCGCGCGCTGGGGCTGCGTTCGGACGAAGAGATTCTGAAGACGTTTTACACCGTGGACCGGCTGCATGTGGCCGACGGCAAGCTGCATTGGGCGGTTCCGGAGGAAGGCCATGGCGCAACGCACCTGGTAGGCGCCAAGCCGGCGCACGCGGTCTTGGCCAATGGCGTGGAGATCGCGCACTCCGGCCGCAAGATTACACCGGGCTCGCTGAAGACGCTGCGGGCGGCGGCCATCGACCGGGTCGAGGTTGAGCCGGCCGAGCTGGATGGCGCGCTGACCGCGGCCGACGTGGTGGACCTGAATACCGGCGAAGTGGTGGTGGAGGCCAACGTCGAGCTGACGGCTGACAGGCTGCACAAGATTTTGTCCAGCGGCGCGGCGGTCTTCGAGGTCTTCTTCCCGGAGCGCGACGACGTGGGCAACATCATCACCAACACCCTGAAGCGCGACTCGATCCGCAAGCCCGAAGAGGCGCTGATCGAAATCTACCGCAAACTGCGCCCCGGCGATCCGCCTACGCTGGACACGGCCACGGCACTCTTCGAGGGCATGTTCTTCGATGCGCGCAAGTACGATTTTTCGCGCGTGGGCCGGCTGAAGTTCAACATCAAATTGTATGAAAACCAGGACGCCACGCACCTGAACAATCGCACGCTGACGCCCGAGGACTTCTACGCGACGATCCGCTATCTGCTCAAGCTGCGCAAGAACATCGGCATGGTGGATGACATCGATCACCTGGGCAATCGGCGCGTGAGAGCCGTGGGCGAGCTGATGGAGAATCAGTTCCGCATCGGCCTGGTGCGCATGGAGCGGGCGATCAAGGAAAAGATGAGCGTCTATCAGGAGCTTTCGACGGCGATGCCGCACGACCTGATCAACGCCAAGCCGGTGATGGCGGCGATTCGCGAGTTCTTCGGCTCGTCGCAGCTTTCGCAATTCATGGATCAGACCAATCCGCTCAGTGAGATCACGCACAAGCGCCGCCTTTCGGCGCTTGGACCGGGCGGATTGAGCCGCGAGCGCGCGGGCTTCGAGGTGCGCGACGTGCACCCGACGCACTACGGGCGCATCTGTCCGATTGAAACGCCGGAAGGTCCGAACATCGGACTGATCAGTTCGTTGAGCTGCTTTGCGCGCATCAACGAGTACGGCTTTATCGAATCGCCTTACCGCAAGGTGAAGGACTCACGGATTCTGGACTTCGTGGAGATTGCCAACGCCGGCGAGAGCGGCTTGCGCGTGGGCGACCACATTGAGAAGGAGGAGGCAGCGCGACTGAACGCGGGGCTGAAGAAGGCGGGCAAGCGGATTATCGATCACATCCCGTTCAGCTTCTACCTTTCGGCGTGGGAAGAGGACAAGCACACCATCGCGCAGGCCAACATCGAGTTCGATGATAATGGCCTGATCACCGAGGATCTGGTGAATGCGCGGCGGCAAGGCAACTTTGTGCTGGTGAACCGGACCGAGGTGGATTACATCGACGTCTCGCCGAAGCAGTTGGTTTCGGTGGCCGCCAGCCTTGTTCCATTCTTGGAGCATGACGACGCCAACCGCGCGCTGATGGGCGCGAATATGCAGCGGCAGAGCGTGCCGCTGCTGGTGGCCGAGGCGCCGCTGGTGGGCACCGGCATGGAAGGCGTGACGGCGCGCGACTCCGGCGCCGTGATTCTGGCGCGCCGCAACGGCGTGATTGATTCGGTGGATTCGCAGCGCATTATCGTGCGCGTGGAGGGCGAGCATCATCCCACGCAGCTTTCGCGCGAGGTCGGCTCGGACATCTACACGCTGATCAAGTTCAAGCGCTCGAATCAGAACACCTGCATCAACCAGAAGCCGGTTGTTCGCGAAGGCGAACGGGTCGTCAAGGGGCAGGTGATCGCCGACGGACCCTGCACCGAGCAGGGCGAACTGGCGCTGGGGCGCAACGTGCTGGTGGCCTTCATGCCATGGCGCGGCTACAACTTCGAGGACGCGATTCTCATCAGCGAGAGGCTGGTGCGCGAGGACTATTACACCTCGGTGCACATTGAAGAATTTGAAATCGAGGCGCGCGACACCAAGCTCGGTCCCGAAGAGATTACGCGCGACATTCCAAACGTGAGCGAGCACGCTCTGCGCGACCTGGACGAGAGCGGCGTGATCCGTATCGGCGCCCAGATCAAGCACGGCGACATTCTGGTGGGCAAGGTCACACCCAAGGGCGAGACGCAATTGACGCCGGAAGAGAAGCTGCTGCGCGCCATCTTCGGCGAGAAGGCTGGGGATGTGCGCGACGCCTCGCTGACCTGCCCTCCGGGAATCGAGGGCACGATCGTCGATGTGCGCATCTTCAGCCGCAAGGGCCAGGAGAAGGACGAGCGGGCCAAGCAGATTGAAGGCGAGTACGTTGCCAAGCTGGAAAAGAATCTGGGCGACGAGATTCGCATTCTGACCGACGAGCGCCTGAAGCGCCTTGACGGAATCCTGGGCGGCAAGGAAGTGCTGGCCGATCTGCACGACGAGCGGACCAACAAGCGGCTGCTGACCAAGGCGGCGATACTGGATCGCGAAACCATCGAGCGCATTTCGACGAAGAATTTGAAGCGCATCCGTTACGCCGACAAGGACCCGCGCGTCAACGAGCAGATCGACGAGATCGAAGAGATGACCTCGCGGCAGATCGAAGTGTTGCGCAAGATCACCAATGAAAAAGTCGCCAAGCTGCAGAAGGGCGATGAGCTGCCGCCGGGTGTGATCAAGCTGGTGAAGGTCTACGTGGCCATGAAGCGCAAGCTGAGTGTGGGCGACAAGATGGCCGGCCGCCACGGCAACAAGGGCGTGATCGCGCGCATATTGCCGGAAGAGGATATGCCGTACCTGCCCGATGGAACGCCGGTGGAGATCGTATTGAATCCGCTGGGCGTGCCTTCCCGTATGAACGTGGGCCAGATTCTGGAGACGCATCTGGGTTGGGCCGCGCATGCCTTGGGCGAGAAGATTGCCGATCTCATTCGCGCCAACACCGATGCGGCCTACGTGCGTGAGCTGATGAAGAAGGAGTTCGCCGGAACCGCGGCGCTGCGCCAGTTGCTGGAGCTCGACGACGAGATGCTGTTGCGCGTGGGCGCAGGCATGGAGCGCGGCATCTGGTTTGGGACCGCGGTCTTCGACGGCGCGCGCGAGGGCGAGATCAAGGCGCTGCTGGCTTCGGCCGGGCTGCCATCCTCGGGCAAGACGGCGTTGTTTGACGGCATGACCGGCGAGCAGTTCGAGCAGCCGGTGACGGTGGGCTACATCTACATGCTGAAACTCTCGCACCTGGTGGACGACAAGATTCACGCGCGTTCGATTGGGCCATACTCGCTGATTACGCAGCAGCCGCTGGGCGGCAAAGCGCAGTTCGGCGGGCAGCGTTTCGGCGAGATGGAAGTGTGGGCGCTGGAGGCTTATGGCGCGGCTTACATCTTGCAGGAGCTGCTGACCGCGAAGAGTGACGACGTCTATGGCCGCACCAAGATTTATGAAGCCATCGTGAAGGGCGAGGCGGCCATCGAGCCGGGTGTGCCGGAGTCCTTCAATGTGCTGATCCGCGAGTTGCAGTCGCTCTGCCTGGATGTGGAGCTGATCAAGCGCGCGGACCTCATCAAGAAATTGCCCGCGCCGGAGATGGCGGCGGTCGCTGATTAGCTTCTAGCTGATCGCAGAGTTTTTTCAGGATTCTTCTTGAAAGCGGTCAACACCGCCTCCCGGGAAGGAAGAATCCATAAAGAATCCCGGGATAAGCCGTGGCAGGCGTCGATGAGGCCCGCCAAGGAGGGTCGCCTTGTTCCGTTCGAATCCATTTGAGCTTTCTGGTCCCATCACCGATTTTGACGCTATCCGCATCATGCTTGCCTCGCCGGAGAAGATCCGCAGCTGGTCGCATGGCGAGGTCACCAAGCCGGAGACGATCAACTACCGCACCTTCAAGCCGGAGCGCGACGGGCTTTTCTGCGCGCGCATCTTTGGGCCGGTGACCGACTGGGAGTGCCTGTGCGGCAAGTACAAGCGCATGAAACACCGCGGCGTGATCTGCGACAAGTGCGGCGTGGAAGTGACGGTGAGCAAGGTGCGCCGCGAGAGAATGGGCCACATTGAGCTGGCGTCGCCGTGCTCGCACGTGTGGTTCTTCAAGGGGCTGCCTTCGCGCATCGGCCACCTGCTGGACATCTCACTTCGCGATCTGGAAGCCATTCTTTACTTCGAGTCCTATGTGGTGGTCGATCCGGGCGACTCGCCGGCGAAGGAACGCGAGATCATCAAGGACGAGACCAAGTACCGCGAGCTGGATGCGCAGTTCCGTCCCTCCGGCTTCAAGGCAATGATGGGCGCGGAGGCTATCAAGGAGCTGCTCAAGCGCGTCAACGTCGATGAGCTGGGCATCGAGCTGCGCGAAAGAATGAAGACGGAAACGTCGGCGCAAAAGAAGCTCAAGTACGCCAAGCGCCTCAAGGTTGTCGAGGCCTTCCGCAAGAGCGATAACAAGCCGCACTGGATGATTCTGGACGTGCTGCCGGTGATTCCTCCCGAGCTGCGCCCGCTGGTGCCGCTGGATGGCGGACGCTTTGCCACCTCGGATTTGAACGACCTGTACCGCCGCGTGATCAATCGCAACAACCGCTTGAAGAAGCTGATGGACCTGCACGCGCCCGAAGTGATCGTGCGCAATGAGAAGCGCATGTTGCAGGAGGCGGTGGACGCACTGTTCGACAACGGCCGCCGCGGCCGTGTGCTGCGCGGCGCCAACAACCGCCCGCTGAAATCGCTCTCCGATACGCTGAAGGGCAAGCAGGGACGCTTCCGGCAGAATTTGCTGGGCAAGCGCGTGGATTATTCGGGCCGCTCGGTGATCGTGGTGGGGCCGGAGTTGAAATTGCACCAGTGCGGATTGCCCAAGAAGATGGCGCTCGAACTCTTCAAGCCGTTCATCTATCATCGCCTGGAACAGACGGGCCACTGCACCACCATCAAGCAGGCAAAGGAGATGGTGGAGATGCAGGAGCCGGTGGTGTGGGACATTCTGGAAGAGGTCATCAAGGACCATCCGGTGCTGTTGAACCGCGCGCCCACGCTGCATCGCCTGGGCATTCAGGCCTTTGAGCCGGTGCTGGTGGAAGGCAAGGCAATCAAGATTCATCCGCTGGTCTGCACGGCCTTCAACGCCGACTTCGACGGCGACCAGATGGCGGTTCACATTCCGCTGTCTCCGGAGGCGCAGATTGAAGCGAGCGTGCTCATGCTGGCGTCTCACAATATTTTGTCGCCGGCGTCGGGCCAGCCGATCACCGTGCCCTCGCAGGATATGGTGCTGGGCCTCTACTACCTGACCAAGGCCAAGAAGAACGCCAAGGGCGAGGGGCGCGTTTTCGCCAACACGGAAGAAATCCTGATGGCTCTGGAAGCCAAGGAAGTGGAGACGCTGTCGCCGATCCGGCTGCGCTACACGGGCATGGTGCTGGACCTGACCACGGCTTATGACGACCAGGACCTGACGCACATTGAGCCGGTGGAGTTCAACAAGCAGTACATCTCGACGACGGTGGGCCGCGTGATTCTGAACGACGCGCTGCCGGAGGGAATGCCGTTCATCAACGGCTTGTTGAAGAAGAAGGGCATCGGGCAGCTCGTAAATTATTGCAACCAGAATCTGGGCCTGGAAGTGACGGTGGGAATGCTGGACCGCATCAAGGAACTGGGCTTCCAGTACGCCACGCGCTCGGGTCTTTCAGTGGGCCTGGACGACATGGTGATCCCGGACAGCAAGTACTCCGTTGTGGACGAAGCCGACAAGAAGGTGATCGAGGTCCAGAAGCAGTACATGGACGGCGCCATTACCAACGGCGAGCGCTCGAACAAGGTGATCCAGATGTGGTCGGCGGTGACCGAGAAGGTTGCCGACGAGATGTTCGACAACATGAAGCGCGCGGACGACGAAGGCGTCTTCAATCCGATTTACATCATGGCCGACTCCGGCGCGCGCGGATCGAAGCAGCAGATTCGCCAGCTTTCCGGTATGCGCGGACTGATGGCCAAGCCTTCGGGCGAAGTCATTGAAACGCCCATCACGGCGAACTTCCGCGAGGGGCTCACGGTGCTCGAATACTTCATCTCGACGCACGGCGCGCGCAAAGGATTGGCCGATACGGCGTTGAAGACAGCCGACTCCGGCTACCTGACGCGGCGGCTGGTGGATGTGGCCCAGGACGTGATTGTGACCGAGTACGATTGCGGAACCGTCGAGGGCATTTACGTTGGATCGATCGTCGAGTCGGGCGAGATCATCGAGGAGTTGCGCGACCGCATCATCGGCCGTGTCTCTCTCGAACGCATCAAGGACTACGACGGCAACATCGTGGTGGATTTGAACCAGGGCATCGACGAGGAGATTGCCTCGGCGATTCAGGGCGCGGGCGTGGAGAAGGTGAGGATTCGCTCGGTGCTGACCTGCGAGTCGCGGCGCGGCGTCTGCGCGCTCTGCTACGGGCGCAACCTGGGCTCGGGGCGCATGGTGGAGCTGGGCGAGACCTGCGGCGTCATCGCCGCGCAGTCCATCGGCGAGCCGGGAACGCAGTTGACGATGAGAACCTTCCACGTGGGCGGCACGGCCAGCCGCGTCTCCGACAAGTCGCGCCTGGACGCCAAGAACAACGGCTTTGTGCGCTTTATCAATCTGAACTATGTGGAGAGCAAGGACGGCACGCTGGTTGCCATGAACCGCAATGGCTCGCTGGCCATTCAAGACGAGCGCGGCCGTGAGAAGGAGCGCTACCAGGTGGTTTATGGGGCGCGCCTCAAGGTGAAGGACGGCGAGCACGTCATCCTGGGCCAGTTGCTCGCCGAGTGGGATCCTTACACCTACTCGATCCTCACCGAAATCGGCGGCGCGGTGCAGTTCAAGGACTTGCAGGAAGGCATCACGCTGAACGAAGAGGTGGACGAAGTGACCGGCCTCTCGCGCTGGGTGGTGGCCGATGCGCCGGACGAGAAGCGTCAGCCGGCCTTCGTGGTGAAGAACGCCAAGGAGCACAAGCGCTACTTGCTGCCGCGCGGCGCTCACCTGATGGTCGAGGACGGCGACAATGTGGGGCCGGGCGACGTACTGGCCAAGATTCCCAAGGAGAGCACGCGGACCAAGGACATCACTGGCGGCCTGCCGCGCGTGGTGGAACTTTTCGAAGCGCGCAAGCCGCGCGAGACGGCCATCATCTCGGAAATTGACGGCGTGATTCGCTTTGGCGAAGTTGCCAAGGGCCAGCGCAAGATTTACGTGACCGCGGACAACGGCGACGAGAAGGAATACTCGGTGCCGCGCGGCATTCACGTCAATGTGCAGGAGGGCGAACGTTTGCGCGCCGGCGATCCGCTGATGGACGGACCGCTGAACCCGCACGACATTCTGAATGTGCTGGGCGAGAAGGAGCTGCAATCCTACCTGGTGAACGAGATTCAGGAGGTCTACCGCCTGCAGGGCGTGGCCATCAGCGACAAGCACATCGAAGTGATTGTGCGGCAGATGCTGCGCTGGGTGCGGATCGACGAAGTGGGCGATACGAACTTCCTGTTGGAGCAGCAGGTGGACCGCTTCCGCTTCCGTGAGGAGAACGATCGCGTGCTGAACAATGGCGGCCGCCCGGCAATTGGCCGACCGCTGTTGCTGGGCATCACCAAGGCGTCGCTTTCCACCGACAGCTTCATCAGCGCGGCCAGCTTCCAGGAGACGACGCGCGTGCTGACCGAGGCCAGCATCAACGGCGCAATCGACAACCTGCGCGGCTTGAAGGAGAACGTGATTGTGGGACGGCTGATTCCCGCCGGCACGGGCCTGGAGTACTACCGCAACGTCAAGCTCTCACCGGAGCTGGAAGAAGCGGCGGCGCGCGTGCAGCAAGAGGTGACGGCTGAGATGGAAGCCGCCGAACGCGAACTGGAGCTGATGCGCCAGGAGGGCGAGGCCGAGGAGATGGCGGCCGAATAAGTTGCATCTGCCGCGTTCTATCAACACAAAGGCCCGGCGCAAGCCGGGCCTTTTCTTATGCGCGGCTTTATAGCGCGGGATCGGGATGCGAGGCTTCCGCCTGCGTCTCAGCCGCTTGCCGCTTGGCGTTTTTTACCGCGTACATGGCCGCGTCGGCGGCGCTCAGCAGACTGTCTTGTGTAGCGCCGTCCTGCGGATAAAGAGCAACACCAATGCTGGCCTCGCCGTGAATAAGGAGGTCCTCAATCCTAAACGGCTTATCGAAGCAGTGCTTCAGCCGGGCGACGATTGGATCCAGGTTTATTCGCCCTTTCTGTGGCGAGATCAGCGCCGCGAATTCGTCGCCGCCCAGCCGCGCCAGCATGTCGCTGCCCGACAACTGGCGGCTCATGCGACGGGCCACCGCCTGGAGGAAAAGGTCTCCGACATGATGGCCGTAGGTGTCGTTGATCGGCTTGAATTTATCCAGATCGATGTAGATCAGGCCCAGAATGCCGCCGGATTTGTCCGCCTGCTCGATTTGCGCATTGATGAATCTCTCCATCGCGAAGCGGTTGGGGATGTCGGTGAGCAGATCGAACTCCGAGCGGCGGCGCAGATCGGCATAGAGCCGCCGGGTTTCCATGGCCAGCGTGGCCAGGCGCGTCCCTGTTTGGAGCGCCTCCAGTTCGCCGGCGGCCGGCAGCGTCTGCGGATGGAATCCTGCATAGAGCGCTCCCAGCGCCGGACCGGAGCGGGCAGGAATCTCCGCGCGGACGACGCGCAGGCTGTTTTGCTCCTTCGGGCAAGCGCCCAGCTTTGCTCCATCGGCGATCTCGCACCAGCAGGGGGCGCCGGCCAGCGTGGAGGAGACCATGGCTGTAATCGCTTCGAGGATTTCGGCCAGCGGCCGCTCTCCGTTGATGTCTTCGAGGATGCGGCTGCGCTTACGCTCCAATTCAGCTAAAGTAGCGGTTTGCCGGCGCACATTTCGTTCAATGAACCATCCCCTGCCGACCACGGCGAAGACGACGAGGAGCAGCAGGCAGACGACGAGGATCAGGTTACGCGTGTTCAGCAAGGAAGGCCTGGCAACGATCGCAATATCGTCGAAAGAACGCAGCAGGATTTTGAAGGGAGCCTGCCCGTCCCAGGGGTTCGAGTCGGAGAGAATGCACACGCCGGTGACCCGGATACTGGAGCCCAGCGGAACCGGCTTCATGGGCTGAAAACTCATCCCGTACGGATGGACGTAGATTGCGGAGAACAAATTCTCGCCGGCCCGCAAGACATACTCGTCCTGATTGCCCTCACGGACCTCCGTGACCACATGACCTTCAATGGAGACCAGGTCGAAGATATTGCTGCCCGTGGAGAGTTGCTGCCAGGTCAGCAGCGGCGGCTCAATGGGTGCCAGTACATGGTTATCGCGAATATCGCCGTCAGTGAGGGTTAGAAAGCCGTTTTGGGAATCGGCAAATCCAGATGCGTCGGCCAGGTCGCCGATGCGCAGGGGACTGCTGGTCCTGGACATGATTCCTATCCATAGGCTCTTGGAGCCGTCTTGCAAGACTACGGCCGAACCGGGATCATAGTAGGTGATGCTTCCGTGGACGCGGATTCTCTCCGTGAGGTTCTTCACATGATACGTGGAGAGAATCTCGTCCATGGGTGTGACCGGCAGGGACCACGGATTGGCGCTGGCGCGCTTGAGAACCTTGACAAAGGCAAGTGTTTGCGTGTGAATGGTGATCCCGGTCTTCTGCATCTTGCCGTCGAATATACCCGAGGCGGCTCCGGTGATTTCCACTTCGGCGTCCAGAAGGCCATGGACTGCGCTCGCATCGGTGGAATCGATGTTCACTTCGATCAGCCCCCCGTCGGTGAGCACTTTCAGCTTGGAGTTCAGTGCTAATAAAGTCTGTACCAGACCCGCGGCTCGAACAACGCCACGCACGACGACCAGTTGGCAGTCGTGGTCTGCGCCCATCAACATTGCGAAGTCGGCGGGCAGGGGCTTGGGCAGGGAACCATGGTGCAACAGAATAATGCTACTGGGCGCGATATAGGGATGGAAACTCGGGTGAGTCCTTCCCTCGACTCGGACGCGATCCCCGGGGACAAGGCCAAGTTGGGAGCCATACGCAGCGCCGACATAAATGGCGAGATCGCCGTCCTGCACGAATAGGTTTCCCTCACCGCCGCGATAGTAGATGACCGTGGCCTCGAAGTCGACGGGACGCTCTTGTGCTGCCTCGGCATTGGTGAGGGCATGAATCGCGCGCAGAGTGGTCAGCGTTGCGGGCGCGGCCGCCCAGGCAGCGGAGGCCAAGCCGAGAAGGATCGCGATCACGGGAATCAGTCTCTTCATCATTATGAATACGCCGCTCAATCGGTACTTCTCATTGCGATTCCTGAAAGCTCTATCGGCAGTATGCTCCAAATGGTTCACTCTGGCGCAACAAATCTTTGCGCAGCATTGCAGCGCGCGGGCTCTATGCCTGGTTCTCTTCGGCTTGGCGCTTGCTGTGTTTTGCCTCGTACATGGCGGCGTCGGCGGCGCTCAACAGGCTGTCTGTGGTGGCGCCGTCCTCCGGATAGATAGCAACGCCGATGCTGGCCTCGCCATGCAGCGTATATCCCCCCACGACGTAAGGATCATCGAAGCAGTGTTCCAGCCTTGCAACGATCGTGTCCAGGTCGGAGCGGCCATGGTGGAGCGCGACCAGCGCGGCGAACTCGTCTCCTCCCAGCCGCGCCAGCATATCGCCGCCCAGCAACTGGCGGCTCATGCGCGCGGCCACCGCCTGGAGGTAAAGATCTCCCACGTGATGGCCATAGGTGTCGTTAATGGGCTTGAATTTGTCCAGGTCGATGTAGATCAATCCGAGGATTCTGCCGGATTGGCGCGCCTCATCGATCTGCGATTCGATGAATTTCTCCATCGCGAAGCGGTTGCGAATATCGGTGAGCAGATCGAACTCCGAGCGGCGGCGGAGATCGCTGTAAAGCCGCCGGGTTTCAATGGCCAGCGTAGCCAGCCTCACTCCGTTTTGGAGAGCTGCAATTTCGCGGGCGAGCGGCGGCGTCCGCGGATCGAGTCCGGCATAGAGCGTGCCCAGGGCTGGACCGGAGCGGGCAGGAATCTCCTCACGGACGATGCGCAGGCCTTGCGGATCTTGCGGATAAGAGCCCAGCTTTGCTCCATCGGCGACTTCGCACCAGCAGGGAGCGCCCTCAAGCGTGGAGGAGACCATGGTTGCAATCCCTTCGAGGATTTCTGCCAGGGGCCGCGATCCGTTAATGTCTTCGAGGATGCGGCTGCGCTGCCGCTCCAGTTCAGCCTCAGCCTCAGTGCGAGCCGACAAGACGGCGGTTTGACGGCGCATCTTATGCTCCAGCGCCCAGCCGCGGGCGATTGCCGCGAAGACCACGAGGAGCAGCAAGCCGACAATCAGCATTAGACTGCGCGTATTCAGCCCGGATGGCGGAGCAATCATCACAATGTCGTTCGGAGTGCGCATCAGAATATCAAACGGCACCTGCCCGTTGAACGGGTTGGCGTCTAAGGTGATGCAGATGCCGGCAACGCGCACTTTTGCGCCGAGCGGAACCTGCTTCAAGGGAGAAAGCGCGGCGGAACTGGATGGATGGCGAATGACGGCAGTGAAAAACTGGTCTTCGGCGAGCAGATGGTACTCGTCCTGCGTAGCGTCGCGCGCCTCGGATTCCACGACTCCTTCGACGGAAACAAGGTCGAGGATGTGGTTGCTCTCGGCGAGTTTTATTCGGGTCGAGGGCATGGGCTCGACCGGCGCCTGAATATCGGTATCCTGTATTTCGCCGTTGATCAGGGCCAGAAAGCCATTGTGCGACTCGGGAAAGCCGGTTGCATTGACGAGGTCGCCGAGTTTCATGGGAACCATCGTCTGGGTTGAGATCCACAGGCTTTTGGAGCCATCCTGGAGCACGACGGCGACGCCTGGCTGATTGTAGGTGATGGTTCCGTGAACCCGCACTCTCTGAGTACGATCTGTGACGTGATGGCCGGCCATCACCTGGTCCATGGGTGTCAGCGGCAGCGACCAGGGATTGACGCTGGCGCGTTTGACAATCTTCAAGTCCGCCAGCGAGAAGACGTTGATGGCGACGCCATGCGGCTGCATCTTGCCGTCGAATATCCCGCCGGCGACGCCGGTGACCTCCACTTCGGCATCCAGCAGATTTTCGAGTGAACCCGTCGTGTCGCCCTGGATGCGCGCCGTAATGTAACCCCCGTCCATGAGCACCTGCACATTGTCCGTGTACCGATCGGTATCCATCTGCGGGTCGAAAGAACGGATGACGCCGCGCGCGGTGACCGGCAGGCAGTCGTACTGCATGTGATTCAACTCGTCGAAGGCGGCCGGGATAGGCTTGGGCCGCTCGCCGTGGCGGAGAAAGGTGACGCTCTCGCTTTCCACAACGGGGTGAAAGCTGCCGTTGGTCTTGCCTTTCACGAGAACGTGATCGCCGGGAACCAGCGCCGCATCCGTTTTGGGAGAGACGTAAGCGCCTACGCCGTCGTCATAGACGAATAGGGTATTGCGCGCCTTGTTATAGTAGGTCACTGTCGCCTCAAAGGCGACGGGGAGCTTTTTGGCAGCCTCGGCATTGGTGAGTGCATGAATCGCTTGCAGAGTGGTCAGTGTGGCGGGCGCGGCCGCCCAGCCAGCCGAGATATAGGCGAAAAGGACGGCGATCGTGAAAATCAGTCTTTTCATCGGAAAGAACCGGAATGGCATCGTGGTTGTGATGAGTGACACCCTTTCGTTCTTATCGGCAGCGTTCGCCGAACAATCAAACCCGCTAGGATAGGCCAGAGGCCTGAACGCGAGCCGAATGCCCGGATAATGAAAGTGTTCTGATTCTACTCCAGCGGATATCCAATTGATGACCCTTTTGGGACAGTGCGGCGGCATTGGGGAAGAAGATGCCGCGAGGGGTTCTACACTGAATCAGTGGTTATCCTGGTTTCCAAGCGGTGATCAAAGAATTCAATGGCGAAAAAAATACGAGTTGGAGTTGTTTTTGGCGGACGGAGCGGAGAGCATGAGGTCTCTCTCCTCTCGGCGGCTTCGATCTTGCAGGCGATTGACCGGCGCAAATATGACGTGGTGCCGATCGGCATCAACAAGGCCGGGCACTGGCTGACTTCAGGGGCGGCGCAGGGGCTGCTGCTGGGAGCCGGTTCGGCGGCGGAAGCCTATGAAATCCCAGTAAAGAAGCTGCGGGCGGGCGATCCGGCGGCTACGCCCGGAGCGCGGGTGCTGGCCGAGGGACAACCCGCGCTGCTGGCCCCGGAGCCTGAGAATCCGGACGCGGCGCTGGTTCACGGCGGAACGGCGGCCTTGGACAGCCATGCGGCGCTGGGCAGCCAGTCCCTGGACGTGGTCTTTCCGGTGCTGCATGGAACCTTTGGCGAGGATGGAACCATCCAGGGACTCTTCGAACTGGCCGGGATCGCCTATGTCGGCTCGGGAGTGCTGGGCTCTTCGGCCGGCATGGACAAGGACGTGATGAAGCGGCTTTTTGCCCAGGCCAAGCTGCCGATCGTCAAGCACGTGACGCTGCTCAGAACCGAGTGGGAGCACGCGCCAAAAAAATCAGTTGCTCTGGTGGAGGCGGCGCTCAAGTATCCGGTCTTTGTGAAGCCGGCGAATCTGGGTTCGTCGGTGGGCATTACGAAGGCTCACAATCGCGCGGAGTTGGGACCGGCGCTGACCGAGGCTGCCCGCTTTGACCGCAAGCTGGTGGTGGAGCAGGGCGTCGGCGGCAAGAAGGCCAAGGCGCGCGAGTTCGAGGTTGCGGTGCTGGGCAACGACGACCCGCGGGCCAGCGTGGTGGGCGAGATCATTCCCGGCAAGGAGTTCTACGACTACGAGGCCAAGTACCTCTCGGAGGGCTCTTTACCGGTGATCCCGGCTAAACTCAGCAATGCCGAGGCGAAGCGGATTCGGGAGATGGCCGTCGCGGCCTTCCGCGCCTGCGATCTGGCGGGCCTGGCGCGGGTGGACTTCCTGATGGAGCCGGAGGGCAAGCGGCGCATCTATCTGAACGAGGTGAATACCATGCCGGGATTCACCAGCATCAGCATGTACCCCAAGCTGTGGGAGGCCACGGGGATCGGCTACAAGGAGCTGATTACCCGGCTGATCGAGCTGGCTCTGGAGCGCCACGCGGAGAAGAGCCGGACGATTTACAGCAGGGACTAAGGGACTACGGGACTGAAGGAACAGATTGTCCATCGTTGGTGTCTAACTATGTATGCGATGAAATGTTGAAAGGGCATTGACTTTTTATCCGGGCAGATGTCCAAGGCTTGTGCCTGGTCCCTCAGTCCCTTAGTTCCTAGTCCCTTTCGTGCTTTATCCTAATTCCGAGGAACTCCACCATGACCCTGCTCGACGCTCCAGAGTTTGACGAAGCCCATGAACGCCGCCGGCTGGCAGTTTTCTACACCACGGCGGGGGTGCTGTTTGTGCTGTTTATCGGCTTTTGGCTGGCGGCCGGCCGCCCGGTGGACTATCCCTGGTTCTGGTATAACCACCTGCGGGGCAGAATGGCGGTGAACAGCTTCCTCACAGCGGTCGAGAAGAACGACCTGCCGGCGGCTTACGGCATCTGGATGCACGACAAGGACTGGCAGCAGCATCCGTCGGCTCAGCCAACATACACCTTTGACCGCTTCCAGAAGGATTGGAGTTCCCACAGCCCGGACAACGAGTATGGATCCATTCAGAGCCACAGAATTGTGGAAGCGACGATGCATGGCAATGTGCTGCTGATGGCCATCTACATCAACGGACGCAAGAGCAAGGCGCTCGACCTGGACTACGATCCCCAGACCCACACGCTGAACTTCTCGCCCGACGATGTGCAGCTCTATCTGGGGCCGTAGAGAGCTTGGCCAGCGGAGTTGGCACGGTTAGCGGTGTTCGCCCGCAGATTTGCTAGGATGAGATCCATTCTCTTCGCAGCAAGGTGCTGAGCATGGAGACCTTTGTCTTTATCAGGCAGAGTGTGCGGCCTTCAGCTCGTTCAGCGTCTTCTCCAGGCTGGCAATGTCTTCCACATTCATTCCTGGCTTTTGCGCCGGGTCGATCTGTTTGAGCAGTCCGCAGAGCACCTTGCCGGGCGCCATCTCGATAAACGTATCCGCGCCCGCGCCGATCAGCGACTTCATGCAATCCACCCAGCGAACCGTGCCGGTAACCTGCCAGGTGAGCGCCTCCAGAACCTCTGCGGCGGTGGTGACCATCTTGCCGCTGACGTTGGATGCAACGGGAATCTTCGGATCGGCCAGCGTGAAGCCGCCCAGCACCCGCGCCACTTCTTCCTGGGCGGGCTGCATCAGGGCGCAATGGAAGGGCGCGCTGACGGGGAGCATGACAGTGCGGCGCGCGCCTTTGGCCTTAGCGATCTCGGCGGCCTTCTCGACCGCCGCCAGCGCGCCGGAGATGACCGTCTGGTTGGGTGAGTTGAAGTTGGCGGCGGAGACGGTCAGGCCGGTCTCCTGGGCGGCTTCGGCGCAGGCCTCGGCCACCTGCTCCGGGGTGAGCGAGAGGATGGCGGCCATGCCTCCCTGGCCGGCGGGAAAGGCCAGTTGCATCGCCCGTCCGCGCGCCCGGACGAAGCGCACCGCGTCGGCGAACGAGTAGGTTCCGGCCGCCACATGGGCGCTCCACTCGCCCAACGAGTGGCCGGCGGCCAGCTCCGGCTCGATGCCATGCAGGGCCAGAACGCGCAGCGTGGCAATGCTCACCGTCAGAATGGCCGGCTGGGTGTTTTCCGTCTGCTTGAGCACTTCCTCCGGCCCCTCGAAGCAGAGCCTGGAAAGCGGGAAGCCAACGGCCTCGTCGGCCTCGGCGAAGGTCTCGCGGGCTACGGGAAAGCGCTCGGCAAGCTCGCGGCCCATGCCGACGGCCTGTGAACCCTGCCCCGGAAATAGAAACGCAATTTTGATAGACATTGCAGAGATAATTTTACCGGATGGGGGCGGGTAAAGCGCAATGGAGGCCATTCTTTATGCACTTTATGCAAGGGGAGATAGCTTCGCAAGGGCGAGGCTTTAGCTCCCGGGGGAATTCGACCTCATGGACCTATCATTTTCAGAGGAATCCTACACTGCCGGCCAGCGATAATGCCCAGCGGCACGCTGCGCATAAAAGGCTTCGAGCGGGCTCTCTTCCACTCCGCGTCCGATGTTATGCACCACCCGCCTCTGCACGCCCGCGCTGACCACGATGCCTACGTGCGGCAGGCGCGCGTCGAGTAGCCAGGTAAGAATGTCGCCCACCTTGATCGGCTTGGGGAAACCATCCCCCGGCGTCGGCCTGTCGGCGGCCCATAGCCGCGCGCCCGCCCGCGTCCAATACGTCTCCAGATTCAGCACCCGCCGGTGGTCGATATTCGCATCGGGCTTCGTCATGCCCCACTTATTCGGCTGACGATAGGCGCTGAAGTGGGTCGCCATGTCCTCATGCACCAGCTTTTGCAGGTCGAGGCCCAGCCCGTCGCGTGCCGCTCGAATCACCACGTCGGCGCAGACGCCGGTCGAGCGCGGCACATCGCCGCCGGGATAGCTCAGCCTTGTGTACGTGGGATCGTAGCCCGTGGTCACGCCCAACTGCGCACGGGCCGCATCGGCCAGCTTTTGGCCGTTGGTTTGGGCGGCGAAGGCAAGGCGGCTTGAGGCAATCCACACTGCCGTCAATCCGCCGAGAAACTCTCTGCGCCGCATGAATGCGCTCCAGACGAGCTTATTCTGGGATCTGCAAGCGATAAATCGCGCTGCCGTGCGCGGGCAAAGTGAGTACAACCGGATCAGCCGCCTTCATGCTTTTTCCATCCCACAGATTGTGGACTTCCGTGCCTCGCGCTCCTATCTGTTTCCATGTGAAATGAAGCGTCACTGGTTTATCGTCGAGATTGAATAACGCTACATCATCATGAACGCCAATCTTGACGCCAGAAGCCGCTCTCCAAACCCGCACATTCTCAAAACCGGCTGGTAAGTCCTTCACCGGCTTGCTCTCCCAGGCGTTCTGATTGATTTCGATAACTTCCTTGTTCGTAATCAGCGCCCGAGTAAACTCATCCAGTTTGGTCAGATTCGCGCCCAGAATCAGCGGCGAGCGGGCGATGGCCCACAGCGTGAACTCGGTCTGCTGCTCGTCGCGGGTGAGGCGCGATTGCCGCGGCTCGCCCCACCCCGGATGCGGTCCCAGCCAGCCCCACGGCAGCATATCCGCGTCCGGCCAGTTGCCCGGCTTCACGTACGAAACCCATTTGGCCAGCCGGTCGAACTCATCCCGCAATCCGAAGGGCCATTCGCCGCCGTTGGTCTGGCGCGGGAAGGTCCAGCCATCCCAGTGATCGTCGCTGATGCGCCACATCTGCGCGTATTCGGCCACCTCGGCCGCATGCTCCAGTTGCGTCGGCCCCGGCGAAAGGCTGAGCACCATCGGCCGCCCGGTCTTGCCGATCGCCGCGGCAATCTGGCGAATCTCCGTAGGCCGGTAGGGATGGTCGCTGATGCAATCCACTTTGATGTAATCCAGCCCCCAGCCCGCATAAAGCTTCAGCATCGCATCGTAGTAAGCCTGGCCGGCGGCATTGTCCTTCATCCCCCAGTTGCTGTCGTCCCACGGACAGGCATCGGTGGTATCCGCTGCATCCGCCGCATGAAACTTCGACCCGGCGATGGGGAGATTCGCCTTGACCGCATCGCGCGGAATCCCGCGAATGATGTGGAGGCCGAACTTCAGTCCCTGCGCGTGGACCCAATCGGCCAGCGGCTTGAAGCCCGCGCCATCGGCCGACGAGGGAAAGCGGCTCGCAACTGGAATCTCGATTCCGTTGGCGTCCAGCAGATACTTCCGCTCGGCCAGATTCGCGCCCAGCGGATTCTCCATGTACCAGCCCTGATCGATGACCGCGTACTGCCAGCCGAATTGTTTGATGGAGGCAATCACCGCGGCGTTGGCCTTGAAGTCGGCCTCGCCGATCGTCCATCCATAGGCGTCCCAGCTATTCCACCCCATCGGCGGCGTGGGTGCGGGGTTCTGTGCTGGTGTAAGCGTTGCGGCGGCGACGAAGAGAAGAGCGGCGAGAAAAAAGCGTAGGCGGTCCATGCCGGAACAATACCACAATCGCCGGGGCATCCGCAGTAATCCGGAACGCCGGGTGGGCGGATTCAAGGTACGAGTGCAACGCCGTTTTTGTATTAGTCGTACACCGGCGGTGCCGATCCACGGAGTATGAAACTGTAGCGCCGGCCTCCAGGCCGGCTGTAGCGTGGACCTCCCGGTCCACGCATATTTCCTCCTAGCGAAACCGGCCCTGAGCACTGTGCGATAAGCTGGTGCGAGGGCGTATTTTGGCAAGAGAAGGAGCAGGAGCACGATGAAATTAATTATGGGAATAGATGGCGGCGGAACGCGCACCCGCGCCTCCATCCTGGCCGGTGACAAACTGCTCGCCCATGCGGAGAACGGCTCCATCAAGCGCTTGCGCGTGGGAGCGGAGGCCGCCGAAACTCATCTCCGCGCGCTGCTCAAGGATGTCTACGCCCAGGCCGGCGTTACCGGCGTCTACGCCGCCTCGGTGGGTGTGGCCAGTTGCAGCCTGCCCGGAACGGTGGAGTGGATTACCGCCGTCCTCCAGGACTTCCGCGCCGAGCGCATCGATATCGTGGGCGACGAGGTCATTGCCCTGGACGCGGCCTTCCAGGGCGGACCGGGAATCCTGCAGATTGCCGGCACCGGCTCGAACACCATTGGCCGCGCGCCCGACGGCAGCCGCGAGTGCGCCGGCGGCTACAGCTCGCGGCTGGGCGACGAGGGCTCCGGCTACTGGATCGGCGTCAACAGCCTGCGCCGCGCGCTGCACGCATACGACCGCGAGCAGCCTACGCAAATCCTTGAAAAAATTGGCGAAATCTGGGGAACGCCCACTCTGGAAGATCTAGTCAACCTGGGCGACAGCACCCCCGGACCGGACTTTGCCGCCCTCGCCCCGGCGATCAACGAGCTGGCCGAAGCCGGCGACCCGGTTGCGGTCGAGGTTCTCGCGCAGGCAGCGGCCGATCTGGTCGAGTTTGTCCTGCTGGTCCGCGCCAAGCTGCGCCGCAAGCATAATATCGCCGGCGAAGTCCCCGTAGCCTGGACCGGCGGCGTCATCGAGAACATGACGCTGGTCCGCGAGGCCTTCTTCGCCGGCCTGCAAGCCGCCGCGCCCCAGATGCCGGTGGGCCGAGAGTCGGTCGTCTCGCTCGAAGGTGCGTTATGGCGGGCGCAACGGCTAGCGGAACAATAGGCTAGTATGGGTTAGGTTCGTAGTTCCCAGATTTGATGCGATGAAGTTGCGCCAGATGTGGGGTACCCGGCGACGGTACCGTGCACAATGGGTACAATACTTTGGACCGACTTACCACCTAGAGTCAAGATCGGAATCAAGAGTATAGTAGGGGTAGTGGCAACCGAAACAATCATCCTCGCACCCTTTGCCCTCTCCGCTCCAACGAGTCTGACGGAGATTGAGATTCTTGATGCTGAATTAAATAAACATTTCGAAGCCAAGCTGACAATTGAAAGGCAACTCACGCGCCAGCTTGTAAGTTTTCAAGCGAATAAAGCCGCGCCATTTTATCGCTGGTACAAGTACAAAGAGGGGTTCTCGGCAGCCCTGATTGCATTTCTAATTGATACAGGGGAAATCACACCTGGAAAGATACTAGACCCGTTCGCAGGTGTAGGTACAACTCTCTTCGCGGCTAGAGATTTGGGGTTCGACGCAGATGGAATTGAGTTGTTGCCAATCGGCAGACAAGTGATCGAGAGTCGCCTCCAAGCCGAAAACCTATCGGCAGATGATTTAGAGCGCATCAGCTTCTGGAAACTCAAGACTCCGTGGAAAGAAGTTTCAAACGAACCCTCCCTAATAGAGCTAAGAATCACCCGTGGGGCCTACCCAGAGCAATCCAAACTTTTTATAGACAAGTATATTCACGCATTAGCGACTGAACCTCCAAGCGTTGCTCGAATTCTGAAACTTGCCTTGCTCTGTGTATTAGAGGATGTGAGCTATACGCGCAAGGACGGGCAATATTTACGATGGGATTCCCGTTCTGAAAGACAGGGCGGCGGAAAGTTCTTTGACAAGGGCACAATCCTGGCCTTCGACGATGCTATCACAATCAAGCTAGAGCAAATGCTGGAGGACCTCAACTCACAGGCGACTCAGCCTGGGCTCTTCGGGCAACCATATCCAGGCAAGATTTCGTTAATGTCGGGATCTTGCCTGGACGTACTACCGAGACTTAGGGGAGAGTCATATTCAGCGATCATAACGTCCCCTCCCTATTGTAACCGATATGACTACACACGGACCTATGCGCTTGAGCTAGCCGCTCTAGGGGTCGGAGAAGCAGAGCTGACGAAATTAAGACAAGCTATGCTCAGTTGCACCGTCGAAAACAAGGCGAAAGACCTAATGAAGCTAAATTCTCATTGGGCAGAGGCCGTTCGTGTTGCCGATAGGCAATTGCTTCTTCAGTCTATCCTCACATTTCTCGACTATGAGCGCGAAGGAAAGCGACTAAACAACAGCGGAATTGCTCGGATGGTTCGGGGATATTTTTACGAAATGTCATGTACTCTATTCGAACTTTACCGCGTCTTAGCCCCGGGCGGCCATTTATATATGGTGAATGACAACGTTAGATATGCAAGCGTTGGAATCTCGGTGGACCTGATTCTGTCTTCCATTGCAGAATCGTTCGGGTTCAATGTTGAGAAGATCATGGTCTTGCCAAGAGGCAAAGGAAACAGCAGCCAGCAAATGGGGCTTCATGGCCGAGAGCAACTCAGAAAGTGCGTGTATGTCTGGAGGAAACCACTGTGAGCTATCATAACCATTTAAGTCAGGCGAGTGACTTAATAACGCCAGTTGCTGACACGAGGGCTGGCTTTGTTGCCATGGCCGTTGAGCGCTCCGCTCGGGCGGTCCCTTATGTATCTGAAGCAAAGGCTTTGCATGCAGTAGCTTCGAATACTGAAACCCCCGATCAGCTGCTCAGTTTGAATGCGATACGATCCGGCCTCATATCGGCCGCAGGAATATCAGATAAGGCTTCCGGCCACATGCAGGATGAAGATAAAACACAGGCAATAAACGAACTAATCGCGAATCACTTGGAGGCTGCGGGATCATCATATGTAGAAGAACTCGTTTACCGTTTCCTCTTGACCAAAGGCGATTCCCTGGGCGGCTCAATGCGGAATGTAACCGGAACGCTTGCGGGCCGAAAGCTCATACGCGGCATTCTATCCGCATTGAACCTCGCTGGCGTACCATATGCGTGGCGGGCGACCGTCAAAAGTGGGTGGATATCGGCGACACCTGAAGACGCAGGGATCGAAGCTCAACTGCGTTCTCTAACTTGGACTAATTGCAAGGGGCCGCGCGTACTTCTCTTTAATTGCAATGTCCCTATGGTTGGGAAGAATGTTGACTATTGCCTGCTTGCATCCGAGCCCGCTACTTGTGATGAGTCAATAGGAAATCCAAATTCATATATTGCGCTCGGAGAACTGAAAGGCGGCAACGACCCTGCTGGAGCGGATGAGCATTGGAAGACAGCTGCAACGGCACTGAATAGGATTAGAGGGGGATTCTCTTCAAACGAGCGGATACCCTTGACTTTCTTCATAGGGGCAGCGATAGTTGCCGATATGGCAAATGAAATCTGGGAAGAACTTGAGAATGGCACATTGACAAACGCAGCAAATCTAACCAATCCACATCAACTGTCCTCCATTTGTTCTTGGCTGATAGAACTGTAGGTCGGCGTCCCAGGTCCCGATTTTGGAATCTGGGAAACCATGAACCCTTCTTGTCGGTACTATGCAGATAATATCGCTCCTTCGGCGCAGAATCATTCTATGAACATCGACCTGAGGAGCGGCTCTTAGCTGACCATTGCCCAATCTGTCAGGGATGTGCCCGGTCCGTACCGCCTACCCCCAC
>Ga0326727_10010006_pt1 | contig 22866 bp, 5 predicted proteins | sample MB2enrmetagenome_FD_207643 | JGI IMG/M metagenome (GOLD analysis project Ga0326727, IMG submission 207643) | Lab enriched peat soil microbial communities from McLean, Ithaca, NY, United States - MB29MY | ecosystem: Environmental > Terrestrial > Soil > Wetlands > Peat | place: USA: New York...
TCTAAGGTGTCATCCGCTGACCTGCATATTGTTGAAAATACGTTTGATTGATGATTCGAGTCCTACCTGAGGAGCCAAAGAATCAATAGTTTACAGCCATTCCTCTTCTTCCTTCGCCTAACTTCACCGAATTGATTTCGGACCTCATGGATTCCTCCCTTTGAGGCCAATCGATAGGTCGGCGCGGTCCAGCCTTCGAATACCGCAGCAGTTTGAGTATTCACGGTCTCGATTACACTCTTTTCGATGGGCTGTTGGTCTGCGTCACAGGTGGTTTGAATACTGGCGTGGTGCAGGATGCTCTGGACGATGACAGACCTGCTTCAAGCATTTCCTCGAACTGCTTCGATACAGTGAGCTATATTGATCTGTCCTTTGCGCTCGTTTATGCCATCCTAGGGCAGGTGTCCCTGTAGGTGTGTTCAGCCGTATGCGCAAATCTTCCATCCAGACCAGTTATGCTTTGCTTAACAAGGGCTTGATCACCGCCGATGAGCCTCTCCAGATTGTGGCATTCCCACTGTCAAAACCCGCAAGGCTCGGCCATTCGTGAAAACAATCAATGCCGGCCAAACGGTCCTGTTCAAGCCTCCGGTTCACTCCCTGACAAGCGCTGGGACGCCGTCCTCCGGAAGGGAGCGACTGGTTATGATGGAATACTCGAAATTGAAATCGCTGCTCCGCCAGATGATATTGGTTCCCATTGGGATCATGGCCGCCCTGGCGATCTTGCTTTTGTGGGAAACCTACGACTTGAACAAATCCATGCAGTGGGTTGACCATACCGATCAGGTTCTCGACCAATCCGGGCATCTGCTCAATTCGCTGATCGATATGGAAACCGGAATGCGCGGATATCTCTTAACCGGTGACGAGAGCTTCCTTCAACCCTATGTGGAGGGTACGAAGAAGTTCGACTCCGAGTACCAGGCGTTGTATGGAATGGTGGCTGGCAATCTCCCGCAACAGCAGCAGCGGCTGAAAGAGATTCGTGCCGGCTATCTGGAGTGGGCGGGGTACGCCAGCCAGCTTATCACCCAGCGACGCGCGGGAAAATACGACCCCACTTTCTATGAGAACGGGCAAGCAAAACGCAGAATGGATGCCCTGCGAGAGCAAATCTCGGAGTTTCGAAGCGTGGAAGAAGGGTTGCGTGCCGAGCGCATGCAAGCCGCGCACCTGCGCTGGACCTTGATGGTGACCAGCTTCCTGGGCCTGGGCCTGGGAGTGGGAGTCTTCTTGGCTCTGTTTACGCGCTTCAACGTCGAAAAACTGGGCGCCAAGCTGATGCAGAGCGAGGAGCGATGGACGGCAACATTAGGCAGCATTGGCGAGGCGGTGATTGCAACCGACAGCGAAAGCCGAGTCACCTTCCTCAACCCGGTCGCCGCCGCTCTCATCGGATGGACAGCAGAGGAGGCCTTAGGCCAGCCGATCGGGAAAGTGCTCAATCTCATCAATGAGAAGTCCGGGATGAGCACGGACAACGAAGTGGCCCGCGTGCTCAAAGAGAAACAGGTGATTGCCGTGGCCAACCATGTGGGCCTGGTCACCCGGGATGGCCGCGAGATCTCCGTCGAGCACAGCGCCGCGCCTATCCTCGCCGGCAAAGGAAAAGTCATTGGCGTGGTGCTGGTATTCCGCGATGTTGCGGCGCGGCGGCAGGAGCAGGTAGCAACCGCCGAGCAGGCATCCCTCATCGAACTGACCCAGGACTCCGCCTTGGTGATCGACATGGAAGGGAAGATTCTCTTTTGGAGCCGCGGGGCAGAGGCGATGCTGGGATACTCCAAAGCCCAGGCCGTAGGCAATATCTCGCACGAACTGCTGCGCACCGAGTTTCCCCAGCCGCTGACTGAAATTAGAGCGGAACTGCTGCGCGTGGGACATTGGGAGGGCGACGTCGTCAAGACCGCGCAGGACGGCCGGCGCATTGTGATGGCCAGCCGCTGGGCGTTGCAGTGGGGCAAGCGCGGCCAGGCGCCTCGCGTGTTGGAGATCAACAGCGACATTACCGAACGCAAACGGGGCGAGGAGTTACTGGTCTTGCAAAGAGAGCAACTGCGCGCGCTGGCGGAACGCCTGCAATGGGTGCGCGAAGAGGATCGTAAGCAGGTTGCCCGCGACCTGCATGATCAAATCGGGCAGATTCTCACCGCGATCAAAATGGATATGATGTGGATGACTCGTCATCTGCCGGAGTCGGAAACGGATGTGCTCGCCCGGCTCAAGGAATCGATTCAGTTAATCAGTGAGGGCGTCAAGGCGGTGCGCGCCATCTGCAGCGGGCTGCGTCCCGGTGTTCTGGATGACCTTGGCCTGGCGGCAGCTATTGAATGGCAGGCCAGCGAGTTTGCCTCCCGCAATGGCGTCCAATGCAAGGTCACGGTTCCGCCGGTTGATCTACACTTGGATGGTGACCGGGCCACCGCGACCTTCCGAATCTTCCAGGAATGCCTGACTAACGTGATTCGCCACGCGCAGGCTAAGTCGGTGCGCGTTGACTTATGTCAGGAAGAAGAGAGCATCCTGCTGGTGGTCGAGGACGACGGAATCGGCTTCAGTGAATCCGGCTTCTCCAACGCTCTTGGGTCTTTGGGGCTTTTGGGCATGAAAGAACGAGCGCAGTTCTGCGGAGGCGACGTGCAGATCTCTAGTTCCCCCGGCAACGGGACAACGGTCACGGTCCGCGTGCCGGTGGACATTCCACGCGCCGAGAGGAGCGAAGCATGCGTATCCTGATTGCGGATGACCACGCGGTCGTCCGCCGCGGCCTGAAAGAGATACTGGCGGAGGCTCTTCCCGGCGCGGAGTTTTCCGAAGCCGGCAACGGGGATGAGGTACTCAGTCACCTGGGGAAAACCACAATCAGCCTGCTGGTGCTGGATATCAGTATGCCGGGGCGCAGCGGAATGGATGTGCTGCGGGATGTCAAGCACATCTATCCGCGGTTGCCGGTCATCATCCTGAGTTGCCAGCCGGAGGAGCAGTATGCTGTGCGCTGCCTGCGGGCCGGCGCGGCCGCATATATCAACAAAGAGAGCGCCCCCGAAGAGCTGGCGATGGCCACCAAAAAGATCCTGAGCGGTGGCCGCTACGTCAGTACCAGTCTCGCGGAGAAACTGATCGCCAACCTGGATGACTCCGCCGGCAAGTCCTTGCATGAGCTGCTCTCGGACCGGGAATTCGAAGTGATGAAGATGATCGCCGCCGGCGTCCCTTTGACGGAGATCGGCGACCGGCTTCACGTCAGTGTAAAAACTATCAGTACCTATCGAGCCCGCATCATGGAAAAGATGCAGATGAAGAACAACGCCGAACTGACCCGCTACGCGATGACGAACAGCCTGATCGATTAGATATTCCTGCCGTCGTAGGAATTCCCCTACAGATAGAACGGATCAAACCCTACAAATTTCACGGTATACGCTGATATGAATACCTTTTCGCCCCCGGTATATTCGTTTCATGCCGGATGAATGGCCCGGCTAGCGGGCATAACTATGAATATCTTGATAACAGACGATCACGCGAACGTGCGCCGAGGCCTTAGAGAGCTCGTGGCCGATGCATTTTCGGGCACTCGCTTTTCCGAAGCCGCAAATGGAGTTGAGACGCTTGCCCAGTTGCTCATCTCTCTGCCTGACGTATTGCTGCTCGATATAAATATGCCGGGGCGCAGCGGTTTTGAAGTGCTGAAGGATGTAAAGCTGATCTATCCGTTGCTCCCGGTGATCATGGTGAGTGTCCAGCCTGAGAGCCAGTATGCGTTGCGCTGCCTGCGCGCCGGCGCAACCGAATATGTCAACAAGAACAACGCTTCGGAAGAACTGGTTCCGGCGATCAGGAAGATACTGGACAACGACGCAAAGCTGGCGCTGATCCTGAATGGAAATTAGCTGCCGAGGCAAAGCCGCCGGCTTATGAGCTTCATTCATATATTGTCCGCACAAAAGCAATAAGAAACAGCATGATAAACAAAGAGCCGCGCCCAGCCCGCGCGTTGCACCATCCCGCATAACTTCTTCAATTCAATCGCTGATGCGGCGCAAGGAAAAACCCTACAAGCTTCGCGTGGAAAAGCCTACAGCAATCCCAGTTATCGCCGATGTTCACGCTCTTTCAATCTCCATACCTTGGTTATAACGGCGTTGCAAAGGATGACGGTAATTCATGCCCTTGCACCCACTGTACGGTTGAAAGGTTTCAATCATGGCTACTTGCTTCGCTACTCTGACGAATACCTCCAGGATTCCGCAGGGCCGCACTTATCCGTTGCCTTCGGCTGCGCATCATAACTTGAAGCTTGTTCCGAACCAGGTTGCTATTTTGCCGAGGCAGGAGCCAGCACTCGACCTTCAGAGTCCGATGAACAGGTATATGACCGGAAAATCGCGGCGTGAATACCTGACCGGTCAATCCGTCTATTCGCAAGGCGACCCGGCCAATGCGGTTTTTTACATTCAGAGCGGCAAGATCAAACTCACCGTCGTATCCATGAGCGGCAAGGAAGCCGTCATAGCTCATCTTCCCGCCGCCAGCTTTTTCGGTGAAGCTTCCCTGGCAGGCGAGACGCTGCGCAGTTCCTCCGCATACGCGCTGGAATCCAGCACGATCGTTCGCATCGATAAGATGGCCATGCAGGACCTGCTCCATAGCGAGCCGGAGTTCGCCGGGCACTTCCTCGCATACCTGCTCTCCCGCAACAACCGCATGCAGGCCGATCTGGTCGATCATTTGTTCAATTCCAGCGAAAAGCGCCTGGCCCGGCTGTTAATGATGATGGCTAACTTCGGCCAGGACTCAAAGCCCATTCCGGTCATTGCCAAGATCAGCCAGGAGACCCTGGCGGAGATGATCGGCACTACCAGATCCAGAGTCAGCTTCTTCCTCAATCGCTTTCGCGATCTCGGCTATATCGACTACAACACCGGCGGGATGCTCATCAATAGTTCATTGGTCAACGTCGTGCTTCACGACTGAGAAGTGATGGCGCGGATGCGCCAAAACACTGCGGGGACCGCCTTGGCGGTCCCCGCAGTATTTCAGAGAGTCATTTCTATGTTACGGGCAGACGCCAGCGTTGCCCGCGTTGTAGATGTCCTGCACCTGCGCCGTGGTCAGAGTGGTGTTGTATACCTGAACCTCGTCGATCAGGCCGTTGAACGCGTAATTCCCCGATATGTATTGCCGGATGGTAAACCCAGCCACAATGTATCCAACCGTGCCGTTCCACACCGTCTTGCCTGAGGGGGTCATTGCGGGTTGGAGCACGCCGTTGTAGTAAATCTGCGCCGGATTGTTGGCCGTCGCAGTGGCGGTGACCAGAGTCCACCAGATTGAGCGGAATCTGGGACTTGGTTATGACAGAGTACGTTGTGCTCCCGTTTCCGATGTCGAGATCGATGCCGTCCGGAGGCACACCGGGGTAGCTACCGCTGACAGGCCCAGCGAGGAAGAGACCAAGGCCCTTACTGGGGCCCTCACTACCGAAAATGTACTGCCATGGGCCTGATCCTACATTGGCTGGATAGCTCGTAACGTAAATCCAAGCCGAGAGTGTGAAATTGTTTTGGATTTGCAGATCGGTGGGAACTGGCTCGCCGATCAGCACATACTGGTTGCTGCCGTTGAAGCTGAAGGCGTCGTTGACCTCGCCGAGGGCGAAGCTCGCGCCGTTCTCCAGCGTTCCGTTGTTGTTGCCCATGTGGTCGGTCGCGTCGCCGTCGCCCTTCCACCAGGAGACCAGGCCTGTCGGCTGCGCGAAGCAGGCGCTGGCCGGAGTGACGGTGGTCGAGCAGGAGGCTGCTGGCCCCCATACTGTCCTCCGCAGCTCCAGGTAAAGCCGCCGGCGGGTGGAAATAACCTGCCGGCGGCTGTTTGGATCGCGCTGCTTATTGCGTGGTGAAGGTGGAGTAGACATAGCCGTTGTTGGAGCTGACATAGCCACTTGTTGTGAATACGTTGCCGGCGATGTCGTAGGGCCAGAAGTTATTGCCGTAGATGACCAGATCGTAGATGGTCCCAGCAGCCAGCGACGCTGACGGTGTGAGGTAGACCGTCTTGAAATCCGCCGAGAAGCTGAGCGTGACTGGAACGATGGTATGCGTGTTGTGAGTTTGCAGGTAGACGTTGAAGGTGCCGAAGAGCACTGGGTCCATGGCCTCGCTGAAGGTCAGCGAAAGCTGCGAAATATTGTCCGCGACGCTGGTGGCGCCGTTCGCCGGAATCGTGGATGCGACGGTCGGATTCGTAAAGTCGAATCCCGTTCCGGTGGTGAAGGTGCTGGTGACCGGAGTGATGGGATTGCCGTTGTAGTCGGTCACGCCGGTGACGTTGTAGGTGTACTGAGTGTTTGGCGCCAAAGTCCAGGGCAGTTGTACCCACACGATGGTGTTGCCGTACTCGGTATAGGCGGCGATCGGTATGGGGCTTCCGCCGTTCGGAGTGAGCGTGATGTTGCCCAGCGAATTGCCCGCGACCGGCTCGCTGAAGAGCAGGCCGAGGCTGGAGTTATACCACGGGCCGTTGTTGGTATTCACCGGCACGTTGGTCATGCCGTTGGGCGGGTTGGCGTAGAGCAGCGTCGGACCGGCGCTGCTGGGCCCGCTGCCGGTGTAGAAGTATTCGTTGCTGTTACTCTGCCCGTTGCCGGTCAGGTCAATGGCGTTGTAGCAGGCCATGTAGTACTCAGTGTTGGCGGGTAGCGCCGTGGTTGGCGTCATAGTGACCGTCATCAGGTCCGAAGAGTATGTGAAGGGATTCAGCGGAACGTGAGCGCTGGTCCCATAGCTGTAAATGTAGAGCCCGCTGGAGGTGACGCTGCTCGGATCGATCGGCTCGGAGTAGCGGCAGTTGAAGGAAGCGTTGGTGGCAATCCCGGTCGCTCCGTTGGGGAAGTCAAACGAGACGCTCGGTTCGTTGAAGTCGGGTCCAGTTGTGGTGGTAAACGTCGAAGTTGCCAACGTAAAGGTGTTGCCCGCGTAATCCAGCAAGCCGCTAACGCTGACCGTAATCGGGGTCGATGGCGGCAGCGGATTGACGGGATAGAAGTTGGCGCCATAGATGTCGTTTCCGCTGTAGTTGTACGACCATGTACCGGGAACGGGGTTGCCGCTGGCGGTAATGGCCACGTTGGTCGAGTTGATCGAGGTCACGTCCACCGGCTTGGAGAACTGCAGGCGGATGAAGGCATTGGTGCCCACATTGACCACGCCGTTGGGCGGCCCGATGGTAACCGTGCCGGGTGTTGTGTCCGGGCCCGCAGAGGTGTAGAAGTAGGTGAGCCAGCAAGTGCTCGCCGCCGCCACTCCATTCGTGCCCTTGACGTTTCCGTTGGTGCAGAAACCGATGTAATTGTAGTTCGGATTCCACTCTCCAGCCGGCGGGCTGATGCGCACCACGTTGTTTGTGCCCGGAGCCAGGCCGACCGAGAAAGTCAGCCCTGCCGGACCAGCGTTCTTATACACGTTGGTGGTGCTCAACGTGGTTGGATCGATCGGCAAGCTGTACTCGACGTCGATCTCGGCGTTGGTGGCAATGGTCGATCCGCAGCAGCGCGGACTGATCGCAACGATCGCAGGCGCGGTGGTTGTAGGATCGCCCGGAGAGGCCACGGTGTAGAAGTAGCCGCTGTTGCTGTTGAAGGTATCGCCGTAGACATCCATCGCACCGGAGAAGAACCACTGCACCGCCGCGCTGTTCGGGAAAGGTGTGGTGGGTGTGTATTGAATCTCATAGCCGCCTCCCACCGCAACTGTATTTCCGGAGTAGACCTGGCCGTTCACGGTGACCGTGAGACTGCCCGACACCGTGGAAGGATTGACCTGGCGATTCATGTACAGGGTCAGCAGTGTATCGGTCGGAATCCCGGTTGAATTGCCGGGAACCGTGCTTTGCACACTGCCGTTGCCGGTGGCCGGATCGGCAATGGTCGAGAAGGTGCTGGTGAACGGACTCGACAGCGTATTGCCCCAGTCGTCAGCGACTCCGCCGGCGGGAAGCGTAATGGTGTAAGTGGTGCCGTTGTTCAGAGCGCCTACGTTGAAGGTCATGGTGCGTCCGTCCGCCGACAAGGTGACGCTGCCGTTGTTTTGCAAATACTGGTCGGCATAGAGCTGTGTGTTGTAGCCGGTCACAGTGTTGGGGTTGATCGAGTTGCTGAAGGTGACCGAGACAGACTGGTCGCGGCCTATATTGGTGGCGCCGTTTGCCGGACTGACCGAAAGCAAGGTGAAGGGCGTAGTAGTCGGCGTGCCGCCAACCACGGTGAAGTTGAGCAGCTGGTTCCAGCATCCGCCGCTCAACACATTCCCCAGCACGTCGGTAGGCGCGTTGCAACTCCCCACGTAGATGGTTGCCGAAGCCGGATACGGATTGGCTGGAGTGAAGGTGATCTGGTTGCCATTGACCGTTAGGGAACCCGCCAATGCATGGTTGCTGTTCCAACCGACGAAGACACCCAGCGTACCGTTATTGACTGTCGCCGGATCCAGAACATGGTTGAAGGTGAAAATGATGGGCGAGGTAGCGGAGACGCCCGTCGCACCATTATTGATATTGGTGCTGGTAACTGAGAGTCCGCCAGTGACTGATGTGCCGGCGGTGGTGAACGTATTGCCGGTAGACGGAACCACGGTGTTGCCGTTGGCGTCCGTGAATCCGGAGACATTCACGGTGTAGGTGGTGCCCGCGGACAAGACGCCGGTGGGAACGAAGGTGAGCATCTGGTCGTTGGTCAGGCTCACGGTTCCAGTCACCGGGGTAGCGCCATTGAGCACTTGGATCGAGTTCTGATTCCAACTGGTGGGATCAACGGGCGCGCTGACCATGGCGACGATCTGCGCATTCAGCGGAATGCTCGTGGCGCCGTTCAGCGGGCTGACGGCGACCGTCGGGCTGGTGGTGTTCGTGCCGCTGCCGGTGTAGAAGTAGAACCAACCCGCAGTGATGTTGTTGCCGTCCTGATCCTGAACGTAGCCGTTGTAGCTGACATAGGAGCGGTACTCCGTGTTGGGCAGCAACGGTAGCTGCGGCGAAATCGTAACCTCCATACCATTGGCCGACAGCGTAACCGTGGCAGGAATAAACTGGCCCGTGTCGTTCAGATAGAAGACAATGCTGCTGTTGTTGACGGTAATCGGGTTGAGAGGCTTGTTGAAAACAATCTTGGGAGTCACGTTGGTACCGTAGGCGGGGCAGTTATCTGGATAGGTAGTGTTGCAGCTAACCGGATCGGTAGTGACCACCACTGGCGCGGTGTTGTCGTAGGTGGCGCCGGTGGTGAAGGAGTTGGTGACCGTGGCGACGGTGTTGCCGGCCGGATCCTTCACGCCGAAAATGGTCATCGTGTAGGTCGTGTTCGGCGCCAGCGGAGCGCTCGGCACAAGCTGCAGGACGGTGTTGGCCGCGCTCATCACCGGCGTGGTTTGCACCGTGCCGCCTCCCGTGAGGGTGACGCCGCTGAGAGTGGTGGGATCGATGGGCGCGCTGAACTGCGCTTCAATGATCGCGTTGGTGCCCAGGCCGGTTGCTCCGTTCATCGGATTAAAGTGGATCACCGTGGGAGCCGCCGAGGTGCTGGCGAATGCGGCATAGAAGGTTGTTTCAATGCTGTTGACCTGGTTGCCCGCTAAATCCGTACCGCTGTTGACGTAGAAGTAGTACTCGCGGCCGGCAGCCAGCGGAGAATTGGGCAGCAGATAGGCAACCGTCTGCGGCGAATTCCAGGAGAGCGTTGCGGGAACACGCACGCCCAGCAGCGTGTCATAGATGTAGATGTCTCCGCTGGGGCCCGTGCTGAAGGTGGTCGCATCCATCGATTCGCTGAACTGAATGGTGATTGCCGCGTTGGTGGGGAGGCTCTCGTTGCTGGAGACGCTGGTCCAGACAACCGTCGGCTGCGTGAAGTCCGGCCCTGAACCGGTCGTGAAGCTGGAAGAGAAGGTGACGGGGTTGCCTACCAGATCGAGAACGCCATTGATTGTCATCACCAGATTGGTGTTGGCCGGTAGAGGAGCGTTGGGCACAAAGTTGACCCTGGTGTTGTTGGAGTTGAACCAGTAGCCGCCCGCCAGAGGCGTGCCGCCGTTGGTCACCTGGAAGGTGTTGCTGTTGACGCTCACAGGATCGATGGGCTTGTTGAAGGTCACGCCCGGCGTGTCATTGACGCCGATGCCCGTAGCGCCGTTCATGGGCACCGCATTGGTGACGACGGGAAGCGTACTATCCGTGGCAGTACCGGTGTACGCATACCAGTAATTCGCCGTAGCGGGTTCGCTGGTGGAGCTTTGCAAACCAGTGGTGACGCGCAGGTAGATGGTGCTGCTGGCGGGCAATGGGCTCGACGGGATGATGCGCACCACATTCGGCTGCGGCATCGAGTATGTACCGGCCAGTTGCAAGCCGCCGTATCCGTTGGACAGGTAGATGTTGGTGGGGATGACCGTCGCCGGATTCAGCGGCGTGTTGAACTGAACGTCAAAGAATGTGTTTAGCGCGATGTTGCTGGCTCCATTCACCGGCGAGATGGACTGCACCGTAGGCGTCGCGGTGCTGGTGCTACCGGCGGCATAGAAGTAGCCACTACTTGTGTTGATGATGGTGTTATAGGTGGTGTCCATCAGGCTGCTGGTGGTCCACCACTGGATGAGCGCGCCCTGCGTCCACGGAACGCTGGGTGTGAACTCCAGCGTGTAGCCGTTATCCAGCACCTGCACCGTGCCCGGAATGGCCACGTTGTTCTGCGCCACCTCAATGCCGGAGCTGGCTGTGGCGGGATTGATCGGCAAGTTGGTGAAGATGGTGATGGGCTGGTTGACGCCGATGCCGCTGGCGCCGTTGCCCGGCCGCGTCGAGATGGCCGTACCAGAGGGGCTGGTGATCACCGAGCCATTTGAGTTGTAGTCGTAATAGGTTGTGGTGAACTGGCTGGTGTAAGGCGTCAGCGCATCGCCGTCCCAATCCGACAGGCCGCTGCCCAGAATCGCCGTCAGCGTTGTGCTGGAAGGCAGTACGCCGCAATTGAACTGGATGGAGGTGCCGTCCTGCGACCGGCTGTTGCTGGTGCACCACGGACTCTGCGAGTCGCCATTGAAGAGGCCGAAGTCGCTGGCGTTGATGGTGCCCGGATTGACGGAGCGGTTGAATGTGGCTGTCACCGGCGCGCGTAGGCCGACGTTGGTTGCCCCCGCGAGCGGTGAGAAGGCCGTCACCTGGAAGGCGGTGTTGGCCGGCTGACCCGACGCAATGGTGCTGGCCGTGGTGAAGTATGTCAGTTGCGTGTAGCAGCCGTTATACGCCGCATTGTCTCCGGCCAGATCGTACGGGCCGTTGCAAGCCCCAACCCAGATTTGTGTGCTGGTTGGGAAGGGCGTGTCGGGTGTAAAGGTCACCGTGTCATTGGGAACGTTGGTGGTGCTGAAGGTGTACGCTCCTGCAATCTCCTGATTGCTGTTCCATCCAACCATCACCGGGAGCGTCGTAGAGTTGACCGTCGCCGGATCAAGCGGGTTGTTGAAGACGAGTCGGATGGTTGAGTTGGTGGCCACGCCGCCAGCGCTATAGGAAGGCGTCGCGCTGGTCACCACCAGGCTGGCGGTCTGGTTCGTCACCGATGTGCCGCTGATTAGGCTTGCGCCGCAGGTTTCAATCACACCTTGCAGGCGGAGGCCCTCAAGGTTGTTGTCGGTACTGCCGAAGGCGAAGATCAGGTAGTTGGTGCCGACGGTTACTTCGCTGGTGATGTCAATATTGACAGGAACCAGTGAGCCTCCGGTATAACCCTGATCTCCCATGATCGCCTGGCCGTTGACGGCAAGCAGACCGTTGTCATCGTGGCTCATGTATCCAACCAGGCAAACATGGGTAGGCAACGGAGATACCAGATTGAACGTGGTCGAGTAGAACCCCGCGGAGTTGGCCGTAGCGCTGTTGGGGTTGATCGCGATCCAGGAAGAGCTGGGACCATTTGCATCCCAACCGCTGTACCAGTCGGCATCGCCAGGCGCAACAACCTTGAGCGCGCCGGTATACGCATCGCTGGATGTGTCTCCCGGATATTTAAAGTTACTCTCGCCGGAGGGAGTAGTGGTGGTGGAGACGTAGCTCCAATGCGGATCGGGGGTGTTGCCGGTCAGGATCGCCTGGCCGGAGGCATTGATGCCGGTGGATACATTGAGAGGCGTAATGGAGGTGATGGTCGTGAAGGTGCTGCTGAAGGGAGCCCCCACATTTCCGACCACGTCCTGATAGCCGCTGACCTGCACCGTGTAGACCGTTGTAGGCGCGAGACTCGTGGTTGGCACAAAGAACAGCGTGACCAGGTCGCTGGCCAGCGTGGCTGTGCCGCTGATGGCCGAACCGCCCGAAGGCGTTACGGTGATGATGTTGCTCACCGCATCCGGATCGATGGGCGAACTGAATTTCACAATCACCTGCGCATTCAGCGGCACGGTAGTAGAGTTGTTAGCCGGCGAGATCGCAGCCACGGCGGGCGGGGTCAGATCAGAACCGTTCCCGGTGGTGAAGTAGGTGTTTAGTCCGTTCAGGTAAGCGCCGGTGTTGGATAGGGGGTTTCCATCCATGTCGTAGTAGCCAGCCGCCTGATAGAAGCGATAGTAAGTGTTGGGCAACAGCGGGTAGGTTGGGGTGAAGGTAGCGCTCATCCCATTGGGCGCAATCGTGACCGTGCCGTTGATGTACTTGCCGCTGTCGCTGTTGTACATCAGCAGCGTACTGGTGTTGATGTACAGAGCATTGACCGGCTTGGAGTAGAACATCACCGGCGCAACATTGGTGCCGACGTTGGTCTGGTTGTTCACGATGTCGCTGCTTGGGTTGTTGGCCGCCGTATCCGAACCGCTGCCGGTGGTGAAGGTGAACGAGCCCGGTACGATCAGGTTGCCGGCTGTATCGGCCAGAGGCGCTGACGACGAGCCCCAGCTCACGGTATAGGAGCTGCTCGGGGTCATTGCCGAAGCGGGAATGAAGGTGAGAACCGTGCCCGGACCCCAGCAGCAGTTCGAGGTCGGGGGATAGCTGTTCCAGATATAGCTTCCGGCAACGGCGCCGCCAGGTCCGGTGACGGTCATATCGCTCTGCAGCGACTGATTCATATCGGTGCTGAACTCAAGCTGAATCACTGCGTTTGTGCCTACGCCCGTGGCGCCATTCTGGATACTGGTCGCGGTCACAGTGGGCGGCGTCAGGTTTGCCGTGTAGTCGGTGTAGAAATACTGGCCGAAATTGCTGAAGTTGTTGCCCGTGGCGTCCTTGATAACATTCGGACCGTTGCTGATTAGTTCGATGTAGTACTGAGAGTTGACGGCCAACGGGCTGTTGGGAATAACCGTCAGCACCCGGCCCGTAGCGTCAACGCTGAGCGTGATCCCCACCTGTACCTGGCCGCCCGGATTGCTTTCCAGATAGAGCAGCACGGTGGGATTGGCAGCTGGGCTGACGATGAATGTGTTGCGATTCATCGGCTGGCTGAAGACCACGGTGAAGGCGCTGTTGATGGGCACGGTCCCGGTGGGTCCGGTGCTGCCGGAATTCAAGCCCGGGCTGAAGGAGATGATCGACGGCGCGGGAATCGACACCGCCTGAACGGTGAAGCCGCCGGGAACCAGTTGCGTTGAACCGCCGGTTGTCACCCACACCTCCGCCGGGCCCAGAGGAGCGCCGGAGGCGATATTGACATTCACGGTGATGCTGGTAGCTGTAGCGAAAACCACGGGTCCGGGCAAACCGGGGCCAGCGGCGCCTACCACTGTGATTCCATCGGCAGGCGTGCCGATGGTGACCGTCGAAGGCGTGGCGCCCGTCGAGGTCCAGTTGGTGTACTGGCCGGAGATGGTGACGGTCAGACCGGTCTGGCTGGGGTTGCCGATGTTGGGGTTGATCTGTGTAATGACCGGCACTTCAGCGGTTATGACGGTAAAGCTGTTGGGGAGCGTAATCGGAGTGCCGCTGTTGGTGACCGTGATAGTGCGGTTCCCCGCAGAAGCGTTGGACGCGATGGTGATGTTGGCGGTGAACTGCGTGGCGGTGACGCCGGTGAGCGGATAGTTCACGGTGATGCCCGAACCGAAGTCCACCGGTGTGGTCGAAGTGAAGTTTGTGAATTGGCCGGTGACGACAATGTTATAGGTGTTGCCGGCGATGCCAGAGGCGGGCGAGGCAGTGAGCAGCGCCGGAAGTCCGGCCAGTATGCTGAAGCCGCCGGTGATGGAGGCCGTCTCCGCTCCCGTTGTCACCGAGACGTTGGTCGAGCCAATGGTCGCAGTCGGAGAGATGGTGATGTTCGCAACCGCGTCGGTTGCATCGCTTACCGACATCGAGTTGATGGTGATGCCGGGGCCGAAGTTGGGCCAGCTGCCAGTAGCTTGCGCACAGACGCCTGTGCAGGAGAAGTGCGTGAACAGGCCGGTTAGTGCGACGTTGAAAGGCGGATCGCCCTGATGGCCGGTCGGCGGGTTCACAACGGTCAGGATGGGAACACCGGCGGTCACGGTGAAGCCGCCCAGGATCGTCGCAACTTCGCCGTTGGTGGTCAGGGTCACGTTGTAGAAGTTCAGCGGGGTGGAGGCCGGAATGGTGATGTTGACGTTGGCGTGGAGTAGGTCGACCACCGTGACGCTGGTAACCTGAATGCCTCCACCGAAGCTGGCCGTGGTGGTGCCCTGCAGGAAGTGTGTCTGGCTGCCGGTTACTAGCACGGTAAGCGACGAGTTCTGCGCGCCCGACGCCGGGCTCAACGGGCCCTGAATGGCCGCCGGACCAATCGTGACATCGAAGGCGTTGTTAAGGGTGATGACTTCGCTGCCCGTGGACACGGTGACGTTGCGATAGCCCAGCGTGGTCGTCGGCTGCACGGTAATGTTGGCCTGTGCAGAGGTCGCGCTTGACGCGGTCACCGAGTTAACGGTGATTCCTGTGCCGAAGTTGGCTGTGGTGCAGTTGGGCGAGCAGCCGGCGGCGGTGTTAAAGTGCGTGAACCTGCCGGTCAGGGTGACGGTCCCGTTCCAGCCCTGAACCTCGCTGGCCGTGACAACCGAGAGCAGCTCCGGTTGGGTCTGCGTAACCGTAAAGACATTGACCCCGGTGGCCACCTCGCCGACCGTTGTCGCCGTCACCGACTCCTCGCCCGCGGGCGCGGAATCGTTGACGGTGATGTCGGCAGTGATCGTAGTTGGACTGGTCACGCTCCAGCTATTGATCAGCACATTGGGGAAGGTGAGCGTGGTGGTGCCCTGCAGCCAATGGGTATTGGTGCCGTTGATGGTCACCACGACTTCCTGGCCCTGGCCGGCGGTATTCGTAACAACATTATTGATCACGGCCGGTCCGAGAGTGATGTAAAGGGCATTATTCAAGCCCAGAACCTGCGTGCCGGAGGTGACCGAGAGGTTGCGATAACCAACCTGTGTGGTGGGTTGGATGTACCCATCAACCGTCAACGAAGTATCCGATGTTACGTTGACGTTGGTGACTGTGACTCCATCTCCGAAGGAAACAGTGGGAGTGTTCAACGTCCACTGCGTTGCCTGGCTCAGGATGGTGAAGACGGATGCGCCTTGCTGCGCCTCCGAACCCGGCAAGGAGGAGAGCAGCAGCGGCGTTCCGGCCTGCACAACAAAGCCGTTGTTGAGGTTGGCAACTTCACCCAGTGTCGTAGCGGTCACCCACGTCGGACCCTCAGAAGCCAGCGCCGGGATAGAGAGCCACACCGTGGCGTCGGTGAGCGAATTCACCTGGGTCTTGGTCACCTGAATGCCTGCGCCGAAGGTGAAGACCGTTGAGCCATCCCAGTGCGTGTTCTGACCGGTGACTTCCACCTGGGGCGTGTCGCCCTGTTTGGCGATGTTGGGCGAGACAGACAGGACCAGCGCCAGGCTCGGCGTGACCGTGAAGTACCCGCCGCTGACTACCTGATCCGGGCCACTTGCATCCGGCGTGGACGCAACCACGCTGCGGCCGCCCAGAGTAGCCAGTTGATCGATGCTGATGCTCTGCGTGGCGACGTTGGGCGCGATAATCGTCGGCGGCCCGTTGGCCGTGACGCCGGAGCCGAAGCTGAAGGTCGTGGTGTTATCAAATGTGGTGTACTTGCCGAGGATGTTGACCACGAGGTTCTGCGAGCCCTGCATCCCGGAGCCTGGATCGACAACTGTCAGAGTCGGCGTATTGTTGACGACAATCACGCTGAACTGGGCGCTATCCACCTCCGTGCCGCCGCCAACAAGGTTGGTATTCAGGGTCAAATCGCTCGTCGAGGCAGTAGCCGAGGGGCTGATGGTGATGTTGGCCGTAGCCGTGGTCGGACTAAGCACCTGGAAGCAATTCACCGTGATGCTGGCGTTGAAGCCGGTGATGGTCGTTCCCGATTGCGAGCAAGCCCCGCCCGTACCCGGATTCCAGTTGGTGTACTCGCCGTAGAACGTCATGGTGAATGTCTGGCCCGGAATTCCCGAACCCGGCGACAGGTACCAGATATAAGGAGTGGGCGGAGGCGCGGGCGCGCTCACCAGGAAGTTGCTGGTGAGAATCTGAACGCCGCCATTCGGCGCTCCCGAGATTCCAGTGGTGATGGCTTGCACAGTGCGGTAACCGAGCTGAGCCGTGGGATCGATGTTGATTAACGCTTCGATGTGCGTCGCATTATCCACCTGGAACGAAGCAACCGTGATGCCAGGGCCAAAGTTGATGGTGGTGCTGCCCGTGGCCCACTGGGTGTACAGGCCGTAGATGTCAACTTCGAGGCCGTTGGTGCCGGTGGTGGGATTGTTTTGCGTTCCGTTAGGACTGAGATAGGTGATGACCGGCACACCGCCAGTGACCACGAAGGCGCCGCTATCCGTCAGAGCCTCTCCATCCGTAACCATGTAGATGGATCGCGTTCCGGGATTAGCGGTCGGAGAGATGCTTATATCCACCGTGGCGCTGGTGGGGCTGTTGATGACCACGGAGTTGACGGTAATATCGTAGCCACCGCCGCCAATATAGAACTGGGTAAAGTTCTGTGCCCAGTGCGTCGCATTGCCGGTGATGTTGAAGACCACCTCCTGGCCTTCGTTGCCGGTGGCGGGCGCAACCTGGCTGATGATGGCCGGACCGGGAATGATGCTGAAGATGTTGTTCGAGACAATCTCGCTGCCCGTGCCTGTTGGAACGCCCGGCGTGCAGCCTTGATACACAACATTGGTGGTTGGGACAGTGGGCTGGTAGCTGCATGAGACTCCGGGCGTAGTCACCGTGACCAGGCGGCCGCCGGTGTAGGAGAGCGGATCGATGTTGATGGACGCATCCACCTCGGTGGGGCTCACGTAGGAAACCGAATCCACGGTGATGCCCGCGCCGAAGGTAGCCGTGCTCTCGGCGCTGAAGTGCGAGTATTGGCCGATCAGCCGGATCACGCAGTACGGGAGGGTCGAGCAGGTTGGACTGGTTATGATCGGCGCGCCCTGCTCGGCCTGGTTGGGTATGGCCTCATTGAGCGTGGCGACATTGGGAGAGACCGTGAAGCCGTACACCTGGCTGGCCACTTCGCCCAGCGTGGTCACCGTGACCGTATGGTAACCCACGGTTGCAGAGGTCGAAACCGCGATCGGAACCGTCAAGCTGGTATGTGAACCTACCGCGACTGTGCCGGTGGTGATGTTGGAGTCGCCGAAGCTGACCAGGGTGACGCCCGGCTCGAAGTAGGTGGCCGAACCGGCAATGCTTACCGTGCCACTGGTGCCCTGCGCGAAGGTGTTGGGCGAAACACTGGTAATCTCTTCCGCTCCTTGAAAGACGCAGAAGTAGGACGGCGAGACGCCGGAGGGCGGCTGGTTGCCAATAACCTGCTCGGTGCCCGTGGTGACAGTCAGAACATGCCCGGATGGGTCGCAGGGGTCCACATAGGCCAGGGGGCTGACGGTGATGTTCAAGATGAGGTTGTCAGAGTCGATCACGGTAACGTAGTTCACCGTGATGTCTCCGGCGGGGCTGAAGGCAGCCGAAGTGACTCCTTGCTGCCAGTTCGTGAAGCGCCCCAGAACCTGCATGCTCAGGGTATCGCCCTGAACTTGTCCGCCGGGCGAGGTGGCCAGCAGCGCGGGGAATCCCTCTTCAATGTCGATAGCCTGTTGCAGGGTGGCCACTTCGCCGCCGGTGGTCGCGGTCAGAGAGGCAAAGCCAACCGGCGAGCTGGAGAGCACGGTGATCTGAACCTGGGCCGTGGTCAGGTTGCTGACCGTAAGGTTGTCGATTACTACGCCTGATCCAAAGCTGAAAGTGGTTTCGCCCTGCAGCCAGTGAGTGCCGACGCCGACAACATTCAGAACCACCGTTTGCAGTTGCGAAACCACATAGGGTGTCCCGGCGCCATTCGATACGCCGCAGAAATTAGCAAAGGTAACGGCATTGGCGTCGCATGAGGCATTGGGTCCGATGCTGTAAATCAATGCCGCGCCTGGAGTCACGCTGAACCCGGTGCCGCTGACGATCTCCGAGCCGGTAAACATGATGACGCTGTTGCCGCCCACGGGAGCCGTGGGGTCGACGGCGATGGTCGCCGTAGCTGTGGTCGGACTGGTGATCACAAGGTTAGTGACGGTAACACCAGAGCCGAGAATCGCTTCGGTTGTGCCCTGGACCCAGTTCGTCAAGGAGCCGGTAATCGTCACATCCACAGTCGCACCTTGCTGGGCGCTGGAGTTACATGGATCAGAACCGGTCACGCATACACTGACCAGCGTCGGCTGCGCCGGCGAATCGATCAGGAAGCCGCCCATCACCTGCTCTGTGTCGGCAGCCAGAGTTGCAATGGCCGTTCCGTTCACTGCTGTCACCTGGCAAGCACTGCCTGCGCTTCCAGCCTGGGTCGGATAGACATAATCGCCAACCTGATAGCCGCTTCCCGGTGTCGTTGCTGTGCACGATGTCAGATTGCCGTTCGAGGCGGTAATCGAAACTACCGCTCCAGTTCCCACGCCGCCTGTCGTGGTGGGTAGACCTGCGGCCGTTACATAGCCGGTTCCGGTTGCACTGTTGACGTAGATGTTCTGCCATCCGGGCGGAGTCGGCTGCACGCCGTTGTCGATAAAGCTGGTGGTGACGCTGACCGTCAGATGGGTGGCGTCAATCACATTAAGGGAGGCGTTGTTGACTGTTATCTGCGGTCCAAACTGAACCTGAGTTGTGTTTTGGTTAAAGTGCGTGTTCAAGCCGACTATTTCCACGCTTGTCGTGGTGCTGGGTGGCGCGTGAGTGGGCGAAATGCTGATCAGCCCAACTGGCGTCGAGGTGACGTTGAAGTTGGTGGTAACAATCTCTCCGCCTGTCGTCAGAGTGACCAGCCGCGTACCGGTAGCCGTGGGAGTGCCATTGGTGCCTGCAATGATCTGCACTGTCGCGGTGGCGCTGTACGGGCCCGTAACCGTGAAGTTCTGTAGTGTAACGCCCTCGCCGCTGATGACCGCTGACGTCGATACAGGCTGGTTAGGAATAATCGTCGGGCCAAAGTGCGTGAACTGGCCGGTGAAGTTGACATTGAAACTGTTGACGGCAGCGCCGGTGGGAAGCAGGCCGTTGGACGGGCTCATTGTCAAGGTCGGCGTCGCCGCGCACACGTTGACTGTGGAACTGACGATCTGGCCGCCGGTGGCCATATAGAAGCCGTAAGTTCCGGGCGGAGTGTCAGTGGAGACGGCGACGGCCAAGGCTGCGCTCGTCGGGCTGTTGATGGTGACCTCAGGAATGGTGATGTTTTCAAACGGAACCGGATAGAAGGCTGCCGTTGTGGTGCCTTGCACCCAGAGAGTGTTCACGCCGGTCACATTAAGCGTTACTTGGCCGCCTTGCGGAATGCAGGCAGGCGAGACGCTGGTGATGGATTCATTCGCGGCTGTAACCGCAAAGCCGAACTGGAAGATGGTCGCGCCGCCGACGCCATTGCTGACGCTAAGGCTGGCCGTGATGCCGCCTACATTGGCGTTAGGGCTGACCGTGATGTTGACGGTCGCGCTGCTTGCCGAAGTCACGGTGATCGAATTCACCGCAATCTCTCCGGTAAAGTCCGCCACGATGGGATCAGTCGCCGGATGCGTATAAGGGCCGCCAACTGGGAAGGTCGTAAAGGCGTTGCCGGTGATGGTGACATTCAGCGTCTGGCCTTGCACGCCGGAGCCAGGCGACACTCCTACGAGGGCCGGGGTCGCCGCGGAGACCGCGACGGCGTTGTTCAGCGTCGCAATCTCTCCGCCGGTCGATACCGTCAAGTTCTGCAAGCCGACCGTTGCATTGCCCTGAACGGCAACATTCACGATGGCCGTCGTCGGGCTGGTCACCGTTACTTCGGGCGAGAGGATGCCGCCGGTGAACGAAGCAAGGGTGGCATTCTGCAGGAAGTGCGTGCCGGCTGCCGTCAGGCAGAGCGCGCCGCTGAAACCCTGCGGCACCACAACCGGGTTGGCAGTGCAGGTGTAGGCGTTGTTTTGTATGGTAGCCAGAGTCAGGCTGGTCAGCGTTGCGTTGTTGGGGCCGATCTGGAAGGCTTGCGAGCCGGAGACGGCAAACTCCCCGCCGGTCACCAGCGTGATGGTGCGGTAGCCGACGTAAGTGGTGTTGCTGATGGTAATGTTGGCCACCGCTTCGGTGAGGCTGTTGACGGTCAGCGAGTTCACGGTGATGCCGTCGCCGAAGTTAGCGTAGGTGACGCCATTCACAAAGTTAGTTCCCGTGGCGTCCAAGGTCACAATCTCATTCATCTGGCCCTGGGTGCCGAAGTTCGGGCTGACGCTGACGATGTCGTGCTGGTTGTCCGGATCGGCAATGATAAACGCCATCTCCAGCAGAGCTGTTTCCGTACCTGCTCCGGCCGGGAGCGTGGTGACGACGCTGATATCGCAGGCTCCATAGACTGGGTTCACGCCCGAAATTGCCAGTTGGGCATTGATCGTATTGAGCGTGGTGGTCGCCGTATTGGGAACCGTAGCGGTGATGCCGCAAGGAGTTGGGGAGTTGTCCGTCTGGGTGAAGGTGATGACCGAAGACGCATTGAAGTTTGTCCATCCGTTGCCGGTGATGGTCACGGGGATGGTCGTGCCGGCAGAACCGGCCCCTGGCGAAACCACGGAGACGGCCGCGGGGGGATTGGTGGCGGTTGCCGAGCCGGTGAGCGACCATGTCGGCACCGGTCCGCCGGGCGCCGTGTTCGGCACGGTCAGCGTGCCCGTGCGCGTAGTCGGGGTCACCGATTGGGGATTAAAGACAACATAAATCTGGCAGGAAGACTTGGCGGCAATCACGCCCGAGGCGCAGTTACTGTTGGCAATGAAGTCTAAGGTGCCGGTGTTGAGAGTGAAGTTCTCCGACTTGGTTTCGTTGTTGGTCAGTATCAGGATCTTGGGGGCGCTAGGAGTGTTGACCAACTGCGCACTGAACGACAGTGGCGGACCTGTCATGGTTGGCGGATAACTTAGGGTCAGCGGATACGTTCCAGTGCCGGTAAGGTTGATCACCTGCGGGCTGGTCACCGCATCGTCATAGACCTGGAGCTGGCCGTCGCGAACGCCGCCTATGCTGGCATTGAGGCTGATGGTGAGGGAGCAGGAAGCGCCTGGGGCCAGCGTGTAAGGATACGCGGTTCCGCAACTCGTTGAGGTCTGGACAAAGTCGCCGCTTAACTGGAATTTGCTGATGTGCAGCGTATTGGCGACGGTGGCGTTGGTGATGGTGACTGTCTGGAAGGCGCTGGTGGTGCCCACGGGCGACGTGAACGTGAGCAGCCCCGGCAAGACCGTCACCGGCGCGGTGCCAGATCCGACCACAGGAATGATTATCGGGTCGCCTATACTCACCGAGGTCGTTCTGGAGCCCAGTCCACTGGGTGTAAAGGTCACATTTATTTGGCAGCTGGCTCCTGCCGCCAGCAGCGCGGGCGCGAGTGGGCAGGTCGTAGAGGAGACTGCAAATTCGCTTGCATTGGAGCCGATGAACGTGACCCCGGTGATCAACTGACCGACACTCTGCGGATTCGTCAGGGTGATCGTCTGCGGCGCGCTGGTGGTTCCAATCGTCTGCTGTGGGAAGGTCAGCGAAGTGGGAGATACTGTCAGCTTCACGATCGCCGTGGCGCTAACGGTAAATGTCTGGGGAGACCCGCTCGCGTCGTCGTTGACGCTGATCGTTCCACTCGGCGATGCCGCCGTGTTAGACATGAAGCTGACCGCGATTACGCAACTGCCGCCGGCCGCAACAGGGGTTCCGGCCACACAGGTGGTGTTGGCGCCGTTCAGCGAGAAACCGGCCGGGAAGCCCGTAATCGAAGAAATATTTAACGGGACGCTCTGATTATTGGTCAGCGTCACATTTTTAACGACTGTATTGGTTATTTCGACATTGCCAAAAGCAAGGCTCGTCGGGTTCAGCGTCACATTCCCTGCCGTTACCCCTGTGCCGCTCAGCGTCACCGTCTGCGGGCTGTTGCTGGCGGTGTCGGTAATGGACAGCGATGAGACCGGCGCGGGTCCCGTCGTGGTGGGACTGAAGGTCACGATGACGGTGCAACTGGCGCCCGAGGCCAGCGTGGGATTCAGGCACGTCGACAACGCGCCGACAGAATAGGGCGATCCCGCCGTCACCGACAGAGTTCCAATGGTGAGAGAACTACTCAGGTGATTCGTCACCGTGATCGTCTTCGCAGCACTGGTCGAGCCGACTGTCTCATTGCCGAAGCTCAGGCTCGTGGGCGAAACCGTAACCTGCGCAGTCCCCGTCCCGGACAACGATGCCGTGTTCGGTGTGTTCGTGGCATTGGTATTGATCGTCAGCGAGCCTGACGGAAGAGCTGCTACAGAGGGCGGCGTCAGAGTGACTGAGATC
>Ga0326727_10010008_pt1 | contig 22863 bp, 17 predicted proteins | sample MB2enrmetagenome_FD_207643 | JGI IMG/M metagenome (GOLD analysis project Ga0326727, IMG submission 207643) | Lab enriched peat soil microbial communities from McLean, Ithaca, NY, United States - MB29MY | ecosystem: Environmental > Terrestrial > Soil > Wetlands > Peat | place: USA: New York...
CATCATCTGAATCGTTGTCCACCAAGATAACGTCATAATTTGGGTAAGCTATCTGAAAAACAGAGTCTAAGCACGGAATCGAATCTCTCCATCCGTTCCAGTTCACCAAGATTATGGACACTTTCGGAGTCCTATCTCCACTTCCCATAAGGTATACCGCTTACCTACGTGTTTTGCATCTGCTGCGCTATCTGCATTAAGTTTTTGGTTCAATGTTTTAAGCAGTAATCCAGATTTGAATGGGTTCTTGGCTAGGGATGCTTAGCGCCGATTATCAGTGCGACCCATGTATAAAATACATGGGCTTCCGAGCCTGCTACGCTGCTGAAGCGATTGATTTCGGGCTATGAAAACGCTTGGTTGCAGCAACCAAATTCATTTTGATGCCAGAGCGGTACAATTGCCTTGAGATTCTCGCATGAAAGCCTAACACGCGCGGGAATTGATGACCACGACGTCAGCGCAGATCAAATTGCTTCATCGTTAGCGAGCTTGGATCGCTGCTACGACTCCCGTAAGCTTCGTTAGAGTAGTTTCGCAATTTCACGAGTTATTATCAAGGCTTTGGAACGACGAATTCCCTGTTGCGATTTCTATAGACTCCAAGCAATCGTAGCAGGGGAGATCAAGATCTTCGTCTGAAATGAGACACTCCAAGGAGCCTACAAGCGCGAAGGCTTTTCAGCTGCTCGTGAAGCGGCGACGAAGGGCCCGACGCGTCAAGCCTGTGAGCAGCCTTAGCCACAAGGGATTTGTAAAGAGCAACAGAAACTTGTGTCCCCAAAAAGCGAATAGGTGGCATAAATATCAGTCAAAAAAAGTGTGGTTCGCTCTTGTGTGTGGCGCTTGAGTGTCTTGCTGCGCGGGTTGCCGAGCGGCTTCTGCCTTCGATACGAGATCCTCGCGCCAGAGCGTGCGACGTCACTATGCAAAAAAAGGCTTAGCGTCTTGCATGCGATTGTTGATTGCATATTCTCGAATCAGTACTTTTTTGGGCAGCGCGAAGCCGATGAGCGCGGCTTACGAGCAGGGCTAAGTATTAACGAGCACCACCAATTTGTCCTCAGGTGTTAAGAGTCTAGTTTCACGGGTCTTCTGAACGAACTCGAAAAAAGTAGCCCAATTTTTTCCATAACGATATTAGAGGCGCATCTTTGAACTACACGATCGTTACGCTGGGCATTTTTTTGGCATCACAACGCTAGTAAACTAAGCAGCCCTAATTTTAGCTTCTTCAAGTATATTCAGGCACGTCGATTCATTGCACTTGAACGAAATGACAGGTTTTACGTGTTAGACGTACATTGAAAGGCTTGCGCCCATACTGCGATCTTGGTAGCCGAGTGGCTTGATACCGTATCAGCTTTGTTGTGCTGACAGCGTCAACTGATCGAACGCGAGGCTAATGAAGCTGTGAGAAGCGCAAGCGCGCCATAACGTGTCCTCCCGCAAACTAGCATGACCCTGGAAACGAGAACCGTACGCGGCATTGGCTGGTCTGCAACGTCACAACTAGCTCAGTTGCTAATGTTTATCCTTATTTCGGCGATCTTAGCGAGGTTACTTATACCGAGCGACTTCGGCCTGATCGCTATGGTGGTCGTGTTTTCGAATTTTGTGGCTATTTTTTCAAATCCTCGAAAAGCCTTAAAGATATCAAGCTTCAGCAGATGGAGAATACCAGTTCAGGTCGTCGACTTAGTCACACCGGTCGCTTTCTGATACCTTCTCAAGTTGGCCTCTCTCTTTGCTTTGAAAAAATCGCCTGAACGTCAGTTTTTCTAGATGATTAGATGGATACTTTATCAACATTGATCCGAAATAGCGCCGAAATTTTTTGCATACAAAAGGAGCTACTGTGTCTTTGTCTAACCAAAGGGGCAATTCTCTATGAGCTTTTGCCGGGTCTTCTCGAGTTCAAGAATGGCTTCGCGTGTCACGTGGCCGACCGGCAAAGGAAAGCCCCATCATGAAAGCATCTAACGCCATCTACGTCGACTTGCATACCATTAGCCCATCAATGTCCCTAACAAAGAAGTGATGAGCTTCAGATTCTTCGTTCTTGCACCCCGTTGACACGTCTGTTTCGGAGTCTCTCCACTTGAAAAGAGGTTCCATTGCTGGTGCGAAATCAATAACTGTTTCAGATAGCCAATTCTGTCCGCGTGAAAACATGTTCGACCAATCTTTAGCGCAGTTCTCGCGGTCACGTCCGAGATGCAAAGGACTATATTTTGGCGGGCCCCATTCACGCATTGTATGGGTGAAATATGCAGTGAATCAAACGCTGCTGCAGATTTGGAGTATGCTACGCCAAATCCCAAAGTGACGGTCTTAATGCCGGTATATAACGGCGGGCGATTTTTGCAAAAGGCAATGGATAGCGTGTTAACCCAAACGTTCACTGACTTTGAGCTCTTGGTGGTCTATGACGAATCTACCGACGAGACAACAACGATACTTGAAAGCTACAGCGATCGACGCATTCGAGTCATCACCAATAAGAGACATTTAGGAGTCTCGGGATCCCGGCGCAGAGGACTCAATTGCGCGCGCGGAGAGTACATTGCATGCATTGATGCTGATGATATCGCACTGCCCGAGCGACTCCAAAAACAGGTAAACTATTTGGACTGTCACCCAGAGGTCGGAATGGTGGCCAGCTCATGCGTCATCATCGATGAAGACGGAAGGCTGGCTTGCGGTAGTACTCAAGCACGCACCCCGGAGCAGATATATTACACGTTGGCTTTCTATAACTGCATATTCCATTGCTCTGTTACCTTCAGAAAAGCGCTCGTTCTCAGCTTGGGCGGATACGACGAATCAACAGTCCTGGCAGAAGACTACGATGTGTGGGTTCGGATTGCAAGGCGCGCTAAAATAGTTGAGCTCGATGAGAGTCTAGCTCAGTGGAGGGACAGCAGAGCGAACATCACAAACAGCTTCGCAGGGCCAATGTCGGAGGCCGCCAAAATGGTCTTCTTAAAAAACCTAAAGCGTCTCACAAACAACAGCGTCGCCGTTGAGGAGTTGTCTTGCTTTCACGATCTAGGATCTCCAGAAAGATACCCGGTCACTGTCAAGTATCGCTCATTGCTGCTGCTAGAAGAAGTGCAAAAAAGATTAGTCGTCATAGCACCTGAAGGACTACAAAGGTCAGAAATAGAGAAGCACTGCCAAAATCAACTACAAGATCATATCTGCTCAATCTTTTTAAACCATCAAGCGGGGGATATGATTCGAGTCGTGCTGAACTCCCGATACAGAAAATTGTTACTAAGCGTCATTAACAGAGAGGGGTTAAAGCGGCTAGCACGGGATACGATTCAAGTCATGTTCTGCACGATACGAAAAGCCGCGCTCTTGATACCATCTAAGGAATAGCTTTGATGACTGTTGGGATGCGCGCTAACAGCCTGCCGGCCGTTAGTGAACTTACGCCATAAGTGTCGACGGCATTTCCCTCGGCGGCAATTATTCTCTTGCCTCCAAATCATGGCAGCGCTGCCCGCAAAATCCCGCTCAATTGTTCATGCACGACTTTTTAACCGATAGATTCTTTTTTTGATGTGAGCAGGAAGGCACGTAGCACAAACAATTGTCGAATCGCTGAATGCTTATAGCAGCTCACCTCTCAACCGTTCATCACAGATCACAGCATCGTCTTATAAGCAAGAATTTCCAAATGAGAGACTTTCGCGCCGGTATGTCTTGCATAGTGGGGGCATTCTCGTGACTCGGAGGAGGAAGATGGTATAGTGAATCTGCTGCTCGAGGTTCCCGCGGAGCATATCGCACGGCGTGGATGGGCACGCTTGACATCACGTACTCGTCACCTGTACAAGCCTCTGCTTAGCGCTCACCCGGCCACATGTATGCGAAATGACTAGATCGGCTTGATCGCGCTGCACGAACTGTTCCAAAAAACTTCACCTCATTGCCGAGGCGCGAATCGTCAGCCGCAATAGCCAGCTAACAAATGCGATGCTCACTATCAAGGCTCGCAGAGCCCGCGACTTAAAATGGACTCTCAACAGACTTTGTGAAAGAAAGATTGGCCATTGGATAAGGGCTCTGCAATCCTTTCTGCAGATCGAGAGTTCTGATCGAAAATGATCGGAATTTGATGGTTGAAGCAAGAGAGGTCGCGCAGCGATGGCCGCCATGCTGCTAGGCGTCACCTTTATCTAGCGATTACATGAGAGGTAAGTAGTGTGGTGTTAGTCTGCTCAACTGGATTGCAACTGCACGATCCGGAGAGGGGAGATAACTGGGAGGCCGGCAAAGTACTGATTCAGAGTCCAAAGGCAAAACGTGACTAAGCGCCATGTTGCCCGTTCGATTCAAAAGACAAGCGTCATAGACTCTCGACCCGCGAACACTGACTACGACACGGCTAATGTATGGACAGCAGATTGATAACAACCTATGAGCCCGATAATTGTTTGAAAAAGGGATATAGAAGCATCTTTCCCGAGATCTATAATGAGCTCAAAGCGAACCGATGGCTGATCTTTCAGCTATTTAAGAAAGACGTTCTCGCTTTGTACAAGCAATCCCTCATAGGACTTATGTGGGCGGTGATAATACCGCTTGCCACCGCCGGCACGTTCATTGTTTTGAACGGCGCGGGGGTATTCAACACCGGAAGCATTCCAGTGCCCTACGCGCTGTATGCCGTCCTCGGCACCGCAATTTGGTCTTTGTTCTCAACAGGCGTAATTGCAGGCGCAAACTCGCTTGTGCTTGCAGGCCCAATGATTACGAAGATAAACGTTTCTAAGAAATCTCTGGTAATTGCATCAATGGGCCAAATGATCCTGTCTTTCTCCATTCAATTGTGTTTAGTCGTGGTGCTGCTCGCCTATTATCGCTTTGTCCCAAGCGCCGCGATGGTGCTTATTCCGCTGCTTGTTATCCCGCTCATTCTTTTTACCTTAGGGCTGGGATTCTTGCTGTCTTTCTTAAACGCGATCCTCCGCGACATCGGCAATATACTTTCGTTTCTCCTAACGTTTCTTCTGTTCTTGACTCCAATCTTGTATGCCCCGCCCGCTGCAGGAGTTTTTTCCATTGTTACGATCTATAACCCACTGTATTACCTCGTGGCCGTACCGCGAGATCTTGCGTTGACAGGGACTACGTCCGCTTGGAGCGGCTTTGCATTAACAAGTGCGCTCGCTGCTGGTATCTTTCTTCTATGCCTGATTCTTTTCCACTTGATCGAGACGCGGGTCGCCGAGAGGGTGTAAGATGACTGACGAACCTGCTCTACAGATTAACCACGTTTGGAAGAAGTACTGCAAGAACTTGAAGCGATCGATGCTGTACGGACTCAAGGACATTTGCAGAAACGCGGTGAGCTTAAGCTCTCGCAGCGATGTTCTGAGAAGAGACGAATTCTGGGCGGTGAATGACGTTTCGTTCGAGGTCGAGCGAGGTGAAACTCTCGGTATCATCGGCCCCAATGGTTCAGGAAAGACTACGCTGTTGAAGATGCTAAACGGAATCTTTTGGCCGGATAAGGGAAAAATTACCGTGAGAGGGAGGGTGGGTGCCCTCATCGAAGTAGGTGCAGGCTTTCACCCGATGTTGACCGGTCGGGAGAATATCTACGTTAACGCCGCGATTTTGGGCATGTCGAAAGCTGAAACACAGGCTAAGTTTGATAGTATCGTGGAGTTCGCTGATATTGGCGATTTCATCGATACTCCCGTTAAGCACTACTCAAGCGGCATGTTTGTGAGGCTCGGATTTTCTGTGGCGGCGCACTGCGAACCGGACTTGTTGTTAGTCGATGAGATCTTATCTGTCGGCGATTTAGCATTTACATTAAAATGCCATAGAAAAATCCACGAACTACAACAACGTGGAACGACCATTGTATTAGTAAGCCATAGTTTGGGGCTGATACGGAACACGTGTAGCAAAGTCATATGGCTTATGAATGGCAAAATCGAAGCAAATGGCGAAGTTCAACACGTTTGCGATCTTTATGAAAAATATGTTGCAACAAACGAGAAAACTGCTTTGGAAGGGGCAGATCAGACCATTTCTTCTGATCCAAAAGTCAAGATTTCAAAAGTAGAGTTTTTGGATAAAAACGATCAGAGTTGTTCAAACTACAACGTTGGCGACTATTTTAAATTGCGAATTCACTTTAGTTGCACTAGAACTGTTAACAATCCTATATTTACGGTAACAATTTTTAATTTAGAAGATTTAACGGTCAGCTCTAATTACTCTAATTATGATGGGTATAATCTAGTTTCAATTCTTGGAAGAGGTTACATTGACTTTTGTATTGGCAGGTTACCTTTAGCGACCTCGCGATATATCTGTTCAGTTACTTTATCAGAAGATGCGGCCTCAAATGTGTTAGAGTGGCACGAAAGACGTTACACATTTACCGTTTCAGAGGGTCCCACACACTATGGATTGATTAATCCTTTCCCTAGATGGTCATTGAAATACAGTGATGAAAGGAGCAAAAATAGAGACCAAATTGAATGTGAATGAGATACGTAAAATAGCTTCGCCGAGCAAACGTCATTTAACGCCCTAAGTTGCGAACGTTAGACTTTCGCCTCATCACAATGGAGTACTCTTCCCATCCCGAAAGCACTATGTGCGGTGCGGCTATTTCGATCCCGCAAGACTCTTGCACACGGGAGTGATGTCCCGTCCGTCGCGCTCGGCGTCTGCAATGAAGGTCGCGGCGCTCCGTGGTCCGTGCCAGTGCTCTGCCGAAAACAGAAACATATGATGCACCATCTCTATCAGGGGCTCGTAGAGATTGCAGTATCACGTTCGGTCGCTAGGCAACAGTGTTGGCTGAAGCTTCGGGGATTTGAAAAATACGAATTCCGTTCAACTCTAGATCTCGATTTCCAGATACTTAAGCAGTGTTCGGGCGCGGTGAGCATAGGTGTGACGTGAGCGGACGGCTGCGTATCCCTGTTCGCGGTAATGTCGATTGAAATCATCATCACGTAGGGCTTGCTGAACCATTGCATGGTACTCGGTAATACTGCTGGGAACAAGCAGTTCATCGGTAGTGAACCACTCGCGGTAAGCAGGAGAGACATCGGTGATGGTCATGCCGCCGCTGCCTAACACTTTGAAGACTCGTTCATTCAAATCTACTCCCATCTGTTCGACGTGCGGCTCGTTGATAGTGGGGCATAGTCTGGCCTGACGATACAGAGAGGGTTCTTTGATCTCTGGCAACAGTCCACCATAACTAGCGTAGGGCCACGGAGAATAGCCGTAGACCTTGAGCCGGTCGTCATAGGGTTTGAGATAGCGGTCGAACTGACGTGCTTTGTAAGGCCAGTACCCTCCGACGAATGCCATTTCCACGCTCTCAAATTCAGGACAGAACGGCACGTCCTGGCGGTATAGGAATGTATCACACGCCAGCGGCAGCGAAACCAGTCGCACGTCATGCCGACTCCATCCTTGATAATACTCAAAGCTGCGCTCTGGCGAAATCGTGAACACCAGGGATGGCTCCGATGCAAGTATCTCTTGGTTGAGTGCTTTAGGCCACGAGTCGATTTCCAGGTCATTTTGCCGATAGAACTCGGCATCCCCATCGAACCAGGTGTTGACCCAGACCACATGGCACCGTCGTTTGAGGGCGTCCAAATTAGCTCGGGAGAGAAATCGGTAATCTGATCCTGAAATCCAGATGATGGGATGGGGCAACTCGGGTAGCTGCCGGGCCAGATTTGCGACACTGACTAACACGTAGGGGATACCAAGTTGCTCAAAGCCTCTGCACCAGCCTAGGCGGCAAGTGGTTTCCGCATTGGGAATCGTTTGGTTGAAATAAGGGCCGACGGCGACTACAAAAGTGAATGCTGCCTTGCCTGGCTGCAACCGCCCGCTTGCCTGCGTTATCAAGGGCCGCGGCGGATGATATTTGATGTCTCGCAAATAGGAGCGCAACTTTTGCCAGAGCACAATGAAATCCTCCGTCTTTCCCATGCTAAGAACTTAGTAATAGTCTTTGGGCAGATGGCTACGATGATGGTCAAAATGAACTGGAAAAGACGGCCTATGGCACGCTTCCCGACTTGCCAGATCATATGACTATGCCGGCGCGGACCGATGAACAAACTGGCGACGGCACGAAAGCCTGACACCCGCGGCTATCTTGCAAAGATCAATTAAACCTCGAACGGTCATGCCATATTTAAGCGCTTTTAGTATCACGTCAGATAATGGCCGCGTGGTGTATGGCACCCTTCAACGTATCTGAAATAGATCCGGTAAGTTTTTAGTATTGATAATCTAGGGAGCGTGATATCGGTTTCTGATCATAAAATTAACAACGCTCTATGGATATTGAGATCCAGGCGGATAAGTGTAGACGATAAACGCCGCGAGGTCTGACTTATAGATTGGTGAAATACCTGGGAGATGGCATCGAAAAATAAGGGAGTTATCAAACGCTGATAATGTCGTTTAAAAGTTCTCTATTGCTATAATATCGGGGCGCGGCCAGCATATCGCGCGGTGACCGCCGACGAAGTCGAAAAGCGCCGATCCCATATGAGTACACATAATTCAGAGGGTCTTGTTGTCAGCTCCAACTACTCTAATCTTGATGGGTGCAAGTTACTCTCAATTCTTGGAGAAGGATACATTGACTTTTGTATTGACAAATTACCCTTCAAGGCATCGCCTCATATCTGCTCAATTACGTTTGCAGAAGGAGAGGTATCAAATGTGTTAGAGTGGCATGAAAAATGTTATGCATTTACCGTTTCAGAGGGTTCCACTCAAAATGCATTGATTAACCCATTCCCCAGATGGTCGTTCAGATACTGTGATAAGCGGGATCAAATAGAGACCAAATTGAATTTGAATGAAACACGTAAAAATAGCTTTGGATGAAAATATGATATCTCAAATTTTTTTAAAAAAGTCACTTCCTGCTAAAGAAGGTCTCCGATCGCAGATATTTAGTCTTCCTTTTTTTTAGCTTCAACATTCAAACTAACAAGTATTCCGTGCTCTTTATCCATGTGCGGAATGTACGCTTGGGAGAAATCGTCGTAAGACTTGTGTATGGTATTACTCCAATCATATCGTTCAACCTGTGTAAAACCCACTTTTTCCAACAGCTGCTTCAAATACTTGAAATCGAAAACCACGCTATGGAAGTTGTAATCAGCATCTTGTCCGCCATATAATAACCCCATAATTAGCTCCAACTCTTTGCTTGTTTGGTACACCTTCACGACGGATTCGAAGTCAGGAACGGCAATTCTAATTGTCCCCCTGGAATCAAAACCTATGCCATTCTCGAAGCACGTGTTCCACCTCGTCTCTTTTGAAATGCTCCAGAACGTGACACGCGTATATAAATTCCACTGTGTTACTTTCGAACACTGATAAATCAGCCGCGTCGCATTTGAAATCGACGTGTGGGTAATCTGCTATGTCAACGTGAACAAAACCCGGTATGTACCTTTTTCCGCATCCAAGGTGGAGCTTTGGGTGCCCGAAGATCCTAAGTGCTTTGCCTTTGACTGATATACCAATCGATAGTGCGCAACAATCCTTCTTTGAAAACGGTCGTGGCTCTAAACCCAAACTCCTTCTCAGCTTTGGTGACGTCCAGACAGCGCCGCGGTTGCCCGTCAGGTTTCGTTGTGTCCCAAATAACCTCACCATCGAATCCCATCAGTTCTACTATTAGTCCTACCAGTTCTCTTATTGTTATCTCGAAACCTGCTCCAAGATTTATAGGATCGGGTTTATTATAGCGCTCTGTTGCAAGGAGAATTCCCTCGGCTGCATCCTCAACGTATAGAAACTCTCGAGACGCATTGCCCGTACCCCAAATTACAATGTGATCTGAATCGGTTATTTTGGCATCATAGACCTTCTTTATTATGGCAGGAATCACGTGAGAACTATCTGGATTAAAATTATCCCGCGGGCCGTAGAGATTGACTGGCAGTAAATTGATGCAGTTAAAGCCGTACTGTTTGTGATAAGCGTCCGCTTGGACAATCATCATTTTTTTTGCCAGGCCATACGGTGCATTCGTTTCTTCTGGGTACCCATCCCAAAGATTCTCTTCTTTAAAGGGAACTGGCGAATATTTAGGGTAAGCGCATACGGTCCCTATCGCCACGAATTTTTCCACATTTTCTAGCCTTGCTGCCTCGATTAGCTGTAGCCCCATAATGATGTTATCAAAAAACAGATCCGCAGAGGAAGACATATTGAAGCCTATCCCTCCTACTCGTGCAGCTAGGTGAATGATAACATCTACACCCTTAACTACTCGAGTGCAATTGTCCCACACCCGTAAGTCCGAACTCAGACTCCTCGGAATTATGATCTGGTCTGGAGACACGTGTCGATGATTTAACAGATTTTCAACGATATGGGAGCCTAAAAAACCTGCTCCGCCCGTGATCAAAATCTTCTTATTGTTGAAGAAGTTCATTCGGACGATTCCTGACAAAAATGTTATTATTCATTTATTTTGTTGCTCTTCCTTAACACTTTCTATCGCCTTTGGGGATAGCTGAATCAATTACTGCAAATCTTGCGCAAAGTCTTTAAGTAGGGCTTCGCACAAGAAAATGATTTTGGTTTGCGGGAGCACCTCACTCGTCCAATCTTCAATAAGTAAACTTAGCTTCATTAATCAGAGCGCACACATACCAACCGCGGGGGCATAGAAGTGAAAAACATCGCGAATTCAGTTAAAGCCGCACTATTGAATTACATTTACGAGAGCCCATCTACCCGTGATCCGCGACTGCTATTTCACAAAGTTCGACAGAAGGGCTTTAGTTATATTTATGCCAACAAATACTCCCACGATTTTTATGCGGAGCACATTCCGTGGAAACCTGCTTATAAAAACCTTGCGAAGATAATCTACGAATGGGCAGAGCCATCAACTGCGTGTGACATAGGGTGCGGAACAGGTTATTTGATATACTTTTTAAGCAGGCTAGGGGTGGAAGTATTTGGTTACGATCAATCTCCTGAGATACTAGATTTCATTGATCCTACATTGAAGGATAGAGTCTCTATTTTAGATCTGTCGGTCCCTCAATCGCTGTTGAAATGCGATCTTTGTGTTTGTGTTGAGGTGGCAGAACACGTCCCAAAACGCTTCTCCAATGCGCTGATAAATAACATTACAAGTTGTGCGAGGAGCCACGTCTTTTTTACCGCTGCGCGTCCTGGTCAATGGGGTGATGGGCACATCAACTGTCGAAAACAAGAATACTGGATTGATCTTTTTTCTGAGAAGCGGTGGGGATATCAATCGGAGGCAACTAATTGCCTTATCGAAGGAGTAAAAGAAGATGCTAAAATATCAAAATCACTTCCTTGGTTAGCTGAAAATATCATGCTATTCAAACCAGTTTCACCAAAATAGAGTTAAACTTTGCTTGATTATCGGTAATCCAAAAGATACAGCGAATCATAATGAGGATGCGTTTGCAGTCAAGTTTGCTTGATGCATTCTTTTAGGAGGTTCTTGTTCTCATTAAGTTGGAAGTTAACCGAGCGAGTAAACGGGAATAGAGGATCGATCTATAACGAATAGTCTCGACCGAGACTTGCTTAGTTGAGTATCAGACAAACAAGTTGTGTTGATCATTAACGGCAGCACGTGACTCTCGCATTGTTCGTTATGTTCCAAACAAAATAAAGAAGACACAGAATCGGTCTCGCTGAATGCTGTCTATTCCGAGCGCAAAAAATTCGGCTATCTATTCTCAGCTCTGCAAGTACCAGTTTGCAGCATGGGAGGGCTCATCATCAATTTAGCCTTCCTTTTTAGCTTCAACATTCAAACTAACAAGTATTCCGTGCTCTTTACCCATGTGCGGCAAAAAATGGGAGAAAAAACGATAAAAGCTAGGGTAAAATCGCGAGCCCTTCAAAGAAAAGCTCGGAAATCCGCGAGCATCAGAGAGCTGCCCCTAGGTCAGACAGACTGCAAGACTTAAGCAGCTACGACTGTCGTCTATTTCCCGGCCCCAATGTTGAGGCTGATTAGCGTTCCGCATCGTTTGGAAGGTGAGGTACGTAAGATTGTGAAAAATCATCATCATAGTACTTATAAATTCACTACTACTGTAGATTACGAAAGAGTATAACAATAACAAATTCGATATTTTAGCTGCCTCAGCAAAAAAGTTGATAAACAACGTTTAGTTATGATTTCTAATGAATTCAATAGATTGAAAACCCGTTTAAGTAAAATCTCTATTTTGGTTCGCCTATATCAGCTATATCTTGCTCTTAAACAGAATTGGGGATATGACACTACATTTAGATCTGATTTTCGGCGGTTTAAGTCGCTTTCATCCCAGAATCGTTTTGAATTAAAATGGAGTCGTAAGCTTCCATTTGTGAAGGAAAAGACGGATACCATTAGTTTTGATAAACACTATGTCTACCACTTGGGATGGGCTAGTCGAGTCTTGTCTGCCATTAAGCCAACATATCACGTGGACATTTCATCCTCTTTACATTTTTGCGCTATTCTATCAGCTTTTATCCCCGTTCGTTATTACGAGTATCGTCCAGTAGATATCAAATTGTCTAATTTGACGAGCGATGCAGTTGATTTAACCTCACTTCCTTTCGCAAGTGCCAGTATCAAGTCACTGTCGTGCATGCACGTCGTTGAGCACGTAGGCCTCGGTCGTTATGGCGATAAACTTGACCCTGAAGGGGATTTGCGAGCGATGTCCGAGCTAAAGCGAGTGGTCTCAGCAGGAGGAGATCTACTTTTCGTTGTGCCAATTGGGAAGAAGGCGGAAATCCTGTTCAACGCACACAGAATTTATACATACGATCAAGTATGCAGTTATTTCCGTGAACTAGAATTGATTGAGTTCGCACTGGTGCCCGATCTATCGCCTAGTGACGAGTTAATACGCAATGCTCCGCGAGAATTAGCAGATCGATGCAACTATGGATGTGGGTGTTTTTGGTTCAAGAAGGCTGTACAATCATAGCGCTGTAAAATTTGCGTATCTTTGTGTTACCGTTCTCATGATGAAATACTTTGAATTTATATCTAGACTCAAGTCGTGCACGCAATTTTCTCAATGGCTGCCAGTAAAAGCGTTAAACAAGTTGCTGGGCTCTATCCACAAAGCAGCGCAAGCTCGACGAGCGCTTCATTTCTATTCTCAATTCATTCGCCCGGGTCGAGACCGAAGTTGCCGGTTTGGTTAACGTTTCGGCGTAACTCGTATACTGTCATGCTGAATAGCAACGTTGGTATCAGGTCGCTTTGATCTAATGAAAGCAGTCAGTTCTTCAATGCTCGGGTAAGCAGGGTCTGTTCCGAAGAAGCGTGCGTCGTCAATAATGATTACGTGTCCTTTATCTTCGGCGCTGAGTATATGAGCCAATTCTTCACAGATAGGGGTGTCTTTGTCTCCTCTGGCTGTTACTCCATCGGAGTAATGACCGTCAAGCCAAAACAAGGCGGGCTGACTAATTCTTTTCAATATGTTGCCGAGTTCGATACCGCTATCTCCGTGAATCAGTTCTATACATTCGGCTCCCTTGAATCTCTCGGTCGCCTTTTTGTACAGTTCGTCGCTTAGTTCAATAGAAAATACATGGTCGAAAGACTTCTTCATTGCTTCAACCATATCTCCGTAGTATGTTCCGGTCTCAATCAGAACTTTCAGCCCGAACCTTTTTGCATAGCTTTTGAGCGTTAGCTGTTTGATGACAGCCGGCGGTGGTACAGGCTTTCCTTTCGCTTTCCATTCAATTATTTCTCTCCTTTCACGTCGCTCCCTCAACCAGTCAGTCAGTTTGCATAAGGGAGAGTAGAAAGGAGTCTTCTTGATGACTCGTTTCAGTAGTTTTACCATGGGCTTCTCCTGTCGCTGTCCCACACCGAGTTGACCGTGGGACCCTTATTTGGCTTAGATCCTGCGCAGCGACTCGTTGTGCACAGATCTCATGAAGCTTTCTGCAATTCTGTGGTAAGCTTGCGCTAGAAGCTGCGCAATCACTCAGATACAGATAATGAGGGTCTGGCTTGGGATGCCCGCCTTTGCGGCAAGTTCCTTGAAATATTTCATTGTTCCCTCTTCTTTTTTCATCTCCACTTTGTTCGTACTTTTTACATGAACACGTTCAATCATAGCATGTTCGGTTTTGTCTAAGGCAATAACGGCGACGCACCAGCACCCGTTTCATGATCCTCTCCTACGCCTAGCCATATCGCACTGCTGGTGCAATCGCACCTGTATGCTCTTGATTATCGATGCACCCGCTGCCGGGCGCTGTCGGGCAGCCAAGCATCGTGCACACGGTCCTGGAGATAGCAGCAAGCCTCCCAGCAGGTGGAGCACTTGCATAAAAGTTTTTTGGCCGCCATTTCCGCAAAATCGTTCGTATGGTCTGCCAGATTTGAACTTGTGCTTGCAATACACGTAAAGAAATGCCTATGACGACCTTAGATTTCTGATTAGCGAACCTAGAACTCCGAAATCCTGTAAGATATCGATATGGGGGCTTCGAACATAGCGTACTTCGAGGGTTGTCGCAGCCGCTTCCATTCATTTCCACCGAGTTTACTAGCGAGTTTATTAAGCAAGTAGATTCCTGCCTAGATCTTCTCGTTGCGCTGGGATACAGACAATTCAATTACTCGAATGAAGAATCGCTGACTTTGTCGTGTCAAACTTGGGTTACACCTAAGCAATTAAAACGAGAACTGCGCTCATCTGCGGACGCTTTTTTGGGAAGACATCTATGCCAAACACTAACTAGGTCTATTACCTATTTTGTTAATGCTGCATGCGCAATTTGCTTCTTTGAAATGTTAAGCCAGAGAAAAGTTTCAGATGATCTAATATAGAAAAGGAGCGCAATGAAGATATTATTGCTAACAACTGGCCCTCGATATGATTATAATTGCGATATCAATTTCTATGCACCTTTAAAATCGTTGTTCAAAGACGTGATTAATTATGATTATCTTTTGAGAATACAGAAGATCGGAAAAAAGGCAACGAATAGAGAGATAGTAGACATAGTGACGAGTGAGAGACCCGAATATACTTTTTTTCTCACATATCAAGATCAAATACGAGATTCAACTTTGGACGCGATAACCAAGTTGAATTCGAAGGTCGTAGCTTGGTTCTCAGATGACCACTGGCGATTTGATAAATATTCCAGATTCGTAGCTAAACACGTATTTTGTTCAATAACAACCGATAAAGAGGCGTATAGAAAATATCGTAATCTAAATCTTAATGTCATAAGATCACAATGGGCATCAAATCCTGACTACTATAAGAAGCAACCAAGCACCTTTAAATATGATGTCTCTTTCGTAGGTCAAAACTATGGCCTTAGAGCAGAGTTTTTAAACTTCTTACAAAACAAAGGAGTTAATTTAAAGGTTTTCGGTAAAGGTTTTGGAAGTGTTTTGGAATTTGACGACCTAGTTAAATTATTTAGTGAAAGTAAAATTAACCTTAATCTGAGCGGATGTTCAGCTGATGACCGAGTCAAACAAGTTAAAGGAAGAGTTTTCGAGGTCCCAATGTGTGGCGGATTTCTTCTTACTGAATATGCAGAAGGGTTAGAGGAGTGCTTTCACATAGGCGAAGAAATAGAGTGTTTTCAAGGCCGAGATGAAGCCCTTGAAAAAATTGAATATTATCTTAAAAATGAAACAGAACGCAAAAAGATTGCTCAAGCAGGCTATATAGCTTCACAGGAAAGGCATACTTGGAACAAAAGACTAGGAGATATATTCAAAAAATTAGACAATATCAAAGAAATAAACAAAACGCTATCAATTATTTCGAAAATAAGCGACAAAATTACCGAGATAAAAGTAAGAGAAAATACGTAGATGATGTTTTAAAAAACAGATAAGTAGTCAATCGGATTTTATTCAAAGTATTATATAGTAAGGCACGCGGCACCAACATATAAAAAGCACAGCTTAGAAGCTTCAATATTCTATTACAACATCAATTATTACAAGCAAATGAGTCTGCCACAGGAGAAGGGGTTGGAATTAAGTGACGCCCCCGATCATTTATGTCCCGATTTGTAAAAATCCGACCAAATTGATACAGCTACACAATAGGTGAGCCGTTTCGCCCTAGTGTGTAATCCGATGACTTATGATGCATCGGGTTTTCTAGCCTCAAGTGTAAAAGATTCAAGCTGCAGAAAACCAGCAGGCATTCGCTCCTCATTTTCCAGGTTTTTTAGAGCGAGGTCATCGCTTTCGTTAATGCGATAAGAGTGCACATCTACAAAACCGGAGACTTCAAGAGCACGCCGATTGACGTTGAAAGAATCAGATGCTTTCACGATGAAGGGTCTTAAAGATGCTTCACAGTGAGCCACGATGCTTTTCCTGGACTTGAGAAAATCCAACAACAGCTGTTAGAGAGCTGTCCTGCCTGGTTAGACGAAGGCACACTAGCTGCATTTTGTGAGCAAAAAATGCGACGCTATTTAGGATTGAAGCTTACAATCACCAGATTAGTTACGTGCTTCGCCGTTTGGGACATGCACGATTTCGAAAGCTATTTCTCGAGCTTTCTAAATAAAAAAAATCGAGGTTAACACGAGAGATGACAAATAACGAAATGCGGATCTCGGTGATCGTCCCGACATTCAATAGAGCAAACATGCTTCGAAACTGCATCGAAAGTCTGCTACGCCAAACGCTCGACTCTACCGTCTACGAGGTCATTATCGTCGACAACAATTCAAGAGACGCTACACGGGAGACGATACACGAATATGTGGGCTTGCAGCGATACAACATACGGTACATCCTTGAGCCTGAACAGGGCTCCCAGAACGCCAGAAACATGGGGGCAAAAGCAGCTCAAACGGCCATACTCGCCTATACTGAAGACGACGCCATCTGTGACGAGCGATGGTTAGAAGCGCTTTTGCGAGCATATGATGATGAGGAAATTGGCTGCGCCGGAGGGAAAATAATTGTAAAATGGGACAAAGAGCCCCCTGCGTGGGTCCTCCCATATAGTGGCTTCTTAGGACAACTAGACGAGAGAACACAAGGTTCAGCGTTTCGCATTTTGCAACCTGGAGAATATATTTTCGGGGGCAACTGCTCCATACGGAAAAGCCTCTTGTTCGAGCTTGGCGGATTTGACATGGATCTAGTCGGGGACGTCGTGACTGGAGATGCCGAAATAGGTCTCTGGATCAAGGCACATAAAAAGGGGATAAAGATTGCCTGGGTTCCAGACGCCATTGTTTGGCACATGCAAACCGTCGACAAAAATGCTAACTTACCGGACATGAAACGGCGCTTCAGAAACTGGGGCATCGTGAACACTTCGATGGACTATAAAGAAAACCCGCGAGACGGCTTCAGACTCCTGGTCCGTTCTGTCTGGTTTTTCTGCAAAGCGATTCGCTACAAACTTATTGCGTTAGCAAACCGTCTGCTCAGCCACTCAATCGACTATCATTCTGAGCTCGAAAGCTCGTTTTGGTTTAAAAAAGCGCTAGTCGAGCTAGATCTCTCACTCAGAAAAAGCAGGAGAGAACGTCTTTTGCAGGAGAATTGGTTAGAGTAGTCTCCGCATCTTCATAAAACCAAGCGAAATGCAGGTACTTATTATGCCTACATTAATGTTGCAGAAGCGGCGTGGATAGTAAAAAAGAGTATACTCTTGTGACAAAGATACTGTCCGAGCGATGAGTCATACATTGTGCGAATGCTGTTTACCACCGTTGTCTTGAGACATCCGGCCAATAGTGGGCCTTCTCTGCGTGTCGAGAATTCCATTAAGCGCTTAGACACGTTTCAGAGCTGCACGTTGTTGCGCGAATGGCTCTAAATGCTGCTTAAGGAGAAGACGCAAAAGAGTTCTACAAAGATTATGCCCAAGACCTTTCGTGGGTTTCTTATCCAGGCCGCCTATTCGTGAATTTGCTTTACCGGTACGCGTTTGTCCAATAAAAATGCTCATAAAACGTAGCACAGTCGTTCGAAACTGTAAGTTCATTGAACGCTACGTTCGAGGTTATCCTATTGATGTATTATCGTGCAGTTTCAGAATATCTCCTTTGACTTGATGCGCCAGCTCTAAGCTAACCACCCACATACCCTTGTGTGCGACACCGATAGGGTTTGGTCCTGTTTCATTGGTAGATCGGGGTACAGGTGGGCAAACATTTGCGACGCTCTTCGCTGGGATGAGCTCAAGAAATAACTTGCTGTCACAGTTCGTGACGAATTGAGCAACTTGATCAGATGAGGGAAGTTGTAACATCAGATATGAGTTTGAGCCCCCACCCTGATCTAGCCGGGTCTGTGCAACGAGGCAGAAATGTCTCTTTTTTTAACTGCTGTTTATTGCCAGAAGTTGATCAGCTACAAGCCGAGAATAGGTTTCAACGAGCACAAAAGTCAACTTGTTAGATCGTGTGCCGCAGAGCAAAACAACGAGATTTAGACGGTTCTTGCCAAGTGCGTGCTGTCCTTGCAGGGCATGTACTGTCGTGACAGTGACGCTGCCTGTGTACGCGCCTGAGAAGCGCAGCGCGTTAATTGACTAAGCTCTGTGTCCAGATAATCAGGTTGCAAAACGTATCCTAGGAGCTTCTTGTCCTTCGACACTTCGGTTTTAGGTACCTTGCACCCTTCTCACGGGAGTTGTGCACTATGGCCGAGTATAGGCCAGTCGCAACCTCCCAGAGAATCGCTTAACACTTCTCATCTAACGTTGCGTGAGCAACTCTTCCGGCTTCTTTGCTATGGAGCAAGGTTTATCCCCAAAAACATTGGAAAAGAGATATTTTCTGAACGTGTTATTTCGGGCCAGATTCGGCAAACAACGCCCGCCATAGTTGGCTTGATGAAGGTTGCTGAAGATAAGCGTAGTTGGGATTGGTATGAACCTTTTTGATATGTACCAAAAAAGGACTGCAAACCAGTCACCGGACGCGGTAGGATATCGGGCTACCTTCGATCTCCCTTTGCGTCCTTCCTACATCACCAACAACACTTTCAACAGAACTATAATTACTATGAAAAAATTATAACTCCCTGGATTCGTACCTCAAAAAAGCGATATTTCCGATGAGTCGATGAAAAAAATAGCCATCATAATTTTCGATTATTGGCTGGCAAGTTCGCTTTTATTGATAAGCAGCGCCACTCTCCTTGCCAGAGAGGGCTACGACGTGCATATATTCATAGACGATTTTATTTATAACCAGTCTAAGGCGGAATTTGAAGAGGCCAACATCCGCGTTCACCCAGTCAAAATAGGGGGGGATCCACGCGAGAACATTACGCGGTGGGATGCATTCGTTGCTAATTTGGTAGCGCAACGACAGGACAAAAAGCGGAGCGGTCTGGGTTCAGCTCTACTTGATGTGGGTGGTTCAGCTCTACTCGATGTGGGTAAAGTGCTTTATACAACTCAGTGTGCAATGCAATCGATCCACTACGCTTTCATCGCGCGAGCCGTTGCGATTCCATCAACAAAAACAATCAAGAAATACACGCGGCGGTTCTTCCCGTACATTGTTGAGTTTTATGAGAAAATAGCCGATCACATTGATGATGACTTCGTCTGTTTGATAGGGGTGGAACCGTTTGGACTCATCGCTGCAACACTCGCGGCTGACGCTTCTAAGAAAGAGAAGAGCGTCCCAGTTATTTACTACAATCAAGAGCTGCTGCTCGAGAGGGAGTGCAGCACCTTTGACCGAATAGTAAAGGCCCTCGAAAGAACGTGCAATCAAATGTGCTACTTGACGATCGTAACAGGCAAAAGGCGTGCAGAACTTCTACGCGCCGACAATAACCTTGAAAGCGAGTCGATCGTGTGTGTTCCTGTAGCGGGGCTCGGAAAAGCCTATCGCGCTAAAGGAAATCTTCTCCAGGAAATGTGCGGCATACCGCAGGAAAAAAAGGTGCTTCTCTACGCCGGAAACATAGAGCCGTGGGCCATGTGCTTAGAGATGGCTGAAGCGGCGCAGAATTGGAGAGACGACTTCGTGTTGGTGTTGCATTCGTGGCAGGAAGACTTGGTAAACCATCCATACATAACTCAAATAAGAAGACTGACGCAGACACGTAAGGTGTATCTGTCGCTGAAGCAAGTTGACTGGCAGAAGATGCCTGAATTGGTTTCTTCAGCAGATATCGGACTCGCTTTATATCAGAACCTAGGTGAGGCACGAAGCGAGATCGGTCATTCTTCAAACAAACTTGCCCAGTACCTGCGGATGGGATTACCGGTGATCACTACCGATTACCCGAGCCTGCGGGACGTTATTGACCGATATCAATGTGGTGCGTGTGGATCAGGGCCTGATAGCATAGAACCTCTGGCTGAAATGATTTTTGATGATTATGAACGCTATCGAGCAAATGCGTTTCGATGCTATGAGAACGACTATGACTTTTCGAAGCACTTCCGAAAAGTGATTGAACGGATAAAGGAGATCGAAACATATTAAGGGCTTTTATCCGTGAGTGCCCCTATAATCTCAGCAAAAAACCTTGTGATACTTAAAGTCGAGCGCATCCACGCTTTTCGTCACAATGCGGTCTTACGTTCTCGAAAAACACTTTCATTTGATGCAACAGAACGATCTTGTCCTTCTGACTTACGTTTGATTGTGGTTTATTTTTTAGCTAGTAGAGTACCTCAAACGAATCATGGCTCTCAGCTATGACGATTTACGAATTCAATCAATCGCCGTGTGCTTTTCTCCCACGTGAACTCTGCGATTCGGTCTCTTCCTGCGAGCGCAAGTTTGACGCGCAGCTCTTCGTCCGACAGGAGTCGGAGTACGTTGTTCGCCAAGGACTCAAAATCATCGGGATCTGAAACGAAAGCAGTTTTTCGTGCTCAGCATAATCGCGATTCCCCCCACAATCGGTTGTTGCAACGGCACATCCGCACGCCATCGCTTCGGCTGGTGGGAGGGCAAAGCCTTCGGCGGCGCTGCTGCATAGGTAAATCGATGCTGCGTTGTATAGTTTGATAAGCTCGCTTTCACTTACAGAGCCGTAATATTCGCTCCACGAAGGGGGCGTCGCAGGTCGTTGTTCCAGGGGGCCAAACAGGTTTACTTCGAGGTTCGGTACGGCGTCTTTACACTTCAACAATACGGATAAGCCCAGTTGAGATCGCTTATACGTGATCGAAGAATACAACATGACAACCCTTTTTGCGCGTTCGCGAATACTATTTATGACGCGAAAACGGTTATGATCGACGGCTATCGGTATCGCTTGAACATCTTTTTTGGGCACGCCTGCCTGTGTAACAAGTTCAGCCAGCCAACTAGATATAGCAATCTTCCTGAGCGGCAAGCGCCAAGTTCGCTCCAACTCATATTTGTCGCCCAGCCACGGCGGAAAATCCTGTACAAGATAGAACTTGGCTCCTTTCTCGCTAGGCATTCACTTACCCTTGAAGCGGTTTGCCAAGCTGTGGCAAAAATAGCATCTGCATCCGGAAAGCGGCGCGCTTGAAGATCGGTTGCCATCACCAGCTTTACGTCCTTATGTAGAGTGTACCCGCCGATCTTGGGTTTTCCACTCGTGTAAACGCGTCGCTCTCGGTGACGGTCGAGCCACGAAAAAAGCGCGAGTGGGAAGTGGTAAGAAAAAGGCCATCGGAGTTGCTGCAGATAAACGATGGTCGCCGTATGCCCATTGCGAACCAGGTGGTTGGCGTATTCGTAGACCACTTTGTACCCCCCTACCGGATTGTCCCCATAGCTAGGCAGCACAAACGAGATCTTCACATTATTACCCCTATTACGCTGCGAATTGCAGCGTTAGTAAAAAAAACTATGTGGTCAAGCGACGCAAAAAGCGTGTCAGGGAGCTCATTCTAACCCATTATGATGTGGCTGAGCTCGTCTTTGTTGCCTTGCGCTGCAACAGCAACGTTGCTCCGACACGTGTTGGTCACTTTCGGTCGTCATGATTCGTCCTCCTCTGCGTTTGCAGCCGTTATAGCAACTTATCGTCTGGGCCTGCGTCTTAGAAGTGGCCCCTCCTACTGAGATCTTGAATCAAGGGCCTTCGTTAACGTGGACGCTGGCGCCACACGCTACTTCAGTGTTCGGACCCGACGATCGTCGTCCCGATCGCGAAGGCCACGAATTGAAAGGATAATCCGACATTTAATGTTATCGCGGGCAATCGGATTAATATGCGATGCTTCACGTGGGCGGGTTTTTTGTCAAAGCTGACCGTGCGTGCACCCAACGACTTAGTAGTCGGAAACGAAGGCGTACAAGTCGCAGCAAAGCATGCGTACATCCGCTATTTCGTCGTCGTAGTGTTTTGAGAGAGCCGGAGGAGGCAGTATCGCAAATGGCGCTGAGACCATGCTCACCGTGCTACCGAAAGAGTGCCCCGGCTTATTAGAGCGCGATTGAGCGGCTGTTATTCGAGCGTCTTTTTCAATTTTCAGCGTCGGCCTAGGTTCGCTCATTTCAATTTTTCATTAAGTAATAGAGACGCCACTTATAAACACTGAGAAAAACTGCATTTACTAATCCAGCGAATCCATCGCGAAATCCCTGCAGTTTTACATATACGTTCAAAAATGTCGCAAGTGGCTCTAAAAAAAGTCTCAAATAATAAAAACGAGGAATTGCTTGCGTTTCCTTTAAATATCGTGATTCGAGCGCTGAATACGCCTTGACTTTGTCGTAAAAATTTCTGTAGTTCTCATACGTATGATGAATGACCGGCGCGCTTAAATAGCCAGTATTAGTAATCCGAACTTTTTCGTGAATTGGCCTTTCGAAGTTCCCTTTGCCTCTCTTGAATAACCGTAAGTG
>Ga0326727_10010010_pt1 | contig 22856 bp, 14 predicted proteins | sample MB2enrmetagenome_FD_207643 | JGI IMG/M metagenome (GOLD analysis project Ga0326727, IMG submission 207643) | Lab enriched peat soil microbial communities from McLean, Ithaca, NY, United States - MB29MY | ecosystem: Environmental > Terrestrial > Soil > Wetlands > Peat | place: USA: New York...
TCGGGCTGTACCAGATGAACCTGGGGTGCATGGCGAGATGATAGGAAGCCTTGAAATCCAGGCCGCAGGCGTGGCCCATGGCGGCCACCAGCGACATCTTTTGCGCGCCGGCGGCGTCGGTCACTTTGTTCTGCACCGTGCCGGCCGGGGCGAACGGGTTCTGCCACGCGCCCATGCCGCGCGGCGAGAGATCCACGTGGCCGCACAGGGTACGCTCGCTCGGTTGGGTTAAGCCGTTAGAGGCATCCACGTGGTCGGCCAGAAATCTCTGGCCGGCGGCCACATCGATCTTACCTTTGTACTCCGCCATCAGCGCCAGCCAGCGCTCGTGGCGGGCGTTCTCGCCGCGCTCGCGGTTGGTGGGATCGAAATCGGTTTCCTCCTGGACCAGTTTCGGATTGGAGGGGAAATTCGATCCCACGAAGTAGCCGTCCCGGGTGCGCTCCAGCGTCACGTTCTTCAGGCCCAGCTCCAGGCTGGCGATCTCGTTCGTCCGGCTGTCGGCCAGCAGCCAGGTATTGGCGTAGCCGCCATTGTTGCCATCCTCGATGATGCGCGCGAAATCGTCGATGGTGCCCGCGTATTGCATGGCCTTGCGGGCGCGCACGAACTCCGGCACGCCCCTGGGATCGAATCCCCGGAAGCCGCTGATGGTGGTTTCGGTGATGACCAGGCCGGACGCGTTGATGCCGAAATCGTCGCCGCTATGGATCAGGCCCGGCATGCCGTCCATGAGGATGTGCTGCCCGCGCGCCGGCACGATGTCGAAGATCACGTTCCAGCGCTCGCCCGAGGCGTAGCTGGTCCAACTGTTGTGGCCGATGACGATGCGCCCGTCTCGAGTGTAGCTGCCGGTGGCCACGAAGGCGCTGCAATGATCGGCGGTGGCGGTGGCCGAATCCCCCTGGGGTTCCAGCGTCCGGTCGTAATAGGGCAGCTCCAGCCAGGCATTGAGCGCCACGATATCCCACAGGTCGAGCGGGACATTGCGCGCCTTCAGGCCGGCGATTATGCCGGCGAGTTCGTCGCGGTACTCCTGCTCGATATGCGGCCAGAAAATTTCGCGGGCGGCCCCGCGGAAGAAGCTCCAGTCCCTCCTTTCGTCGTGCTGCATCTCGGTGGAGATGTCCTTGAAGTTGTCCTGGATTTCAGAGGCCAGCAGGTAGCCGTGCTGGAAGCCGATCTCGCCGGGCGATCCCTCCAGATGAACCTGAATCCAGCCGTTCCGGTCCGGGGCGCGGGAGGCTTTCTTCAGGCGCGGGTCGGCGGACGGTTCGCTGGAAGCGAGGGTGAAGGCCAGGCTCAGAACCAGCGCCGCCAGCAGAACGGAGATTCGCCGCATCCCGCTATTATAGTAAGCGGCATTACGATTATGCCGGATCCCACGCAGGCGAAGAAGTTGACGGCCCACGTGAAGGCCGCGGGTTGAGCGTCCAAGCTCAGTCCAAAGGTTTTGGACCAGGTCTTGGCGCGCGTGCCCCGTTGGGCCGACGAGAACGTGTTGATCGGGTTTGACACCGCCGACGATGCCGGGGTGTACAAGCTTACGGCGGAGCTTGCCCTCGTGCAGACCGTGGATTTTTTCACGCCCATCGTGGACGATCCGTGTACTTTCGGCGCGATCGCCGCGGCCAACGCGCTGAGCGATGTCTATGCCATGGGCGGGCGGCCGATCTCGGCGCTCTCCATCCTGGCGTATCCGGGCAAGGGCGATCTGGACGACTTGGCCGAGATCCTCAGGGGCGGCGCCGAAAAGATGCACGAAGCCGGCTGCTCGATTCTGGGCGGGCACAGCGTGGCCGATGAGGAGATCAAGTTCGGCTACGCGGTGACCGGCACCATCCACCCGGCGCGCATCCTGGCCAATGCCGGCGCGCAAGCCGGCGATCTCCTGGTGTTCACCAAGCGACTGGGAACCGGGGTGATCTCGACAGCGCTAAAGCGCGGGATGGCCTTGCCCGAGCACGTGGAGGCCTCCATCGCGTCGATGCTGACGCTGAACCGCCATGCCTGCGACACAATGCTGCGCTTCGAGGTGCACGGCTGCACGGATGTGACCGGCTTCGGGCTGATCGGCCACGCGCGTGAGATGGCGCTGGCCAGCGGGGTGACGCTCGAGATCGAGACCGGCCGCCTGCAATTTCTTCCCGGAGCCCTCGATTACGCGCGGCAGGGCGCGCTGCCCGGCGGACTCAAGAACAATCGCGAGTTCGCTTCCTGCGCAGTGGAGACCGCCGTCACTCTGGCCAGCGAACTCGAAGATCTGCTCTACGACCCGCAGACTTCGGGAGGCTTGCTGATCGCCCTGCCGGAGCGCGATGCCGCCGGGCTGGAGCGCTCGCTCGAAGGCGCGTACCGCATGGGACGCGTGGTGGAGCGGCGGGGAAAACCGATTTACTTGTTATGAACTCGGTTCACATTGGAACTTCCGGCTGGCCTTATACCCCTACTTCGATAACCACCAGGCCGCCTACGCGGCTCACAACGCCTTGGCCCTCAAACAGTTAATGGCTCTTTAGAGTCACAACGTAACCGTGGAAGAGCGCGTGCCCGTCCTTCTCACCGGAGCGGGGGCGGGTACAAATGAGGGGCGGGACCAAGTTGTCTGCCATGGCACTGCTGAGCGGCTTGGCGTGCGGCAGCGCGTGGAGCCAGCGCTCCGAAGAGGTTGCCCCCGCTCCGAACCCCTTCAATGAGCAGCGCATCATGGGAGTCATCCCGGATTACCAGACGGTCCGCGATCCGGATGTGCACCCGCCGCCTCTGACCGTCAAACAGAAGTGGTCCCTGGCGTGGAAGGAGACCATCGATCCGTTTAACATAACCAGCGCGGTGATGGCCGCGGGCTTCTCTCAAATGGGGAACCAGACTCCCCGGTACGGCGAAGGCTGGCCGGCGTATGGCATGCGTGTCGGCGCGGCCCAGGCCGATTTCGCCACCCAGAACTTCTTCAGCGCCGGTTTACTGGCCTCCGTGCTGCATCAGGACCCGCGCTATTACCGCCGCGGGCCGGGGCATCCCATCCTCTCGCGCGTGGTCTATTCCGTCAGCCGGCTGGCGATCGCGCCCATGGATTCCGGCAAGCCGTCCTTCAACGCCTCGGGGATATTCGGGATGGTGTTGGGGATCGCGGCTTCGAACGCCTATTACCCTTCAGCCAGCGTGCGGGGAGAGGTGATGGCTGCCCGCCTGAGCACGAGCCTCACCGGCGGGGTGATCGGGAACCTGATGTCCGAGTTCTGGCCGGACATTCAGAAGAAGTTCTTCGCCAAGAAGCACTGGTTCAATTCGAATTGAACCGCGCGCTACTGCATCCTTCCCTTCACGGCGGCCTCGAACGAAACTTGATGCGCTTCGAGAATCGTGCCGGTGGCGCGCTCCAGGGCCGCTCGCGCCTTGGCGTACGAGCTCATGGCGGCCACTTCGGTGGATTTCGCCTGCGCCAGCAAACTCTCGTACTGAATGACGAAAAAGCTGGTGGAGGCGCCCACTTCGAACTTGGCCTGCTCGGCTTCGAGCGACTCCTGCTGCAGCTTGCGCGCTTCCGTGGCCGCCTGGTAAGAGGCCCGCGCGCGGCGCATGGCGATGAGCGCGTCTTCAACTTCCAGGCGGGCCTGGTTCTGCAACTGGCGCACACGGATCTCCGACTGCTTCACTTGCAGCTCGTCGCGCGCCAGGTCAGCCTCCGCGATCCGATTGTGGATCGGCAGCGTCACCTGCAGTCCCACGCCATAGGTAGGATAATCGCGCGCCAGCATCTGGCCCAGCACGCCGCCGTATCCGCCATACAAGCCGGGCTGGGTGTTGACGAAGGCCGGATTGCTGCTGCCGGCGAAGCCGTTGTTCTGCATGATGCCCACCAGATCGACTTCCGGGAGCGTGGCGTTGCGGGAGCCTTGCAATCCGATTTGCGAATTCTCCACCTGCAACTGCGCCTGGCCCAGATCCGGACGGTTCGCCAGGGCTTCCGCAATCAGGTCCTGGATGGGACGGACCTCTTCCTTCTCGGGGATCGAAAGCGTATCGGTGGGAATGATGTGTGCCGCGCGCACCTCGGCGTCTTCGTTGCCGCGCCGCGTCAACACGTTCTTCAAGATGGCTTCCTGCTCTTCGACCAGTCCGGCGGCGTTAATAAGATCCTGGCGGGCGGAAAAGACCTCGGCGCTGGCCCGCGTCTTCTCCACCGGCGCGAGCGTGCCTTCCTGCACCTGGGCGTCCACGTCGGAAAGCAGCTTCTCGGCCATGGCGACGGTCTCCTGTTTTACCTTCCGGTCTTCGTAGAGCGCCACGAAATCGGTGTAGAGCCGGATCACGCCGTAGCAGGTGGCGATGAGCTGCTGCCGGAACAGCAGGCTGGTGATGCGCTGCTCATTGGCGGCGATCCGGATGAAGCGGCGGTTCAAACTGGGGCCGAAACCGCGCAACAGCGGCTGGGTCACGTTCAACCCCAGGGTGGACCCCGTGTACGAGGAGTAGGGCAAAGCCGTCGCGTTCCAGGACTGGTAACCGTTCACCAGGCCTAGCCCCACCTGCGCGCCAGTCGAAAAGCCCTGCTGAATTCCCCCGTTGATATTGGCCGTGCTCGATATGAGTGCATTGGTGCCGTATGCGTTGTAGCTGGTCTGCGGCTGGGAGTTATGCGCCCAATTCACCAGCGCGGTGACGGCCGGGTCCATCACCGGAACCGGGGTTCCGTTGGATTGCGTGACGTTGCCCTCGATCGAGAGGTTGGTCTGCGCCTCGCCCAATCCGTTGAGCTCGAGCGCGTTGTTGGCCACCGACGTGCCGCTGGTGGCTACCCCGGTGGCGGGGTTTGTGACCAGCGGGCTGAGCGGTCCGCCCACGCCCGCGGGCGTCTCGAGCAGCGTGAAGTTCAGGCCGCGCAACGTGCCGCCGCCCTTGGCCCGCAGCAGCTCGGAATCGCTCTGCGGCAGCATGAAACGCTCGAGCTCGATATCCAGGTTGTTCTCGATGGCCAGCGCCAGCGCATCCTGGAGCGAAAGATACAGGTTCCCGGCGCGGATCAGTTCATCAACGCGGGGCGAATTATCGAAACTCACCGGACGGCTCATGCGCGGCAGCGCGGCGGCCGGCGGAACCGTATCTCCGCCGGGCGTCTGCGGGGCGGCCGCCAAGGGACCCGCCAGCAGCACGAACGCCAGCACAATACTGAGGACCGGTCTTATTCCCGTGCCGCGGTTCACTGGGTCCCCTTTTCCGCCGCCTCTGCGGCCGGCCTCACCACCACGCCCTCGCGGACGCTGTCGCCGGGGTTCACCACCAACCGCTGGCCGGCTTCCAGACCGCTGAGAACCTCCAGGTGATCGCCGAAATCGCGGCCCAACTGGATGCGGGCGAAATGCACGCGATTGTCATTGGACAACACGGCAACCTGCGGCCCGTCCGGCCGCACCACCAGGGTATCGCCGGGAATCAGAAAGGGCGGGTCGCGTCTCGGCAGGGCAAAATCGACCAGCGTATACATACCGGGCATCAGGATGCCGGCGGAATTGGGCACCTGGACCTCCACCAGGAGCGTGCGGGTCGAGGGATCGAGCGCGTTGGCGACGTGGCTGACCGCGCCGGCGAATTTACGCCCCGGCAGGTCGGGAACCGCGAGCGTGGCGGTTTGCCCCACCTTCACCGCGCTGGCTTCGGCCTGCGGGACGTTGATGTAAGTGCGCAGCCGGTCGGTCTGGGCGATGCGGAACAGCAGCGTGTTGCCTTCGTTCACCAGCGCGCCCACATCCACGTTACGCACCGTGATGGCGCCCGCGAAAGGCGCCCGCACCGTCTGGTAGCTCTTCAATTCGCCGAGGCGCGCCAGGTTGGCTTCCGCGGCCGCGATATTGCTGTGTGCCGCCGCCACGGCCTTTTCGAGCGCCTGGACGTTGGCCTGTTGGGACTCCGACTGCGCCTGGTAGGTATCGTTTTCCTGTTTGGAAACCACGCCTTTCGCGACCAGGTTGGCCCACCGCTGGGCCGTCACGCGCGCCAGGTTGGCGTTGGCGCGGCCTTGCTGGAGCGCCGCCTCGGCCTGCTGCGCCGAGCTATTGGCCTGTTCGATGGTGGCCTGGGCCTGGCGAATCTGCTGATCGAGCTCGGGAGCTTCGATCTCCGCCAGCACCTGCCCCGCTTGCACGCGGTCTCCGATGTCCACGTTCCGTTTCTTGATATAGCCGGTGGCCCGCGCCATCACCGGGGCTTCCGTGACGGCCTGGATATTGCCGGGCAGAAGCAGGGCCGCCGTGGAATCGGCGCGCTTCACGATCCCCACGTTCACCACGGGCAAGCTCTCGCCGTTGGTCTTGGCTTCGGCCGCCAGCATTTCCTCGCGCTGTTGCCGGGGCCCATATCCCTTGAAAAATCCAGCCACGATTAACGCGATCACGACCAGGGCGAGGATTAGCAACGTGGCTCTGGACGGGCCGGATGTCTGGAGCTTGTGACCGGCGTCGGCGGCCTTTTTCTCCTGCTCCAACTGGCGCTTGAGATCTTCGATCTCGGCTCGCAACTGCTCTTCGGTAGTGTTGATTTCGTTCATTGCAGGTCCTCACGCAGCAGCATCTCGTCCCGCAGGTACTCGTGCTCTTCCTCCTCCAACTTCCGCGCCCAATCCACCGGGGGCTTGCTTCGCAGCAGGCTGTACACCAGCGGAACCACGAAGAGGGTGGTGATGGTCGCCAGCACCAGGCCGCCGATCACGGCCCTGCCCAGGGGCGCATTCTGCTCGCCGCCTTCGCCCATCCCCAGCGCCATCGGCAGCATCCCGATAATCATGGCCAGCGCGGTCATCATCACCGGGCGGATGCGCGTATAGCCGGCCGAAAGCGCCGCCGCCCGCGCATCCATTCCCTCCAGGCGCTGATCGTTGGCGAAGACCACTACCAGGATGCTGTTGGCCGTCGCCACGCCGATGCACATGATCGAACCCATCAGTGAGGGAACGCTGAAGGTGGTCTGGGTCACGAACAGCATCCACACGATCCCCGCCAATGCGCCGGGCAGCGCCATCAGAATGATGAACGGATCCAGCCACGACTGGAAATTGACCGCCATGATCAGGTATACCAGCATGATGGCGAAGATGATCCCCAGGCCCAGGCGGTAGAAGGAACTTTGCATGGTGGCCACCTGGCCGCGCATCTCGATGCTGCTGCCGCGGGCGAGTTTGGGCTCCATATTCCGAACGAGCTTCTCGACGGCCGATCCCACCGCGCCCAGATCGCGCCGGTCGATGTTGCAATACACGTCGTATACCGGCTGCACGTTGTAATGGTTGATAATCAGGGGCGCTATGCCGCGCCGGGTGCGCACCAGGTTTTCCAGCACCTGCGGCTCTTGGATGGCTGTGCCCGGATTCCCATAGGCCTCGGACGCCTGGTTGGGCGCCGCGCCCGTGCTGGAATTGGTGGTGTTGGAAGTGCCTGCCAGCGAGTTCGCGGTGCTGCTGTTCACCGCGGCGGACAGCACGTCGACGGGCGTGCGCAGCAGGGCGGACATCGAGTCCATCCGATACTGCGGCGTCTGGACGGTAACCATGTAGCTGACGCCGGTCCGGTAATCCAGCCACTGCGTGGGCGAGACTTGGGAACTGCCGGTCAGCGAAATCAGCAGGCTCTGGCTGACATTGGTCTGGGTGAGACCCACCTGGGCGGCCTTGCCGCGATCCACATCCACATCAATTTCGGGATAGTTGACGACCTGGTGAATGTGCACATCGGCCGCGCCCGGGACCTTGGCGATCTGGGTCTCCAACTGCCGGGCGATTTCATAGTTTGCGTCGGCATCGCGCCCCACCACCTGCACGTCGATGGGCGCCGGCAGCCCGAAGTTCAGAATCTGGTTGGTGATGTTGGCCGCCTCGAAGAAGAACGCCACGTCCGGGAACCGCTCTTTCAGGCGTCTTCGCAGGCGGTCGGTGTAGACGGCCGTGGGGCCGTGCTTTTCGGCATTGAGCGAGATCAGGATGTCGCCGTCTCCCACGCCCAGCGTGGGATTATCGCCATAGGCCAGGTTGGTGCTGCCGTTGGGGATGCCGATGTTGTCCATGATGGTCTGGATCTCGCCAGGGGGAATCTCCTGGCGAATCTCTTTTTCGATATCCGCGAACAGCATTTCGGTCTTCTCGATGCGGGTGCCCGTGGGCGCGCGCGCGTGCAGCCGCATCTGGCCGGAATCGACCGTGGGGAAGAAATCCTGGCCGACGAACGTGATCAGCCACAGCGATCCACCGACGAACAGGAAGAACAGCGTCAAGACCAGCCCGCGATGGTCCAGCGCCCAGTGCAGCAGCGAGGCGTACGAGCCACGCATCCGTTCGAACTGGCGATTGAAGACATTGTGCGCCTTCCAGATGGGGCCGCTCCCGCCCGTGCCGTGCTCGCCCGCGGCGTAGATCTTCACTTCCGATCCCAGCATGTGGTGCATCATAGTGCAGACCAGCGTCCGGGAGAGGAAATAGGAAGCCAGCATGGCGAACACCACCGCCAGGGCCATCGGGGTAAAGAGGAACCTGGCGGCGCCGGTCAGCAGCAGGACCGGCACGAAAACGATGCAGATGGAGAGCGTAGCCACGAAGGCCGGCGCCGCGATCTGCTGGGCGCCATCCAGCACCGCGCGCAGCAGGGGCTTCTTGAGGGCCAGGTTGCGATGCGTGTTTTCGATGGCCACCGTGGCGTCGTCCACCAGGATGCCTACCGCTAGAGCCATGCCGCCCAGGGTCATCACGTTGATGGTCTCGCCCATCAGGTTCAGGATGATCAGCGAGGTCAGGATCGAGAGCGGGATCGAGATGCACACAATTACCGTGCTGCGCCAGCTTCCTAAAAACAGCAGGATCATCAGGCCGGTCAGGAAGGCCGCCATGGTGGCTTCCCGGACCACGCCGTTCACCGCCGCGCGGACGAAAATCGATTGATCGAACAACTGCCGCACTTCGAGCGCCGGTGGCAGTCCCGCCAGGATCTTCGGCAGCGCGCTCTTTACGTCGTTCACCACCGCCAGCGTGGAGGCTTTACCGTTGCGCATCACGGTCAGCAGCGCGCCGCGCGTGCCGTTGACGCGGACGATGCTCGTCTGGATGTTGTTCCCATCCCGCACCTGCGCCACGTCCCGCATGTAGACCGTGGCTCCATTGACCACCTTGACCGGCATGTCGTTCAAATCGTCCAACACGCGCGGGCTGCTGTTGAGCCTGACCTGGTAGTCTATGTCGCCGATCTTGGCGGTGCCGGCCGGCAGAATCACGTTTTGGCTGCCGAACGCGGCCGAGATATCCGCCGGCGACAGGCCCTTGGCGAAAAGCTGATCCGGGATGATGTCTACCATGACCGCGCGGAACTTGCCGCCAAAAGGCAGCGGCACCGCGGCGCCCTGGATGGTGGCAAGCTGGGTGCGGATGAAGTTGTTCCCCAGGTCGAAGATCTGCTGCTCGCTGAGGGTCTTGCTCTGCATCCCCAATTGCAGAATGGGGACCTCCGAGGCGTCGTACGTGATGATACTGGGCGGGGTGGTGCCGGGCGGAAAGATGCGCAGCAGGGTTTGCGCGATGGATGTGACCTGCGCCATCGCCAGCTCCACCTTGGCATCGGGCTGAAAATAGACCTTGACCACCGAAACGCCGTTATAGGATTGCGATTCGATGTGCTCGATGTCGTTCACCGTGGTGGTCAAGCTGCGCTCGAAGACGGTAACCATGCGCTTTTCCATCTCTTCGGGCGGCAGTCCGCCGTAGCTCCACACCACGCTGACCACCGGCATATTGATGTACGGGAAAATGTCCACCGGCATGGTGACGATGGCCGCGCCGCCCAGAATGGCAATGAGGAGCGCGACCACCACAAATGTATACGGGCGCCGTAGCGCTAATCGGACGATCCACATGGTTGTTTACACACTTCGGGCCGGGGGCGAAATCCTGGCTCCAACTTATATCCCTATAGTATTCGATTGCACAGCCAGGCGCGTGCCCTTTTCGGGCCGTCGGGACCCGCCGCGCCCGGTTTACAGATGAATGATCCCCCGCTGGATGGCCGCGGTGGCGGCCTGAGTCCGGTCCTGCACGCCCAGCTTGCTCAAGATATTCTTGACGTGGTTCTTGACGGTGTGCTCGGCGATGCTCAGCGCGTAGGCGATCTGTTTGTTGGGCATCCCGCGCACGATCAACCCCAGCACCTGGACCTCCCGCGCGCTCAAATCCGGGCGCGGAACCTGCGCGGCCAGCGCCGCCGCTACGCCCGATGGCAGGTAAGTTTGCCCGGCATACACGGCGCGAATAGCCTTGAGCAGCTCGTCGTGCAGAACGTCCTTGGTGAGATAGGCCTGCACGCCGGCCGCCAGCGCGCGGCGGATGTCCTCGTCGCCGCCATAGGTGCTCAAGGCCATCATGCGGGCATGGGGAAATTGCGCGCGTATGGCTGTGGCCGCCTCCACGCCGTTCATCACCGGCATACGCATATCGAGCAAGGCCACGTCCGGCAGGTGCTTGCGGTACAGATCGACGGCCTGCTGCCCGTCCGAGGCTTCCGCCACCACCACCATGTCCGGCTGCATGTTGACGATGGTACTTACCCCCACACGCGCCACCAGGTGGTCTTCGGCCACCAGAATCCGGATCGCTTCGCTCATGGCAATGGCACCATCACTTCGACCTCCGTACCCTGACCGGGGCGGCTGGCCAGGCGGAACTCGCCGCCCAGGCGCTTGGCGCGCTCGCGCATTCCGATTAAGCCGAAATGCCCGCCCAGCGAGGAAAAAGCATCCTCCTGCTCGAACCCGCGTCCATCGTCGAGGACGCGCAGATAAAGGCTTCGCGCTTCCATAGTTAACTTGATCCAGATGCGGCTGGCTCCGGCGTGCTTCAACGTATTGGTGACGGCTTCCTGGGCGATGCGCAGCAGGTGCTGCTCGGTATCCTCGGGCAGCTCGCGTTGGGGTCCTTCGACATGCACGTCTACCTGGATTCCCGATCCGGCCGTCCACAATCGCGTGCCCGATTCCAGCGCCGACGCCAGGTCCTGCCCCTCCAGCACCGAGGCCCGCAAGTCCATCACCGAGCGGCGCGCCTCGGTGAGGCTGTGGCGCGCCATGCGCTGAGCCATTTCCAGATACTTGCGGGTGCGCGAATCGCTCGGTGGCATGGACATGGCCACGGCGTCCAGTTGCGCGGAGATCCCCACGAATCCCTGGGTCAGGGTATCGTGGATTTCACGGGCCAGCCGCGCGCGTTCCTCCAATACCAGGGCGAAACGGGAGCGGATCTGCCTGAGGCGGAGGCTGTATGCACCACCCGCCATGGCCAGCAGAATGGCCGCGCAAAGCATCCGGAACCAGGCCGACTCATAGAAATACGGCAGCACCTCGAAGCCATACGACCGATCGCTGGCAGGTCCGCCGGGGACCTCGGCTCTCACCGTGAAACGGTAACTCCCGTGTTTCAGGCTGTTGTAGTCGATCAGGCGGCGGTTTCCCGCCTTCACCCACGCCCGATCCAGCCCATCGAGCCTGTAGAAATACTGCACGCACTCCGGGGCGCTCAAATGGATACCGGCGTAGCGGAATTGGACTCGATCGTCATCCGGATCGAGCCGGGCCAGCGATGCGGGGTCGAGTTCGCGCCCGGACCCGGTCGAGGCGGCCAGGTGCAACGCCGGCGGCAGCGTGGAAAGCCGGCGAACGCGCGGATCGAACACCGCCAGCCCGCGGCTGGTGGCGAACCATAAGCGCCCGTCGGCGGTCCTCCGGGCGCCTCCCGCGATAGGGTAGCCCGGCGAGCACTGGGCGCTCCGCAAACCATCCGCCACGCCGTAATTCAAAGGCTCCAACGCGCTCCGCTTGCCGTCGGCAAAGTCGAAGAGCTGCCGTTTCTCGATCCGGCAAATACCCCGCGAGGTGCCCAGCCACAGCGAATCTCCATCGCTGGTCATGCTGGCGATGTTGTCGCTCAACAGCCCGTCCTTTTCCGTAAAGTGCAGGAACTTGCCTTGCCGCAGGGCCCCCAGACCCCCGCCGAACGTGCCGATCCACAAGGTTCCATCGCGGCCCTCTTCGAGCGCCCGAATCTGGTTGCCGGCAAGACCGTCGGCCGTGGAATACAACCTCGAAACACCGCCCTGAATATGCCATAAGCCCCTGCCCCAGGTTCCCGCCCACAATGAGCCATCGTGCGCCTCGCACAGGGTTATCGCGGCGTTGGCCATTACCGGGCCCGCGGGAATTACCATATGGAAGACGTTTCTGCGAAGTTCGCCGAGGCCGGCCGGAGTGGCCATCCAGACGTTCCCCTCGGCATCCTCGAGCCCATCGAAGACCACCCGCCGCGAAAGAGGATCCCGGGGAATATAGGAGCTGAACTGGGCGCCGTGCATGCGCAGCAGTCCGGCGCGCGAAGCCATCAGGAGATCGCCGCCGGCCGTTTCGCGGATGGAGAATATTTCCCCGTCGGGCAGCCCGTCGCGCGCGGTGAGGAGGCGATACGCGCCGCCCGAGAACAGCAGCAACCCGCCTTCATGAAACCCTACCCAGACGCGGCCCGAGCGGTCCTGGAGCACGGAGTTGGGCTGGTCGCTGGGCAGGCCTTCGGGCGTTCCATACACGGAAAAGACGTCGTCCCGCAACCGCGTCAGGCCATTATTGGAACCCACCCATAGATTGCCTTCCCGGTCTTCGAACAGGCTGCGCACCAGGTCGCCCTCGCCGCTCTCGCCGGTAGGCGCCACGAAGCGGCTGCCCTCGGAGCGCGCCAGGCCGCCGTTGGTGCCCACCCAGATATTCCCGTCGCGGTCCTCCCACAAGCCGCGCGTAAAAGCATTGGGGAGGCCTTCGCGAACGCCGAACCGGCGGAGCCGCCCATCGGGCAGGCGCTCGATCAGCCCCAAACTGCCGGCAATCCACAGGTTGCCGTGCCGGTCGGCCAGCAGGGAAGTGGCCACGTCGCCTCCCAGCGTGGCGCCCTCGATTTTGGCCACGAACCGGCCGCCCTCCATGCGGGCGACCCCTCCGATGCCCGCCACCCACAGTGCGTGTTGGCGATCCTCGCCGATGGCGCGCACGGAACTCACCGGCAGATCCGGGCCGGGCGCGTAATTGGTGAACTTCCCACCCGTGAAGCGGCTCAGATTCGCGCCCGCGACGATCCAGAGATCCCCCGGATGATCCGCGAACAGCGCCGCAACGTTATTATCCGGCAGACCCTCTTTCACGGTATAGGTTTGGAAGCGCTGGTCCCGATAATGGGCCAGCCCGCCAGAGGTGCCGATCCACAAGCTTCCATCGTCCGAAACCGCCAGGGAGGTTATGGAGTTGGCCGGAAGATCGCCATTGGCTTTGTTGAAAACCGTAAAATCATACCCGTCGAACCGCGCCAGACCTTCGTCGGTGCCCAGCCAAAGATACCCATCCGGAGTCTGGGTGATCGCGCGGACGGTGTCCTGCGGCAGGCCGTGATCTTCGGTCCAAACGGTTCGCGAATACTGCGTGAATCGCTTGCGCGGATCGAGCGCCGCCGCCTCCCGCGGGAAGAGCAATCCGAGAACCGCCAGTCCCGCCCAGCATGCACGGTAGTAGCGCGCGCGTGTCATTTCCGCCGTCAATGCCAGTATAATGCTGCGGCTCCGGGCGGCGAGCGGCGGCAGGCAGTCGCGCCGTTCAGAACGAACCGGAAGCCGGTAACCCCGGGGCCGGGGTGGTCTCCAGCAGCGGGATGTCCGGAAGCTGCTCCGCGGGGCCGTTCAGGGACGGAGGCTCGCTCATCAACGAAGGCTCGGGCGGCGGGCCGAGCGGCGGCACGAAGGCGCTGCCCAACCGCGCGCGCCGCTCATCCAAGGCCGACTGCCGCCAGTTCCGCAGGGTCAACCAGCCCATCCGCGCCGCGTCCGCCGATTCCCAATAGATGTTCTGCCGGATGAAATGATTACGCGCCGTCAGCAGGACCCGCCGCACGCCTCGCGCGAAGGTCCGCGGGCGGGGCGCGGTGGTCTCCGCGGCCGGAGATCGGCGGGGCGCCCGGCATGCATTCAGTTCCACCACGGCTACCCGTGAATCCGTGTTCACTCCCCGCCGATAATCCAGTCCGGAGCGGTAATCCGACGCCCGGCGCACGTAGGAAACCGAAGCCGCGCAGCCGGTGAAAACCAGGTCGCTGACCACCTTGTCGCGCTCGAGATCCACCTGGTCCTCGATCTGGTGCGTGAAGCCGAACGGCCGCACGGAGAAAGTGGCCGCGATGTCGCGTGTCGCGGCGGAGGCCCAAACCGTGCGGCCCTGCCATTCCTCCGGACGCTTCCACACCCGCAGGTGGTGGCGCTTGGCAAAAGTATTCAACGACTTCTGGTAAGTGAAATCCGGCCCGGCTCCCTCGAGCAGCAGCGTTCTCATAGGCGCCTGGGCATAGGCGCTGTCGGTGGCGATTGCGCGAATGGCGCCAAAGCCCGCGCCCACCGAATTGCCGCGCGCGCCCGACCATCCCGCCGCCGTGAAGGCGCGCGCCAACTCATCGGCCGAGCCGACAAAGACCAGGTCCACCAGATCCATCGGCTGCCGCTGACGCATGGAATAGCTCCAAGCTGGCAAAGCGGCCACCAGGCGGTGCAATTGCGCCACTTCCGGGGAGGATTCCGGCTGCGGGTAAGTGCATGGCGTAAGGCCTGCCAGCGATTCAGTAAAGCTGGCTTCCAGGTACAGCTCGGTTCCTTCCGGGTACGAGATTTCGGGGTCCGGGAAACGGAACAGGGCCGTCGAAACCGCGAAAGCCGGAAGCATAAGCAGCGGATTTCCGAATGCTGCAAAGGCCAGCCGCTGGCCGGCCCGGTTTCCCAGCGCGGCGGTGGCTCGGATGCCGTGAATCCCCCCGTGGGAGTCCACGCGCTCGCGGGCGCTATCCACGCCCACCAGGCGGGTCTCCAGCGGATAGCTTCGGCCATCCGGGAAGCGCATCTCGTTGAAATCGAGATCGAGCAGCGCGGTCTCGTGGATCAGGCCGATGCCCACCCGGTGAACCCGGCTCACCCGGCCGCGAACCACGGCGCCTTCCGGGACCATCTGGATGGAGTTGGCGCACAGGGGCGTGGCCAGCAACGCTTCAATTTGCGTGCCGGTCTTGGATGTGTAGGAGGAAACGGGATTCAGCAGGCGAACTTCCACGGCCGTCCCGGAGGACGCGGCCCATGCTGTGGAGGCCCACGTCAAGATCGATGTAAAGAGCGCCAGCCACAATCCCGATGTCAACATGAGCAGTTTGGTCCAGGTATAGCATATCGGCGGCCATATTTGGCCGCAGCGTGTTAAAAAACCACACTAAAAACTAACAATAACGACGTGCGCGGCGAATGCGCGTTTCAACCTTTCTGGAGAGCCGCCTTCACGCATTCGGGCGTGATCGGCAGTTCGAATACACGCGCCCCTACCGCGTCGAAAACGGCATTGGCGATCGAGGCGCCCGTGGTGATGATAGGCGGCTCGCCTCCGGCGCCCGCCGGAGCGCCGGGGTTGTCGATTAGGATCGTTTCAATTTTCGGCAGCCAGGAGAAGCGCGGGATCTGGTAGGTGTCGAAGTTGCGAGCGAGCACCTCGCCATCCCGGAAGTGCACCTCTTCGCTCAAGGTATAGCCCAGCCCCATGGTGATCGAGCCTTCCATCTGCTGGCGCATGCCCTCCGGATTCAGCGTCAGGCCCTGATCGAGCGCGATCACCACGCGCTTCACGCGCACGTGGCCGCTCAACTTATTCACCTCCACCTCGGCGAAGCCGGCCACGCGGGTATTGGAATAGATTCCGCAAGCCATGCCCACGCCGCGGCCGGTGGGCCGCGGGCCGGGCGTCCAGCCGAACTGGGCGGCGGCGGCCTGGAGCAAGCGCCGCAAGCGCGCATCGCCGAGATGATCCAGCCGGAACTCGAGTGGGTCTTTACCGGCCTGGGCCGCCAGGACGTCCATGTGCGATTCGTTGGCAAACGTGTTGGTGTTGGCCGAGGGGGCGCGCCAGGGACCTACGCTGAAGGGGTGCATGCCCGGCGGGTTGCCCTGCCAGTTCCCCGAAAACAGGGTGCGTTGGTTCGGCACGTCATAGATAGTGCGGGCCCCACCGTTGCCGGCGCCCCACACGCGGTAGTCCCACAAGGCGATCTTGCCGGCGCTGGTAAGGCCGGAGCGGATCTTCACCACTGCCGCGGGACGGAACGTATCGTAGAAGAACTCCTCGGCGCGATCCCGCACCACCTGCACGGGACGGCCTGTGATGCGAGCCAGGCGGGCGGCATCCACGGCCTGCTCGGCCGCGCTCTTGCCGCCAAATCCGCCGCCGACATAGCCTGCAATGACGCGCACGTTGTCCTGCGTCACCCCCAGCGCCTGAGCCACCGCTCCGCGCACGGAAAAGGGCGCCTGGGTGCTCGCCCACACGGTGACCTTCCCGCCCTCGATCTGCGCGACCGCGGAATGCGTCTCCAGGGAAGCGTGCGCCACGTAGCTGTTCAGATATGTCTGCTCGACGATGGACGCCGCGAGCTTCTCTCCCTCGGCCAGGCTGCCGCTTTCGCCGGCCGGTTCGAGCGGCGGTCCAAACTTCTGCAAGTGGTCGAAGATGCTCTGGTCGTCCACACCGGTGCGCGGGCGGTCATATTGAGCCTGGATCAGCCCCAGCGCGCGGTCCGCCACGTCGCGCCGCGCATGGAGCACGGCGATGGTCCCGCCATCCTTCACCACGCGGGCGCCGGTCTTTTCGGCGGCACTGGTATCCACCGATTTGAGCATGGCGCCGTGCGCCGGCGGCGTTAGGATGCGCGCGCACAGCATGCCGGGGAGCATGATATCGCCCGCATACCTGGCTTTGCCGGTGACTTTCTCGAAGCCATCCTTGCGATGCTCCGGCGAATGGTGAATCACCTCGAACGCCGCGGGCGCTTTCACCGGCACTTTCTCGAGGTGACGTTCGATGCGTTGGCCGCGCACCAGTTCGCCATAGGTGATGCGCTTGGACTGCGCCGGATCGGCGATTACCCCCGCCTTCACTTCCAGACGCTCCAGCGGGGCGCCCAGCCGTTCGGCGGCCATGCGCAGCAGAACCGCGCGGGCTTCCGCCCCGGCCGCGCGCAGCACGGGCGAAAACATCGGGGAGCACATGGAGCCGAAGGTGCCCATGTCGAACGGACACAGGCCGGTGTCGCCCATGACCATGTCCACCGAATCGTAGGGCACGTCCAGCTCTTCGGCCAGGCACTGCGCCAGCGAGGTCGTGGCGCCTTGCCCCAGTTCCACCTTGCCCGTGAAGCAGGCCACCCGCCCATCGGCGGAGATGCGCAGGTAGGCATTGAAATCGGTGGGGAAGGGCAGTCGTCCCGGCGGGCGCGCCGCTTCGGGCTGCTCAACCTGAAACGCATCCGCGCGGAAGAAGACGAACAGGCCGGTGCTGGTGGCCAGGAAATCCCGCCGGGTCACTTCGGGTTTCATCGGGCGCCTCCCGGAGCCGGCGCGGCGGCTTCCTGGATGGCCGCCACGATGCGCACGTGCGCTCCGCAGCGGCACAGGTTATCGTCCATGGCGGCCAAAATCTGCGCTTCGGTGGGGCGCGGCGTCTGGAGCAGCAGCGCGTAGGCGCTGAGGATCATGCCCGGCGTGCAATAGCCGCATTGATAGGCGTGGTGTTTGAGGAAGGCTTCCTGAATGGGGTGCAGCCTGCCATCCCGCTCGAGACCCTCGATGGTGAGGACCCGCTTCCCGGCCACGTCTTTGATCGGCGTGGAACACGAGCGCACCGCCTGTCCATCTACGATGACGGTGCAAGCGCCGCACAACCCGGCGCCGCAGCCGAACTTGGTGCCCGTCAGGCCGAGATCGCCGCGGAGCACCCATAGGAGTGCGCGCTCGTCATCGGTCGTTACGCTGGCGGGCTTGCCGTTGAGCGTAAAAGATATGCTTCGCTCCATGAGCCGATTCTAACGCCCGGCTGACCCTCGCGCGCCGTACAATGACCGCATGGAGCCTCTTCACCGGATTCTAATCGCCGCCGCCCTGCTCGGCTCGCCCGTGGCTTTGGGCCAGAATACCGAACCCACCAGGCAGGAAATCGCGGAGGCATACCGCTCCAAGAGGGGCGAAGGCGGCACGTTCATTCCGGGCGTGCGTTGGGAACTGTGGCGCATCAAGGAGATCCGGGGGTGGTCGCTGCATTTCAAGCGCGTGAGCGAAAGTCGGGGCGTCGGCATTCTGACGCGGGAGTATCAGGCCGTGGCCCGGAAGAACGGCTCGTGCGCGGAGTACCAGGTCACCGACACCGTGATTTTCCCACCCAGCAATATCCAAATGCCGCCGATGCCGATTGTAGATCCGGCCGCCGTGCGGCCGTGCCGGTGACGGGCTGCGGTGGACTTGCCGGCGTCAGTTGGCCCGTTGGATCTTGAGGGACGTCACCTGTCGAACCCATCTTCCGGGTCGTTTCTCGCCCGGAACCACCAGTTCGAACGGCCCCTCCTTTTCCGACAGCGGCTTCCCATCCCGGCTCGTGACTACGTAGATTTCCTTTTCCATGAATGCCGGGTCGAGTTCCGCCCAGGCGAACACCGCGCGGTAGCCGTCCTGGGCATCCACCAACAGATAATACGACGTGCACGTCTGATGGTATTTCTCGCCGAGGGGCAGCGCGACCTTCGACAACACATCTGCCAGGCGCACGCCTTCAAACGTGGCCGGGGTACCGTGAACGGCTCCCTTGATGGTTTGCGGGGGCAACTTCTGGAGATCGGCGATGGCAAGGGTGATACTCTTGCCGTCCAGGCCTTGGACGGTAAGCGCCGGCTGAGCCTGGCATAGCGCCATTGAAAGCAGCCAGCCCAGGGTCACGCTCAGTATTCGGATAGTCATGCGGCTCCTCCTCTGCGATCTCCTGATTATATTCGAGGCTGCCGCGAAAAACTCAGGACTAGCCTTGCGGCATGCAGCCGGCGCCCAGCTTGGCCAGGCGCTCGAAGCGTTCGTGCGCGTCTGCAATTGCGGGCTGGCCATCCTCTTTGACGAACCCCGGCTCGCCCCGGCTCACCAGCGCCTGGTGCGCCAACAATAGCGCAGCGCTTTGGCGGAACCATGGCTCGAACTCGGGGTCCAGCGCGAAGGGATCGAGCAAGGGCCGCGCTTCCGGCGTGTTATGTTCGGTGCCGTTGAAGACCGGCCACCAGCGGCGGCTGGCGGCGGAGACGATTTCCGTCAGGCGCTCGCGCGTGTTGCGGTGCGGGATCACTTCCACCGCGTAGAAGCCGCCAGCCTCCAGGCGGTCGAGCAGCGCGTCTATGTCGCGCTCGCCGGGGGTGACCGGGTTGCCGAGGATCGGATAAGTTGGAATGGCGCCGAAGCCGAGGAAAATCGCGCGCAGCTCTTCGGAGGAAACAAACGCGTCCGGGCTTTCCGGCACATAGCAGGGCGTGCCGGCCTTGAGGAGTTTGCCGCGCAGGAAGATCTGCAGCGCCGCTTCGTCGGCATCGGGTTTGGGAGCCGCGCCGCAGAGGCGCTCGATCAGGGACCCGAGGGGCTCGTTGCGTTCCGAGGCCAGCGCCCGCAGGCGGGTCAGCGTGGCCCACGCCACATGCCGCTCGGTGGTGTTGCCGCGCGGCGTGAGGGCTACGACGTCCTCCCACGCGGGACCATCGGCATTCAGGCGCTCGCGGAAGAGCTTCCCGACTTTGGCCGTCATCTCGATATTACGGCGTGTCAGCGCGGCGCGCATTCCGGCCAGCGCCTGCATGGGCTTGGAGGATTCGTCGGGGATTCGCGTGACGCCCTTACCGCAGAGGTACACACGGCCGGGGTTATCGGGGTCGTTCAGCAGAAGACGGGCGGCCTCGGCCGCGCGGTCCATGGCCACGGCTTCGAGAGAGAAGGTCGCGGCGATCCCCGCTATCGCGCAGGCCTGGCGGAATTCGGGATGCCCCGCCACGGTGTAGTGGTCGTTGATGCCCAGCACGGCCAAACCTTCCCGGGCAGCCTGCCAGACGGCTTCCGACGGGGAGCGGAAGACGCTGAAAGATTCGTTGGTATGGATATGGCAGTTCGTGCCGCGCCGGGGCTGCGGCGCCAGGCCGGCGCAGAGGCCGCGCAGGGCGCCGAGGCGATCTTCGAGCGTGCCGCCGTAAAGACTTGTATTCATCGCATCACCTTCATCGAACCATAACCTGTCCCGCATCCACCACCAGCGTCTGGCCGGTGATGCAGCGCGCCCCGCTGGAGCAGAGGAACACCACGGCGGAGGCCACGTCCGCGCGCTTGATCTCGCGGTTCAGCGCCGTCAACGAGTTGTAATAGGGGATCACTTCTTCGGGCTGGATGCCCTTCTTGCGCGCGGCCACCTTCATGTACTCGGGGTTCCAGATCTTGGATCCCTCGAAAACATTGCCGGGCGCCACGGCGTTGACGCGAATGCCGTCGCGGCCGAGTTCGAGGGCCCAGCCGCGCATCAGGTGCAGCTCGCCGGCCTTGGTGGCATTGTAGGCGGAGTTGGCCTTAGAGGCGTCCAGGCCACTCTTGGAGGAAACCATGACCATCGCTCCCCCGCTGCCCTGCGCGCGCATGACGCGGGCCGCCTCGCGGGCCACCAGGAAGTATCCGGTCAGGTTGATTTCGAGAGCCAGGCGCCATTGCGCCACGGGCATGTCCACCAGCTCATACGGCGGCGCGATGCCGGCGGCGCATACGATGATATCCACGCCGCCCCAGTGGGCCACCACGCGGTCGAAGGCCTCGGCCACGGATTCTTCGCGCGTGACATCCATGCGCAACGCCAGCGCGCGGCGCGGCTCCGCGGAAGCGGCCGCGGACTCCTCGGCTCCGGCGCAATCGATATCGCAGAAAGCCACCGAGGCACCGGCTTCCACCAGCCCTTGTGCGATGCCGCATCCCAGGCCGGAAGCCGCGCCCGTGACCAGCGCCACCTGGCCCGCCAGCGGCGCGCGGCTGCCGCCGAGGGCTTTGGCGCGGTAGTGCTCGGCTTCCCAGTTCACGATGAAATCGGCGGATGCCGGGCTCAGGTTGTGAGCCCCGCCGCGCCCGTCCGCCAGCCGGATGATCTTGGCTCCGGCGAGCGCCAGGGCTTCGGCGGCATCCAGCTTGAGCGGATCGCCGGCTATCAGGAAGGTCCCCACGCCTTTGACGATGGCCACGCGGGGAGGAGCCTTTTCGGCCAGCATAGGCTTTAACTTGGCCGGCAGATCTTCGAGCGAATCCGCCAGGACGGCGCGTGCCCCCGTGTAGACGATGTGATCCGGCGAGAGCGACCCGGCGGCCATGATCTCGGCGGCCGGACCCTGGGCGATGGCCGCGATTTCCGGATCGTCCGGGTACCGCGCGAAGCACGGGCCTTCGCACACTTCGCTCCAGGCGCGCCGCAGCCCAGCCATTGTCTTGCGCAGCGTGGCAGAGCTCAGCGCGGGTGCGGCCTCGACGGGAGGAGTCTCGCGCGCGAAATACCGCTCGCAACGCGACACCCAATCTTCGTGCAGCGCCAGGCATTCGGCGGCGTCCTTGGCGGCCACCAGAATCCCATGGTTCTCCATAAAGATCACGGTGGGCGCGCAGCCGTGCTTCCGGCAGTATGCCTGGGCGGCCGCTTTGACCTCGCCCGCCAGGCGCCAGCCGGGATCGGTATAGGGAACCCAGAGCGGCGGCGCCTCGCCGGGCTTGGTGAGTTCCGCGAGGGCCGCCTCGCCCGGGCCGCAGTTGACGGCGTTGGCCGCCACGGCATGGGTATGGATCACCACGCGGTCCAGCATGGCGTGAAGCGCGGTTTCGACCGAAGGCCGGCCGTAGCCGCCGATCGCGGCCGAGTGCAGGTGCTCGACCACCCGCGCCTCGCGTTCGCTCGAGGGAAGCGCGGCCAGATCGGTCCGCTCCAGAACGCTCAGCACGGCGGCGACGTCCAGTTCCACCCATCCACTCGTTTCGCTCATCGCGGTCAAGGCCGTGCCGCTGGCCTTGATCGCCATGGTCCGGCCGTCGGGCGATTTCACGGAGGTGTTGCCGCCGGCCGCCTGCACGAACTCCGGGTTCGCTCCCACCACGTGGGAGATCTCCATCAACTGGGCCAGAGATTGTTTGTCCATGGGGCCGCTACTCGCAAATGATGACGGTCTTGATGCCTTGGCCCGCCTCCATCACGGCGAAGGCCTTGACCATGTCGTCCAGTTTGAACTGGTGGCTGATGAAGCGGTCCCAGGGAATGTCGTCGCGGCTGACCATTTCGAGCGCCTGGTGATAGTGCTGGAGGTTCGAGGCAAAACAGCCGAACAGCGAGATCTCGTTGTAGTGGATGTTATTGGTATCGATGGGCAGAACCGGATCATCCTTCGGAATGCCGGCGAAGAAGCAGACCCGCGCTTTCTTGCGCGCCAGCTTCAGGGCATCGGCCTGCGTAGACTTCACCGAGTTGGCGGTCAGGATGACGTCGAACTTCTCGCCTCCCGCGGCTGCCAGGATCTTCTCGATGGGGTTGCCGCCGGCAGTGTTGACGGACTTGCCCAAGCCAAACTCCTCGACGAAGGACAGGCGTTCGTCGGATATATCGGTAACGATCACGGGCTGGCAGCCGCGCGCCTTCAGAATGGCGGCGTGCATCAGGCCGATGGGGCCGGCGCCGAAAACCAGCGCGCGGTCGCCGGGCTGCGCATTCACATACTCCTGGCCGTTGAGGCAGCAGGAGAGCGGCTCGACCAGCGCGGCCCGCTCGACGGACATGCCGGCCGGGACCTGAATGATATTGCCCTGCGCCACCGCCGCCTTGGGAATCTTGACGTACTCGGCGAAGCCGCCCGCGTAGTCGTAACCCAGGGCTGTGAAGGAATCGCACAGGTTGAACTGGCGGCGCTGGCAATAGATGCAATG
>Ga0326727_10010012_pt1 | contig 22853 bp, 22 predicted proteins | sample MB2enrmetagenome_FD_207643 | JGI IMG/M metagenome (GOLD analysis project Ga0326727, IMG submission 207643) | Lab enriched peat soil microbial communities from McLean, Ithaca, NY, United States - MB29MY | ecosystem: Environmental > Terrestrial > Soil > Wetlands > Peat | place: USA: New York...
TTGCCGTCGTGAGCCTTGTACATCATGCGCACGGCATGGGCCTTGATGGTGATGCCGCGCTCGCGCTCCAGGTCCATGTCGTCCAGGATCTGCGCCTGCATCTCGCGGCCGGTCACCGAGCCGGTCAACTCCAGCAGACGGTCGCTCAGCGTCGACTTGCCGTGGTCGATGTGGGCGATGATCGCGAAATTGCGAAGGAAGCGGACGTCCATGCCAGGATTGGCGAAAGAGGGCAGTCGCGCCTATCCTCCGCGCAGTGCCTCCATGGTTTAGCTTATCATCGGCATAGGGTCTGCCATTCATTCCACGGGGCCGGCATCGGGGCCGGGACTGCCGCGACTTCTCATGCGCAAGAGTTGGAATAGGTATCGTTTGCTTGCTTCGGCTGTGCTGGCGTTGTCGCTGGCGTGGTGCGAACCCTCGCAGTCCGTTGCCGCTGCCGTCAAGAAGCCCGCGCAGGCCGCCTCGCCCGCCCCGCCGGCGCCGCACCCGGCGCCGCAAGCCGCGCAGCCCGCTACTCCCCCATCGCCTCCTCTCCTCTCACCTCAGGAGCAGCGCATTCGCCTGCTGATTCAGCAGGTGGAGCAAGCCTACGCCTTTGGCGAGGCCGCCTATCGCAAGGGGAACCTGGTCGAGGCCAAGGTGGAGTTCGATCGCGCCGTGGACCTGATGCTCACCAGCGGCCTCGACATCAAAGGCGATGCGCGCTTGCAGGACGAGTTCGACCGCATTGTGGACGGCGTGAACGCGATGGAGATGGAGGCGCTCAAACAGGGCGATGGGTTTGTGCCAAAGGTTGAGCCCTCACCGGCCGAAGTGGCCACCGATGTGACCTTCGAAGTGGATCCCAATATTGTGGCCAAGGCCAAGACGGAGCTGGCCACCACCAAGTCCGACTTGCCGCTGGTGGTCAACGACTATGTGGCCGCCTTCATCAACTTCTTCGCCAACACGCAGCGCGGCCACAACACGCTGTTGCACTCCTTCCAGCGCGCCGGCCGCTACAAGGCGATGATCGAGCGGGTGATGGCCGAGGAGGGCGTGCCGCAGGACCTCATCTATCTTGCCGTGGCCGAATCGGGGTTCCAGCCCCGCGCTCTCAACCGGCGCTCCGGCGCCGGCGGCATGTGGCAGTTCATGCCCCACGGCAACTATGGGCTGGCGCGCAACGCGTATGTGGACGAGCGCTTCGATCCGGAGAAGTCTACGCGCGCCTATGCCCGCTACATGAAGTTCATCTACGACCAGTTGGGCGACTGGTACCTTTCCATGGCCGGCTACGACTGGGGCGCGGGCAATATCCAGCGGGCCGTGCAGAAGACGGGCTATGCCGACTTCTGGGAGCTGTACAAGCGCAACAACTTGCCCGCCGAGACCAAGAACTACGTGCCGGAGATTCTGGCGGCCATCATCATCGCCAATCATCCCACGCAGTATGGCTTCGACGATGTAACGCTCGATCCTCCGGTGCTCACCGACACGGTGACCGTAAACTACTCCGTCGATCTGCGTCTGGTGGCGGACATTGTGGGCGCGCCGATCGATGAAGTGATGGCGCTGAATCCCAGCGTGCTGCGCATGACCACGCCGCCGGACGCCGCCTTCGATCTGCATCTGCCCGCGGGCACGGCCACGCTTTTTTCCCAGCGCGTTGAGGCCATTCCCGCGGCCAAGCGAAATGCATGGCGCTACCATCGCGTTGCCGCAGAGGACACGCTGGCCTCAGTGGCGCGCGAGTTTAGCGTTACCCAGGCGGCGCTGGCCGCGGCCAATCAACTGCGCTCGAGCGATAGCCTGCAGGGCGTCGAAGCGCTGGCCATTCCGCTGGCGCCCGCTGCCGCGCCGTCCGCGCGCATGCTCCTTTACACCGCGCGCAGGGGCGATACGCTGGTGACCATCGCGGATCGTTTCGGCGTATCGCTCAACCAGTTGCGGCGCTGGAATAACATCGCCGGCGTCAAGGTTGAGCCAGGCCGCCGGCTCCACGTGGCCGAGCCCGCGAATGCGCCCCGCGCGGCTCACGCACATCGCAGCGGCGCCGGCATCGGAGCGGGCGCAAAGCCGCATCCTGCGGCTCCGGCGAAGAGTCCGGCCGCAAAGCCCGGCGGGCCTGCGTCCGCCAAGAAGAACGGGGCCGCGGCGGCGAAGAAGATGCCTGCGCGCAAGGCCGGAACAACAGCCGGGACCGCCGGCGCCGCGAAAAAGAGCGGAGCCGCGAGCGCTGCCAATCGCAGCGCGCAGTAGCTTGCCGCGAAGGGAAAGCTTTCCGCCCCGTGAAAAAACAGCCCGCGTAGCTCATTGCACACTTGTCATTCGATGGCGTTTGCATTCATGCTATTGCTACAATGGCTTTCGCAAGCGGCGCGGATGCGTCCGCTGCGCGAAGAGGTAAATCAAAACAACCGCAGCGGCGAGCCGCTGGAGGCAATCGGATGGAAGAAGTATTCGGAATGTATGCGATGAGTGGCGGCAAGCTCGATCGGGAGCCCAAGGAATCGGTCTCCAATTTCGGCGAGGACTTTGACATCGATGAGGAGGACGACGTGGTTGAAACATCCGGCGTGCTGACCTCCTCGGACGACGATGAGGGAGGGGCTGAAGAGATTGTGGTCGCGGTCGTGGAAGAGATCGCAGCGAAGCCGGCCCGCAAGAAGGCCGCGAAGAAAAGGTCTGCAACAAAGAAGGCCGCGAAGAAGGCCCCGGTTGAGGCAGCCGCAGCCAAGGAGGCTCCGGCTGAAGCGGCTCCGGTTGAGGCAGCCGCGGCTGAGACGGCTCCGGCTGAGGTAGTTCCTGTGGAAGGAGCTCCGGTCGAGAAGGCTCCGGAAAGTAAAGCCGTGGCAAAGAAGGCCGTTGCGAAGAAAACTCCGGCAAAAAAGGCCGCTGTGAAGAAAGCTCCGGCCAAGAAAGCCGCGGCGAAGAAAGCTCCGGCCAAGAAAGCTCCGGCCAAGAAAGCTCCGGCAAAGAAGGCAGCCGCGAAGAAGGTTGTGTCCAGGAAAGCCGCCAAGAAATCCGCCGCAAAGCGGAAGATCGCTGGTGAGACGAAAGGAAAGACCGCGGCGATGAAGGCTGCGGCCGGCAAGCGCGCCGGCAAATCCGCCAAGCGAGGCAAATCGCTGGCAATCAAAAAAGCAGCCAAGAAGACGCCCGCCAGGAAGGCGGCGATGAAAAAGGCAGTCACCAAGAAGGCTCCTGCCAAGAAAGCTTCCGCGAAGAAGGGAGCGGCAAAGAAGGCGGTTGCCAAGAAGGCTCCCGCGAAGAAGGCCGCGAAGAAGAGGGGAAAGAAGTAAGGACGGCAACAGGCAATTCAAGGCAAGCAAAGGAGCCCGGCATGGAGCCGGGCTTCTTTGCGTCTGAACTCAGACGGACCGCCTATTGCCCGGCCACGGGAGCGGTGAGTTGCGCGAGATGGCAGCGCTGATGCCTGAGGTAGTCCTCGATGAGAAAACGTAGTGAAACCGGCGCGTCGTCGCCGATGGCGCAGCTTGCATTGAGCCGCTCTTCGGGAATGTTATCGACCGCGGCGGCCAGAATCTCGTGCTCAGTCTCCCACCAGCGCAGCAGAGTCTCCCAGCTTTGGCCGCCGTAGCCGTGAGCCGCCACCCACGCGTCCTGAGCGTACTTGGGGCCGGCGTAATGGCCGTCGATGGCTGCGCGGACAAATCGCTGGCGATTGTTGGCCGCGGAATCGAGCAGGTGCCCGACGATCTGTTTGCGGGTCCATCCGCCGTCACGCCAAGGCGTGTCTGCAAGCTCCGGCGGAAGCGTGAGCAGCGCGGCGCGCAAGCCATTCAGTTCCGCGCGGAAGTCCTGAGCAAGCTGTGTAGACATTCAGTCCTCTATCGGAGTGAGAGGCAGTTGCGCTTCGCAAAAAGGCGCTGCGGCTCCGGGAACGGGACCCCGGCGATTCACTTCATCATACCGGCTTGCTTCTTCATTTCGCCGATCGCGGTCAGCACTTCCTCGGAGTGGTGTTGCACTTCAACCTTGGTCCACACCTTCACGATCTTGCCTTGCGGATCGATGAGAAACGTGTTGCGGCTGGCGATGGTCATGGGGCCGTAGTGGCCCAGCGAGCCGTATTCATCGACGACCTTGTGTTCCGGGTCGGCAAGCAAGCGGAAGGTCAGACCCTCCTTGGCGCAGAACTGTTTGTGGCTGTCGGGAGTGTCCACGCTCACGCCCAGGATGACGGCGTTCTCGGCGTCGTACTGGGCCTGATCGCGCTGGAAGTTGTGGGCCTCGATGGTGCAGCCGCTGGTCATGTCCTTGGGGTAGAAGTAGAGCACCACCCACTTGCCTCGGAAGCTATCCAACGAGATCTGGGAGCCATCCTGGGATGGGAGAGTGAATCCGGGCGCAATCTGCCCGGCGGTTGGCATGGTTTGATCGGCGGCATGGACCGTGACCAACGCAACCGCCAGCACAAGGGCCGCGGCCAGAACGAAGAGAATCGTCTTTTTCATGAGCAACCTCCTGGTTTTAACCAACGAACGGGGAAGATCGAAAGGGGAACACTCGGCAGCTCAAGCAGCCGCGACTTCAACAAGGCGGCTCTCGTCACCGCGCGACAACTCCTCGGCAGCCTCGACATGCTCGCGAATGGCCACCTGAAGGTTCGCGAGAGCTTCCTCTTCGGTTGCTCCCTGCGACCAGCAGCCGGGCAGGCCGGGACAGGAGACGCTGTAACCTTCCTCGGAGCGGCGGAGAACGACGCGATAGTTTGCCATGCAATATATCCTACGCCTGTTCCCGACGGAACGTTCGCCAATCGCGCAGCTCTACTCGTGTGCCGCCCAGGGATTGTAAGTGCCTGCAGTCCACGAGTGGCCTTCGGGGTCTTTCACCGTGAAATCACGGCTGCCGTAGGGCTTCTCCTCAATGGGGCGGACGATGGTGGCCCCGGCGGCTATGGCGCGGGCATAGACCTCGTCGGCGTCGGCCACCACGATGTAAGCGCTGCGCGTCTCGCAGCCGCCCAACTCGGCGGGAGACTTGAAGCTGCTGCCCATCGCGTCGTCCTTTTGGGAGCCGAGCATGATCATGCCGCCCCCGAGAGCGAGTTCGGCATGAGCGATGGTTCCGTTTTCGCCTTCATATACGGCGTGGCGGGTGAAGCCGAAGACCTGGCATAGCCAGTCGATGGCGGCTGGGGCGTTGTGGTAGCGGTGGCCGGGGATGACGGTGCTGCGGAACTCAGGCATGGGGACCTCCAGGTTTCCGAGGGCAGAGTAACGCAAAACCTTCTTCAAAGGCAACGAGGAAACAAGAGCGGCTCGATGGGTTATTCTTGCCCTCATGCGATTGCCGCCGGGCGATTCGGAACTGGTGCGGATTGTGGACGCGGCCCTGGACGACGCGGCGCGGCGGGCGGGCGATTGGCTGGTTTGCCGCCTGGGCTGCACGCAGTGCTGTTATGGGGCCTTTGCCATCAATGCGCTGGACGCTCTGCGCCTGCGGGCCGGCATGGAGGCGCTCAAGGATGCGGAGCCGGATCTGGCGGCCGAGATTGTCCGGCGGGCGCAAGACTGGATTGCCGTGTACGGGGCGGAGTTTCCCGGCGATGCCGAAACCGGGCTGCTGGGCGATTCCGAGCGGGACCGGGCGCGATTTGAGGAGTTTGCCGATGAAGCGGCCTGCCCGGCGCTCGATCCGGCCACCGGGCGCTGCGATCTGTATGCCTGGAGGCCGATGACCTGCAGGGTCTTCGGTCCGCCCATTCGCGTGGAGGCCGGCGGGGGCGTGGGCCTGGCTCTCGGCCACTGCGAGCTTTGCTTTGTAGGCGCCAGCGAAGCTGAGGTAGCCCGCTGTGAGATGCCGGTTCCGCATGAGTTGGAGGCTGCGCTGCTCGACGAGATTGGCATGACGGGCGAGACGGTCGTGGCCTTTGCGCTGCTCCGCTGAGGCGAGCCGCGGGCTCGCGATAGACTGAGGATTGGAAAGCCCGATGCCAATGCGCCCCTGCTGGGTTGAGATTTGCACCCGCTCCCTCGAAGAGAACTTTCGACTGCTCGTGAGCCTTGCCGCGGGCCAGGCGGAGCTGCTGGCCATCGTCAAGGCCGACGCTTATGGGCACTCGCTGGAGCTCTGCGCTCCGGCGGCCGTGCGCGCGGGAGCCCGGTGGCTGGGCGTGACCAGCGTGGAAGAGGGAATGGCGGCGCGTGCTCTGTGCCCTGAGCCCAAGGTGCTGGTAATTGGCGGGGTCTTTGCCGGTCAAGGCGCGGCGGTAATCGAGCATGGACTGACGGCGGTGGTTTGGGAGCTGGGTCAAATGGACGAGCTTGAAGCCGCCGCGCGCCGGGCTGGAGCGCCGACCGGATCCGTCCCCGTGCATCTTGAGATCGATACCGGGATGAGCCGCCAGGGCGTGAGCCAGGATGGCCTTGATCCGGTTCTGGCGCGGTTGGGTCCAGGGTCGCCGCTCAGGCTCGAAGGGGTGATGACTCACCTGTTTGCCGCCGACGAGGCCGACGGCCGGGTGACCGGGGAGCAGCTTGCCCGATTGCACCAGGCGTTGAGGAAGATCGAGGCCTTCGGGCTCTACCCGGACTGGCTGAACGTGGGCAACTCCGCCGCTTTGCTTTCAGGCCAGGCGGGCAGGATTGCGGCCTTGGCTGGCCGTCATGGGATGAAGGCCATGCTGCGGCCGGGGCTGGCGCTCTATGGTGTGGCGCCCCGGTTTGAGCCGAGCTTCACGCCGGGGACGGAACCGGAGGAGCTGGCCGCGGCGCGCGCCGGCCTGAAGCCGGTGATGAGCTGGAGGACCGATGTGGTGGGCGTGCGCGCGATTCCCGCCGGAGCGGTGGTGGGCTATAACGGCGCCTTTGTGGCCACGGAGCCGATGCGCCTTGCATTGCTGGCCGCGGGTTATGCCGACGGACTCGACCGGCGGCTGGGCAACCGCTTTAGCCTGCTGGTGCGCGGCGAGCGAGCGCCCCTCGTGGGCCGCGTCAGCATGGACCAGGCGGTGCTGGACGTGACGGAGATTGCCGGGGTCGAGGCCGGGGACGAGGTGGTGATCCTTGGAAGCCAGGGAGGCGAGACGATTACCGCCTTCGACCACGCCGAGGCTGCGGGGACGATTCCGTGGGAAGTCTTCACGCGGATTGGGGCGCGGGTACGGCGCATAGCGGTTTAGCGGTTTTCCAATCTCATGATCAGACCCCTCAACTGACCATACCGAAAAAAACTGCCGCGACACCTTGACGGTCTACACAACTTTGTTGTAGATAATCTAGGTATGGGAAAACCAAACGATCTCGTACAAGGCACGCTCGACCTGCTCATCCTGAGGACTCTTTCGCCCCAGCCCATGCACGGGTGGGCCATCGCCAAGCGCATTCAACAGCTTTCAAGCGAGGTGCTGCAGGTGCAGCAGGGCTCGCTTTACCCCGCTCTGCACCGGCTGGAGCAGCAGGGGTGGATCGAGGCCAAGTGGGCGGAGAGCGAGACCGGCCGCCAGGCGAAGTTCTACTCGCTCACCGCCGCGGGCCGCGGGCAGCTGGAAAAGGAAACAGCGAACTGGAACCGGCTCTCGGCGGCCATCGACCTGATCGTGACCGAGGCCTGAGGAGGAAGTCATGCGCTGGCTTACGCAATTGCGGATGCGGATGCAGATGCTCTTTCAACGCGGCAGGGCCGGGGCGCAACTCGACGAAGAGCTGCGCTTTCACCTGGAGCAACAGATCGCCGAGAACATCGCCGCCGGGATGAATTCCGATGAGGCGCGATTCGCGGCGCTGCGGGCCTTCGGCAATCCCGCCTTGCTGCGCGAGCAGGCACGCGCCGCGTGGAGCTGGACCTGGCTTGAACTATTGTGGCGCGACATTTGTTATGGCGCGCGGACGCTCAAGCGCTCCCCCGGCTTTGCGGCCATTGCGATTCTGGTGATGGCGCTGGGCATCGGCGCAAACGTGGCGATGTTCACGGTGGTGCGCAGCGTTCTGCTCAAGCCGCTGCCGTTTCTTGAGCCGGACCGTCTGGTCGCGCTCTATGAACACAGCTCCGACGACCAGTTTCCTTACAACGACATTGCCGGCGGCGTCTTTGCGGAGTGGAGAGAGCAGAATCGCAGTTTCTCTAGTCTTTCGCTGCTCGGCGAGGCGCAGCTCAACCTTGCCGGAGCGGCCGGGCAGTTTCCGGAGAGGCTGCGCGGCGTCAGTTGCACCTGGAACCTGCTCTCCACGCTGGGAGTGAAGCCCGCGCTGGGACGCGACTTCACAGCAGCCGACGACCAGCCCTCCGCAAATGGAACCGTCCTGCTGAGTTGGGGACTATGGAAACGCCGCTTCGGGGGCGACCCGGCGATCCTGAATCAGACCATCCACCTGAATAGGCAAAGCTACACCGTCATCGGGATCATGCCGGCATGGTTTGCCTATCCCGACGCCTCAACTCAACTGTGGACGCCAATCTACCACGACAAGCCGGCTCAAACGATGGCGACTTTGGATTCGCACCAGTTCCAGTCTGTCGGGCGATTGAAGCCAGGCATCACGGCGGCGCAAGGCGTGGCGGATCTGTCGGTGATTACACGCCGGTTGCACGATCAGCACCTCAACGATCCCTTCATCAGCAAGGCCGCTAACATCCACCCACTCCTGGAAGGCATGGTTGGCGACATCAAAGGGCCGCTCTATTTCTTGTTCGCGGCAACAAGCTGTGTCTTGCTGATTGCCTGCCTGAACGTGGCCAATCTGCTGGTGGCGCGGGCGGCGGCGCGGCGCAAGGAGTTGGCGATTCGCTCCGCGCTCGGAGGCGGGCGTCTGCGCCTGCTGCGCGAGCGGCTGATGGAGAGCTTTCTGCTCTCGGCGGCGGGCGGCTCGCTGGGTTTGCTGCTGGCCTATGGCGCTGTCCAATGGCTGGTGCGCACGCGCCAGGATTTGGGCCGCGTTGAGGCCATCCATGTTGACGGAGTGGTGGCCCTATTCACCGTGGGACTCATCGTGACCTGCGCTCTGTTTGCCGGGTTGATCGCTTCGTGGACGGTAAGAGACAAGCGGCTCTTTGCCTCGCTGCAGGATTCGGCGCGCAGCTCGAGCGGCGGTCAGGCGCACACCGGGATGCGCAGGGCGCTGCTGGCAGCGGAGGTAGGCTTGACGGTGGTGCTGCTGGTGGCCGCCGGACTGCTGCTCAAGAGCTATGCGCGGCTTCGCTCCTCGGATATGGGCTGCGCCACGCAGAACGTGCTGACCATGCGACTTACCCTCTTCGGCGGGCGCTACGGCGAGCCGGCGCAGTTGGTCAACTTCTACTCGGCGCTGCTGACGCGAGTGCGCGCGCTGCCTGGCGTGGAGGCCGCCGGCTTTGTTCAGGCCGTTCCGGGACAGGGCTACTGGGAGGATGAGGGCTTCGCCGTTGTCGAGCATCCGCCTCTGCCCCAAGGCCGGCTGCAATATGCCATGCTCCGAGGAGCCGATCCGGGCTACTTTGCGGCCATGGGTATCCCCATGCTGCGCGGGCATACTTTCGACGCCAACCGGCAACTCGACCAGGCCAACCAGACGGTCATCAGCGAGTCGTTCGCCAAGCAGTATTTTCCCGGTGAAGATCCGCTTGGCAAGCACCTGCGCACCCTGGGCGCTGGCGCTCATGGCTATGAGATTGTTGGCGTTGTTGGCGATACGCGCTACTCTGTCGCGGAGGATCCCAGGCCGATGCAATACTATCCGCTGTCCGCGGGTCTTTGGAACAACGGAACCCTGGTGATCCGTTCCGCCCACGATGTTGAGCAGATGGCGTTGCCGGTGCAGCGCGTCGTCCAGGAACTGGACCGCGATCTGCCTGTATCCGATGTGCTGACGATGGATCAGTTGCTCGGCAAATCCACGCTCGACGCGAGCTTCGACGCGACCTTGCTCGCGGCCTTTGCGGCGCTCTCGCTGCTGCTGGCCGGCGTGGGACTCTTTGGCGTGCTCTCCTATATCGTGGCCCAGCGGACCAGCGAGATCGGAATTCGCATCGCGCTGGGCGCGCAGCGGGAACAGGTGTTGCGCCAGATGCTCTTCGATGGCCTGCGGCCGGCGCTCTTTGGGCTTGCATTTGGCCTGGCGGCCAGCGTGGGCGCGGCGCAGCTCATCCGCTCGATGCTTTACGGAACGCAGCCCCTCGATCCGGCCGTCTTTGCGGCGGTCGCGGGAACGCTGCTGCTGGTGGCTGCGCTGGCCTGCATCGCTCCGGCCTGGCGCGCTTCGCGGCTCGATCCCATGCGGGCGCTCAGAACGGAGTAGGCGCGGAAGGGGAAGCCTCCCGCGCCTATTTCGTCTTGAGCTTTCAGTTTGTCGACGGCCCTATTGCGTGACTGGCTGTGCGGGCGGCACCTTGGGCGCCTTCAGGTGAGGCGCATTGGGCGCGGCTTCAGCGGCTGGCGCGGACGCCGGCGTTGCCGGGAAGGCCGAGCCTTTCTTGATGCGCAGGTCGCCGTTGTCGGTGCTGAGAGTCACCTTTGACCCCCCGCTGCCAATCTGGAACGTGACCGCCTTGTTCTCGCCATCGCCAAGATTGGGCATTGTATATTCAGAAACGATGTCGCCGTTGCGCGTCCGTGCGCTTACTGAAGCGGACGCGTTGGGCGGCAGAGTCAATTCGACGTCGCCCTTGCTGTTCTTCGCATCCACGCTGAAGTTTCCCGCCGGCTCGATGGCGATGCGGCCGTCGCGGTCTTCCACGTAGCTGTCTCCAGAGATCTCGCTCAGGTCGACGTCCTTGGAGTGGGTAACCACGCGGACCTGCCCCTTGGCCTCAGTGACGCGCAGGTCGTCGGAGTTGAGGGTCAAATCGCCGGGCAACTCCGCCACTTGCAGGTCGGTCACCGAGGTGTGCAGATGCACCGGCCCGGAGACACTCTCCAGATGCACATCGCCGAGAATCTCGCCGCTTTGCGTGACCTTGCCCTTGATCTCCGAGAGCGTGAAGTCGTTCACGTCGCCGTCGGTGGTGAGGTCTCCGTCCACCTGGTGGGCCGAGAAGTCGTGCTTGCCGTTGGACAAGTGCGCCTGGATCGAGCCGGCGATGGAGCTCAGATGGACGTCTCCGTGCGCGGCGGTAACGCCGATGCCGGCGCCCAGGCCGGCGGCAACCACGTCGCCCTTGCCCGCGTCGACCGTCACCCTGGCTGTCTTGGGAACGGTAACGGTGAGGTTGAGACGGCCGTTTGTGTTGCCTTCCGACTTGACCAGCACTGCGCCGCCGCTGACGGTTACGTGTGCGGCCTCGGCCTCGAAGATCTTCTTGGCGTCGCCATCCGAGTCGGCAAAGGCCACTTCGTGGGCCTGCACCTGGACGATGGACCCGTCCCCGGCGGTGATGCTGACGTCGCCGCGGGGATTCTGAATCTCGATCGAGGCATTAGCCGGAATCTGCGAAGTCAGGACCTGCTGATCGCTGTCGTGCTCGGGCAGGCCGAAGATGTTGAAGAAATCGTCGCCCTGGTTGCCCCAATGGGTGTGGAACGGGCCCCAGAAGTTGTTCCATCCCGCGGCGCCAAGGCCCACGAAAGCGAGCACGATGAGGATGGCGATAACGCCGCCGCCGCGGCGCACGGGAGTCTCACGCCTGAGGTCGAGCGCCCACTCGCCCAGCAAAGCCAGTCCGGCCACGATCAGCAACAGAGGCCACCAGTGGCCATACCAGGCCCAGAATTCTCCCGCGGCAATGCGGCCCATGGCCAAAAGCAGGGCCACGACACCGATGCCGATGAGGATGATGGGACCGACGACCGAGGGAACGCGCGGTCCATAGGCGGCTACATAGCTGGCCTTCCAGGCGTGATGCTGGGCCTTCCAGGCATCGCGCTGGGCACGCCAAGCCGCCTTCTGCTGCTCGCGGTAGACGCGCCACTGGGTCTTTGGATCGTAAGGGGGATACGGGGGCGCCGCGCCGCCGCCCGGAGGCGGAGTTGGGGGTACGCTGCTCATGATTGGCCTCCATTCAGATCGCTCCCGAACTCTTCCGAGTCTGCGGGGATAATGGCCGGAGGTTCCGGCGTCGGGTTTTGCGGAGCGCCCGCAACCGCATTGGGATCGACCGTGCCGGCATAAGGAGCGCTGGTGTAGGGCTGAGGTGCTGGATACGCGCCAACGAACGGAAATGGCGGATAGCCCCCTTCGGCGGCCAGAGCCGCGCGCTCGGCAAGCATGAACACCCCGATCCCAATCAGCAGCAGCGGCCAGAACAGATGCCAGAAGTGGCCGATCAGGCCCATCTGCTTCAGGAGCGCGAGCACGCCGGTAAGAAGAAGAAACGCCGGGAAGCGCAGACGGCGAATTTGAATATAACGGCTCATTGGGAACCTCCTTGTGAATCTCCAACACGGCGAACGATCAGCCAGACGCCCAGTCCGATCAGAGCCAGCGGCCAGAAAAAGTCCTTGAGACGGCCGTTGAAGATATCCAGCTGGTCCAGCAGAAACAGCAACCCCAACCCAATCAGCAAGATTGCGAAAACTGGTTCCCTGCGCCGCCAGAACAGGGGGCGCCAGTACTGGGGTGGGCCGGGGGGAACCGCCGGATCGGCAAAACCCGCCGCGGGCGGCGTGAAAGGCGCCTGTTGATACGGCGGCCGATAGGCTCCGGCTGATGAACTCTGCCCCGCCGGCCCCGGCGAATAGGAACCAGGATTCGCCGCGCCTGGATTCGTTCCCGCCCCACCCGCGCCGGGTGGGCCCGGATACCGTGGCTGTCCGCCCAGATTCAGCCAGTTGCTTACCTCGTTCAACCCCAAGGGATCGGGCAGGGGCTGGCCGTCGCGCAGCGCCTTGGCGGTGTGGAAGGCCTCAAACGACTGGTACAGGCACCACGCGGCAATAAAGATGCCGAAAACTCCGTGGTACTCCGCGATGCTGACGAGCACCGCAAAGATGAGCACGTGAATCAGTCCCTTGAAGAACTGTCCGTTGTACATGGCGCCCACGCCGGGAATGAGCCCCAGCACGCCGGCTGTTGAAGGATTGGGCCCGCTCGGAGGGGCCACAAAAGGCTGCTGGAAGTTCTGCCACGCGCTCATGCAGGTGTCGCAAAGAATCTGCCCTCCAGCCGCTTTGCGCACGCAGCCGGCGCAGAGTGGTTTGCCGCAGCTTTGGCAATAGGCCGTCGCGGTCACACCGCTGTGATTTACGCAATCCATACTGTGCTCCTTTCCCGTACTCTCGTTGCGGAGCCGCCGGAAAGCGCGGGCCAAGCCTGAAGCGCCGGGGAAGTGGGCGTCAGAGAGGTTTCATAAAAGCCGGTTGAATCGTCGCCAGCCGGACCGAGGACCGGCCCTGTAGCTGGATTACCCGACTGCTGGGGAGCCTCCAAAGGAGAGCCTCCGTCCTTGCGCGTGGGGCTCTGTTTGGACTCGCCCGGCGCGGTCTCGTTCGGCTTCTGCCGGTTGTCGTTCTCTTCGCCTTCAACCTGGGTCGCCCGGCGCAACTCCCGCATCCCCGACTGAACCTCGTAAACAAAGTGCGAGTGGTCGTAGTAGCGGATGATCGGCGTGGAGGCCATGGTCAACCGCCGCTCCATGAACGAGCGCACTGCGGCGGGGCGCAGGTTGGCCAAGTGCAGATTGCTCAAACGCACGTTGGTCACCGACAGCGTGACGGAGATGGAAAAGAAGGCCATTGCCGCTGTCATCAGCAGGCGGGGCTCGGCAAAACGCCGAACACTGCCGACAAAGCCCGGACGCTGCCAGGCAGGGATGAAAACCGGGGCGGAGCGAGAAGGCATCGGCAACGCGCTTCCGCTGCCCGCCGCGAGCGTATAGCCTTCCACCTGCCCCGGACCTGTCCGCGCAAGAATCTTATCCAGAAGCCCTGCCGGAACCTCCGGCTCGGTGGAGAGGAAGTCCAGCCACTCGCGGCCGCGCCGGGCATCGTCAAACAGCGCCGCGCAGGCCGGGCAGACAGCCATGTGCGCGGTGAATACTGCTTCGTCGCCGGGCTTGAGCTGCCCGTCCAGCGCATCGGCCAACAACGTCTCCCACTGTCCACAGGCCGGAGAACTCGAATTGAAAGTGCGCTCTGCCATTTACATCACCTCCCGTTTATTACGTTCCAGCAGCCGCGCAAGTTCCGCGCGGCCTCTGCTGATGCGGGACTTGACCGTCCCTTCGGGAATGCCCAGCACCTGGGCGATCTCCTTGTAGTCCATATCCTGCAAATCCCTCAGAATGACCGCCTCGCGCAGATCCACCGAGACCCGCGCCAAGGCGTTCTGCACCATCTTTGCCAGCTCTTTCTGAGCCGCCGACTCGTGCGGCGACGGACCGCTGGCCGTGAGCCGGTCCACGGGCTTCAGTTCCTCCGCCGACTCCCAGCCCTCGTCCAGCGAACCGGTGGCGCGCAGGTTGCGGGTGCGCCGGAAGTTATCCACCAGCAGGTTGCGGGTCAGGGTTGTGATCCACACCTGCAGGCTGCCGCGCACCGTATCGAACCTGGTCAGGTTCGAATAGACCTTCAGGAAAACCTCCTGTGTCAGGTCCTCGGCGTCGGCCGCGTTGCCGCTGAAGCGGTAGCAGAGCCCGTAAACACGGCGATGGTGGGTGCGCACCAGCTCGGCCCAGGCGCCGGAATCCCCGTCCATGCAACGGCGGACGACGTGTGACCAATCGGTCTCCAGCGGATTCACCTCCACACGCGCCAACCGAGTGGCTGGCGCAGTCGCCGGTCTTCCCACTGACAGGCCTTCGCCCGCGGGGCAGGCGGCCAAGGCGCCCATGGCGTGGCTTGCGACGGGCGGCTGGTGGACGCTAACCGTCCGAGCCTCCGGCGCTTCCATGGTACGCCGAGCCGGCTCGGGGCACGATGCCAACCCCATCAAGCTCCAGCTTAATGTACCCGCGCATTGCATATTTTGCTAATACGGGGGAAATGTGAGATTGGTTCCCTCGGTTGGGGAGAAGACAGGCGGCAGTTGTGCGTCGCGGCGCTCAACGGCAGGAATGAACGCCCTACGTCTCGTCCGCCGCGGCGCATGAGACCCGGGACCGCGCACATTGACCCCCGTGCTCCGCTCCCGCGGATTCTACTTGCCCGTAAACTCTTTGGCGATCTCAGTCATCGCGTCCCAGGTGTCGGTGCGGAACGGCGCCGCGGGCAGGCCGGCGGAGTTGTACAGGTTGCAGCCGATGGGATAATTGGCCCAGGCATAGCGCACCGCGGCCGGCGCAGGCGCCTTGTCGCTCTTGACAAGGACTGTGTCCCCCTCGATGGTTGCGTCCGCGTCGACAAACTGTCCGTCCGCGCCCGCGATCTGAAACCACTTCAGCGGACCATCCTTGGCGACCAGTCCTCCATCCACATGGGTGAAGCGGATGCGGATGGCATTGCCTTCGACCTTCATCGAACTGTAGCGCGGTCCGGAGTATTCGAGCTTGCGGCCGTAGGCGTTGGCCAGTGCGATAAGCGCCAGGCGTTCGCCTACTGGTTCCTTGTTCTTCGGATGCACATTGTCGGGATCGCCGGCATCGATGGTGACCGCCAGCCCGGTGTTGGGCAGCGAAAGGATCTGCGCCTGCCCCTCGCGCACCAGAGGATTGTTGCTGACATTCTTGAGCGCCGGCAACTGCACCGCATAGAACGGGAAGTCTCCTTCGCCCCACAACTGGCGCCACTGGGCAACCAAGGTCTCCATCACGTGCGGATAGAGCGCCAACCCCTCCTTGCCGCCCACGATGGATTCACCCTGATACCAGATAGCGCCGCGAATGGCATAGGGAATCACCGCATGCACCATGCCATTGAAGAGCACTGTAGGCTCGTGCTGATCCTGGACCGGGTCGCGCATGGGCCCGGGCCGGGGCGGACGGGCGTTGAGCGTCTGCGGGCCCGGCGGCGAGTCGGCGGCCATGGCGCCCGGATGGGCCTTGTAGAAGTCCTCCAGGGCATCGAAGCGGTCGAGCATCGGCTTCAATCGCGGGTCGGCGGCGACCGCTTCGCGCGGCGCCCACGCCTCCGCCGTGCTGGCTCCGTACGCCACCGTCAAAATACCCACCGGCACATGCAGCCGCTGTTGCAAATCGCGCGCAAACAAATAGCCTACGGCAGAGAATCCCGGAACCGTCTCCGGTCTGCACACCTTCCAGTCGCCCGCCAGTTCGTCCTTCGGCGCGTACGACTTCGCCTGCTTCTCAGTGAACATGCGGATTTCCGGGTAGTTGGCGGCGGCAATCTCCTTCTCCTCATCGAGCATCCCGGCAAAGCGCGCCACCTTGCTTGAAACCGTGAACTCCATGTTCGACTGACCGGAGGCGACCCACACCTCCCCGACCAGCACATCGTGAATGGTGAGCGAGTTCTTGCCCTGGATCCGCATCTCATACGGCCCGCCGGCCTTCAGTTTGCGCAGGCGCAGCATCCATCTTCCGTTCGCGTCCGCGGTTGTCCGGCGGGTCTGACGATTGAGGGTAACCTTCACCGCCTCGCCGGGTTCGGCGGTTCCCCAGACGGGCGCCGCCATTCCTCGTTGCAAGACCATGTGGTCGCTGAACAGCGCCGCGGGCTTTACCTCGGCGGAGACATTCACTGCGAACAGCAGGAAAAGGCAACTTGTGGCGGCGGAAAGGCGCTTTGCCATAGATCCTCCTGGCGTTGAACCGGCTAACCGGGGTTGGCTTCCGTTGGCAATAGAGCCGGAAGCAAGTCCGGTGGGCAAACAATTCCACGCTCAAGGTAAAACGAGCGAAGATAGCGGCTTAGAGCGCGGATGGTCAAACGCGGCATCGATCCCGGGATGCCGACTGCCGCGTCCTAATACTGCTGCAGGAAATCCGGCTCGACGGGATTCTCGAACAAAGAGGCCTCGCGGGTGACGATGGTCAGCCCGGAGGGGGTGACGAAGTAGTGGCGCTTGTCCTCGACCGGGTCGAAGCCGATGACCGTGCCTTCGGGAATGTGCACGTCGCGATCGATAATGGCGCGGCGGATGCGGCAGTGGCGGCCGATGTTCACGTGGGAAAAGATGATGCTGGCGTCCACGTTGGAGTAGGAGTTGACGCGGACATCCTGCGAGAGCACGGAGTTGGAGACCGAGGCGCCGGAGATGATGACGCCGGCGGTAATGACCGAGTTGACCGCCATGCCGGAGCGGCCCGGCTCGCCGAAGACGAATTTGGCGGGCGGATACTGGCGCACGCGGGTGCGGATAGGCCAGCTCTTGTCATACAGGTTGAAGACCGGCGAAACCGAGCACAGGTCCATGTTGGCGTCGTAGTACGCGTCCAACGTGCCCACATCGCGCCAGTAGAGCGCCTGCTGCTTGTTCTCATCCACAAAGCTGTAGGCCATCATCTTCTTCTTGCCCAGCAGGTTGGGCAGAATGTTGTGGCCGAAATCGTGCTTCGAGTTGGGATCCTCGGCATCGGCGATCAGGGCCTTCAGCAGCACCTCGGTGTTGAAGATATAAATGCCCATCGAGGCATCCACGGCGTTGGGATTGGTGGGCGAGCGGAATGTGGTCGAGGCCGGCTTTTCCAGGAAACCCAGAACCTCTCCGCTCTTGTCCACCTCGACCACCCCAAGCTGCTTCGCCTCGTCCAAAGGAATCGGCAGGGTGGCCAGCGTGAGCTCGGCCTTGGTCTCCTTGTGCTGCTGCAACATGCGGCTATAGTCCATCTTGTAGATATGGTCGGCGTAAAGGATAATCACGTACTTCGGCTGTTCGCTGCCGATCGAATAAATATTCTGGTAGACGGCGTCGGCGGTGCCCATATACCAGTTGGAGCCGGTGCGCTGCGTGGGCGGCATCAGCTCAAAGAACTCGCCCAGCTCCTGTGCCACAATCCCCGTCCAGCCCTCACGGATGTGCCGGTTGAGCGATAGGGCCTTGTACTGGGTCATGATGAAGACCTTGCGCAGGCCGGAGTTGATGCAGTTGGAGAGGGTGATGTCGATGATGCGGTAATGCCCGCCAAAAGGCACAGCCGGTTTGGCGCGATCGCGGGTAAGAGGAAAGAGCCGCTCTCCGGCTCCGCCCGCAAGCAATACTCCAAGTGTGTCTCTCATATCCATTCGACCCTGCCTTGGTTGCATCCTCCGTTTGGAGGGCGCCGTCCCAGGGATTCCGCTATCCAGTACAGCATATTCTCCGGCGGCGCGTCTCCTTCAAGCATCCCCGAACGGTGGAGAATACCACACGCGGATGAATTTGGCAGCCCATCCACTGAATCGACTCACCCGTTCGCGCATGGTCAACCGCGGTCGGTTAGTCCAAGCAAATGCAGCAGACTTCACGGCATCCGTGGGCCAGCCAAGCCTGAAATGCAACCTGACAGGCAGAAGCGGGCCGCGCTCCAAAGCGACCGCGGAACCCTCTTACCGCTTGGTCTTGAACTTGTACTCGACGCCGACTGAAATGGCGAAGTTGACATCGAACTGTGCCGTTTTGGGCCCATAGTTGATGCTGTAATGGGTCAAAACCGCGTCGGGAGTGACGCGAAAGACCCAGCGCGGCGAGCGGTTCAGGTCGAAATGGCCGCCCGCGATCGCGGCCGGAGCGATCTGGTTGTTGTAGAAACCGACCACCGATGGAGAATTCCCGAGCAGATCCTTCTGGAAGTTCCCATAGACGCCGCCGGCAAGCACGTGGGCGAGTATGGCGCCATGTTTGTTATGCGGACCCAGCCACTCCGGACCGGCGGTAAAGAAATACTCGCTGACAAACGGCCCCTTGATTGGCCCTCCGTTGGCATTCGCATCGTTGGGCGCGGCGCCGCTGGTGCCCACATAGCCGCGTCCGGAACCCTGTAGCCCCCAATGCTTGCTGAACCAATAGGAGGCGGAGAGATCGAGGCCGCCGAGATTGGACCCCTGGAGCAGGTTCGGACCGGCCTTCATGTGGTCGTAGGCCATGCCCAGGGAAACGTCGAAGCGGTTGTCGTAGCGCACATTGGCCAGCGGGTCACTGGCAATGTAAGTGCCATTGCCGGTGGTGGGCGTGGCGGTGACCTGGGCCTGGGCGCGGATTCCGGTCGAGAGAGCCAGGGCGGCTACAGCTAGAAAAGAGGCGAAAGAACTGACTGGGAGACGCATCACCATTCAGCTTACAGGACCGCGCCAATGGGGGACAATACAGAGCGGCTCGGATTTCCCCGGGGGTTAAGGCTCACAGCGCTCAGCCTGGCGGGTCCAAACCAGGTAGCGCGCCGTCTTCAGAGTTTCCATCGCCGAATCCGCGGCGGCGTAAACCGCCCGCTCCGGCGAGAGCGGCGGAGCGGCGTGTGTGCGCCACTCCAGCGGCAGGCGGCTGAGGACCAGCCCTGCGCGGGGCAGGTGATAGGCCTCGGAGACCACCTCCGCCGAGCGCCAGCCGTGGGCCTTCATGATGCGCACCGAGTAGCAGGCATTTTGGATGGTATCCTTGGCCTCCGGCTCCACAAAGATGGCGGACTCCGGAATGCCCTGGGCGTGCGCGGCGCGGGCCATGATGCGCGCTTCCACAAACTGATTGTGCGCCGCCGTGCCGGAGAGAATCAGCCGCGGGGCGACGCCACGCTGGTACTCCCGCACGGCCTCGGTGACGCGGGCCAGCATAGCCGGGGTTGGGTTGCCGTCGGCGTCGGCTGGAACGCCCAAGACTATGATGGCGTCAAAGCGGGTGAGCGAGGTGTTCGACGCGGGCGCAAGCTGGCGCGCGATGGATGCCCAGGCCAGCAGAGCCAAAATGACCGCGCCGGCGCAAATGGCAAGCCGACCCTGCCAGCCAAGACGCTTGCGCCGGGCCGGGGTACGCCGTCGGCTGAGTTTGCGGGGCTGCTTGCTGGTCAAGGAAATCTCCTCCACCCTCCACTGTAACGCGGGGGCTGGAGGCGCGGTCGGGCGATGCGGCTGCCGTTAGAACAGGTCAGCCCAAATCCGCTGGGGAGCCCCAGGAGAAGAAGACGAAATCCTTCAATGGCTTACGCTGGCGAGGCGCGACCTCCTGGGCGAGCATGCGCTCGTTGGCCAGAGCCGCCGGGTCGCCTTGATAGCCGAGAGCGATGACCGAGCCGAGAGCGTAATCCTCCGGGATTTCAAGGGCTTGGCGGGCGGCATCGTGGTCATAGCCGGCCATCTGGTGGGTGGCAAGGCCGAGGGCCGCGGCCTGCAGAACGAGCAGAACGGCGGAAGCGCCCAGGTCATAGAGTGCGTAATGGTTGGGGGCGCCGTTGTGAGTGAATGCCGTCTTCGCGACGCCGAGGATGAGCACCGGAGCCTGGGGCGCCCAGACCTGGTTGAAGCCGCCGAGCGTCGAGGCTATCTTCCGGTGAGTGGTGGAGTTGCGAACGCCGGCCAGGTAGCGCCAAGGCTGTTCGTTATTGGAGGAGGGCGCCCAGCGGGCGGCTTCAAAGACCCTGGCCAGGTCGGCGGGCGCCACGTCGCGACCGGAAAAGGCGCGCGGGCTCCAGCGATTGAGGATTGCGGGCAAGACGCCCTCGACGGGCGGGGCTGCTTTCAATTGGTTGACTTCACTCGCGGACAGCGTCATGGGCGGGAGCTCCTTGGGGGATAGTAAACCGCTTCCCTTTGATTCGGGGAGTGGTGGGAAGATTCTTCGGCACTGAGATCATCGTTCAGAGTGGAAAGGAACAGTTGCCGAGCGGCGAATTCTCCCGTTCAAGCTGCTTGCGATCCTCGACGGGGCCGCCAGCCGGCGCTCAGGAACGGGCTATACTGCTGCCATGCGCAGCCGGCCTGCTTCTCGAAACCGCATCCGAATCCAGCATAACGCCGCGCGGAGCGGGCTCACCGCAGCCGCAACCCGCCGCTGCGAGCCGGGATGGACGGCATGAGCTACGCCGTGAAGGAAGTCTTCTATACCCTGCAGGGCGAAGGGGCGCAGACGGGCCGCGCGGCCGTCTTTTGCCGGTTCGCCGGCTGCAATCTGTGGTCGGGCCGGGAGCGGGATCGCGCCACGGCAGTCTGCCGGTTCTGCGATACGGACTTCGCGGGCGTGGATGGAGCGGGCGGCGGGAGGTTCGATTCCGCCGAGGATCTGGCCGAGGCGATCGAGCGGAAATGGCCTCGCGACTCCTCCGCGGGCAAGAGGTTTGTGGTTTGCACGGGCGGTGAGCCGCTTCTGCAACTGGACGCCGGACTGATCGAAGCGCTGCATTCCCGCCATTTTGAAGTTGCCGTCGAAACCAACGGGACGATTGCGGCTCCCGGGGGCCTGGATTGGCTCTGCGTCAGTCCGAAAGCCGGCGCGGAGCTGGCGCAGAGAAGCGGAGACGAGCTGAAACTGGTGTTTCCCCAGACTGGAGCCGATCCCAGCGAGTTCGAGGCCCTCCCCTTCAGGCATTTCTTCCTGCAGCCGATGGATGGGCAAAGCCGCGCCGTCAACACGGAGCTTGCGCTGCGCTATTGCCTCGATCACCCGCAGTGGCGATTGAGCTTGCAGACGCACAAGTTCCTGGGCATTCCATGACGCGCAGATCCCCAGAGCGAAGGGATCGGGAGTGTAAGGGCGGCGAAAAGCACGCGGTTTTTTGTGTTTTTCAGGCCAAAAAGCCGCGATCCGGCACGCGGAATGCGGCGAAAAATGGCAGGCAAAAGTTACTATCCGGTTAATGGACGCATTTCGTAACCTATTCATACGAAGATGCTTAGCGGAGACGCTTGGGGGGAGAAGAGGCTCGAATTGGGGGGAGGGGGTGGGGTGCTTTTCAGTGGTTCGGGCCGCCAGGCGGATTCCTGACGGATTGAGCCGGGGACATGCCTGACAGATTGAACTGGGGCTGCTCATGCCTTTCTCCACTTAACTAAATTGTGCGCCGGCGAGAGTAATTCTGCGCAAGAGGCATCCGCCGATTCCAGATTCCGAAGGCGGGGCCTGGGGCACCCGCTCTTAACGCTCTTGATCAAAAAAAACGGTTGAACTTGGACAGCTCGCAGGTAGAATTGCTTTGCGGCGAAAGCCGTTCTAGACCTGTAGCTCAGTTGGATAGAGCGCCGGATTCTGAATCCGGGACTGCGGGGGTTCGAGTCCCCCCAGGTATCGCGAGGCGCCGCACCCATCCGGATACGGCGTCTCCATTTTGCACACAGACTTGTGCAGAATCTGATTTATTCGCCAAATTTTCTCTATTGACAAATGGAGAGATTCTTCTTGCGTTTTTTCCGTTTACGGAGTACACTATATATAATCCGTCTTCGGACGGAGGTGGATGACCGTAACGGTCAGCGTGAAAAGCCAAGGCTTCGGCCTTGGCGTTTTCATTTATGCGATATAAATCTTTCCGTATCCGGCAACTTGCGAATTTGCGAATCGGCGGTTGTACTTCCTTTCGAGGGCGTCTGCAATCTCCTTTGTAAATCCAGAAGTTGGCCCTACAACACCACGATCCTCCAGCATCCTCATTTTCGCTGGGTACGCAAGAAGATCCGCGATTTGAAGACCAGGGATATTCGCAAGCTTGGATTTGATTTTTATCTCTCGACTCGAAAGCGTGCGCTGAAAAAACGAGGATGGCCTATAGCTGGTCCCGCCAGCATAGATTTCCCGATATGCCGCTTTTAGCTGCTGGTCCTCCCTTTCGCCTCTAGCCTCTGCAAGAACGTCTCCATCCTGCCGCGAAAAGCTTAGCCAGCCGCAATATCGCTCCAGCATGGTCAGCAGTCCAACATGATACGGCTGGGATTCGGGTAAGCCGTAGTAGTGGTTCGAGCAGCCTAGCTTATCAATAAGAACAATAAACGCCCTGAATTTGGACTCGTTAACCAGACTCAAGAAGTCTGCACAAAAGGCATCGTTCTTCTCTGTACTCAAAAGGACCTTAGAACCCATCTCATAAACATTTTGTTGTTGGAATTCTGCGAAACTGGAGGTGCTCAAGGCGTCTCTGCGGAATGCGATGGCAGGCCGTTGGGAACTGACAGACGAACAATGGGAATTGGTTGAGCC
>Ga0326727_10010013_pt1 | contig 22852 bp, 15 predicted proteins | sample MB2enrmetagenome_FD_207643 | JGI IMG/M metagenome (GOLD analysis project Ga0326727, IMG submission 207643) | Lab enriched peat soil microbial communities from McLean, Ithaca, NY, United States - MB29MY | ecosystem: Environmental > Terrestrial > Soil > Wetlands > Peat | place: USA: New York...
TCGTCATTGGTTGCGCGCAGCAGATAGCCGGTGTAACCTTCTTCGACGAGTTTGGCTACCGTGCCCGACGCCTCCAGCGCGATATCATCGGCGTGAGCTTGCAGCGCGAGAAGCACTTTTCCTTTGTTGGGTTGGCCGGTGGCAGGATGCTCCAGAAAAACTCCGCCGGCGGTCGTCGGCGGTTGTTGCGGTTGAGATCGCGCTAGGGCCGGCAGGGTCCCGGCCGTCACTAAGCCGCTCAGGAGATTGCGTCGCAACACGAGTGCCATTATACTTCCGTTGAGTTCAGAGCTATAGCGGCGAGCTTACCTCGCCAATGGGTGGCGCAAAACCGCCAATAGGGTCCCGACGGGACCCAAGACCATTAGCCGCAGGTGAAACCTACGCTGGCTGGCGGCGGCGGAATTCTTCTACCCTGCTGGGGTCGAATGTGAATTGAGAGACGATCGTACCTAATGGTGGAAAACAAGGTCGAACGCGAGCACGAATTACCACGACGCCTGGGGATACTGGATGCGACGACGATCGTCGTCGGTATTGTGATTGGGTCCGGTATTTTCCTCCTGCCCAATCTGATAGCCAGGAACCTTCCATCGTCAGCCGCCATTCTTTCAGCCTGGATAATCTCGGGCGTGCTCTCTTTTTTTGGGGCGTTGGCTTACGCCGAGCTGGGGGCGATGATGCCCGCCACCGGCGGTCAATACGTATATCTGCGCGAAGCCTACGGGCCGATGTGCGCATTCGTCTCCGGTTGGACGTTCATGCTGGCGGTGCTGTCAGGCGGAAGCGCATGGCTGGCAGTCACGTTTTCGATCTATGCACGCTATTTCATTGCGCTGAGCCCCGCGCTGAGCAAGCTGTTATCGATTGCGCTGATTGCGGTCCTTTCAGCGGTGAATTATGTGGGCGTCCGAGAAGGCGCTTGGGTCCAGCGCACCTTCACCTACCTGAAAATTGCGGCGCTGCTGGTTCTCATCGGGGCCGCTTTCTCAAGCCCGCACACTGCCGCAGCCGTGGCTCCTTCGGCCACCCATCCGCTTTCGTTGGCACACTTCGGAGTGGCAATGGTGGCTTGCCTGATGGCTTACAACGGCTGGAGCTATGTGAGCTTTGTGGCCGGGGAGGTGAGAGATCCGCAGAGAAACCTGCTGCGTTCGCTGGCCATTGGCATGGGAGCGGTCGCAGCTTTATATGTGCTTGCCAATGTCGCCTACTTGAAAGTTCTGACCGTTCAGTACATCGCGTTGACGGAACGAGTCGGCGCCGATTTGGCGATGCGAACCATGGGCTCGATCGGTGGAACATTCGTATCGGCGACGGTGCTGCTCTCTATTGTCGGCGCAGTGAATGGCTGCATCCTGACTGCTGCACGCCTACCCTTCGCCCAAGCTAGGGATGGGCTGTTTTTCGCCACGTTCGGGAAGGTCCATCCCCGCTTTCAGACGCCCGCCTCCGCCATTCTGTGGGGCGGGATCTGGACTACCCTCCTCATCCTGACGGGCTCGTACGAAACGCTCTATTCTTACTCCATAGTTGCGGCGTGGATTTTCTACACCCTGAGCGTTGGGGCGGTGCTCGTCCTACGCCGCCGGCTGCCCCATGTGGCCCGCCCTTACAGGATGTGGGGCTATCCCGTCACCCCGCTGCTCTTTGTGGCGGTGTCGGTGTGGTTCGTAGTGAACGCGTTCGTGACCCAGCCCGGACCTTCATTAATGGCCTGCGTCATCGTTGCTAGCGGGGTGGTGGCTTATTGGGTGTGGCGCAGACTGAACATCTGAGCTCGCTGCCCATTCTCCGATATAATTGTGCTCGGGGGCTGAACCTGCAAGGTAAACCAGGGCGTCCTTTCAAAAGCCTCCGGGTAGGATCGCTGCCTTCAATTTCAGCAGGAACATCTTCACCTCATCGGGACTTTGCAAGCGGAAACGGGCCGCAGTTCGGGGATGTTTGCCCACGCGTATGGTCAGTCCACGGGGCAGAGCTCTAAAGGCTGACTCGTCTGTGGCGTCGTCACCGACAAATATCGGAAGTGTGGGTCGGGGCAAGCTGGCGAGAAGAGCCGAGACAGCCGCACCCTTTCCCCTGATTTGACGCGGAAGCAGCTCCCACACTTTGTGACCTCGGACCATATGTATCTGAGGTTTGAGAGCTCGAAGAAGCTCCCAAACAAGTGCTCGCGCCAGCCGAACTGCCGGTAGCGAGGCGCCTCGGTAATGGACAGCAAGGCCGAGTCCTTTGTCCTCGAGCCGGATCTCAGGCGTGTTGGAAAGGCGCTGCTCGAGGAGTTGGCCGGCCCTCTGGAGCAGTCTTCGCTCCTCATCGAGAGGGGGGACGTCGCGCCCTTCCCAGCCGTGCAGCCCGAGTAAGCGAATGCCGCGCACTGGAACGAGTTGGCGAAGCTCAGCTAGTGTACGGCCACTGATGACATACAAGGTCAGTCGCTTCGGTCGCACCAGAGAGCGAAGGACTTCTCGCAAAGGCAGATCCAAAGGCCTCACGTCGCTGGGTCGCGTGCGAAGCGCGGCCAAGGTGCCATCAAAATCAAGAAACAACGCCAAGCGCCTGGCAGAACGGATCGAATGGACCACTTGCGGCCAGCAATCAAACAGATGGCGTGCCACGTGGCGGCCAGCGACGCGTGACGAGGACATGTGGCCTTTTGGGCTTTCGCGCCTCGCGTGTTTCTTACCACCATCACGATCTTTCACCATCAGGGTCCCCTCGCATTCCTTTTGACGGGAGTGAGCTTGCACGGGCTGCGATCCCTCACCGTCCCTGCTGACGATCATCGTATTAGACTCCCATTTCCTTCGGGCGGTTGCGCAGCGCCCTCCCTGTTCTCAACCGCCAATTGTCATTCTCGCATGCTCCCTCGAGATCCGGCCCACCCTTTCTGACCCCCTGACGCCGGCTTTCCCGGCGTCGCATTGCTTTGACACGTGTCGGCGGTTCCCATGACGCGGGTGATTGTGTCGAACAGTGGACAAGACTCATCTATAATTGACTTGTGCTGTGTGTTAGATGCGCTGACCCGGACACATTGCGGGCGACTGGACCTCTCGGCAGGGCGATATATGCTGACTCTTATACTGGTACGAAAGCTACTGAGGAATTTCCCCTTTTTTGGCGTCGCCGCTGCGGCTGTAATCCTCCTCCAGGTTTCCGCCCTTCAGGCAGCGGGTGATTGTCTCAGTTGCCATGGCCCGGGCACAGGATTAACAAATTCGGCGGGCAAACCCATCACGGTGAACCCCGCGCTGCTGGCGAACAGCGTGCACGCCGAATTCCAGTGCGTGGACTGCCACGCGGGAGCGGCCAAGTTTCCGCACACGGCTAAGACGGCCTCGGCCTCCTGCCAGACCTGCCACAGCGATATTCCACAGGTGCTGAAGGCCAGCGCGCACGCTATGCTGGGCGACCCGAATGACCCTCGGACCTGCATTATGTGCCACGGCGCCCATAACATTGTGAAGCCCTCAACCCTCGGCGCTCGGGTCTGTGCGACGTGTCATTCCTCGGAAGTGAACCAATACGATAGGAGCATCCACGGGCGCACCCGTGCTCGTGGGAACAACGATGCGCCGTCTTGCCAGAGTTGCCACGGCGCCGCCCACCAGGTGCTCGCTGCGGACAATCCTAAGTCGCCGGTGAACAAGGTCAACCTGCCGGATACCTGTGGAACGTGCCACTCCAACCCGCGGTTGGTGGCGAAATACTACTTTGCCGTTGCTTTCCCCGTGGCGGCTTACAAGGCGGGAGTCCACGGCCGTGCCATCGCGCAGGGAGACCTGAGGGGCGCGTCATGCGCAGACTGCCACGGGGTACACAACATCCTTCCGGCCGACGCCCCTCAGTCGACGATCTGGAAGCAGAACGTGGCTTCGACGTGCGGTAAGTGTCACGTGGATGTTTACGACGTCTATCGAGGAAGCGTACACGGTCAAGCCGTGGCAGCGGGTGCTTTGCAGGCGGCCACTTGCAGCGACTGCCACGGGGAACATCGAATTCTGGCGCCAAGCAATCCGGCGTCGCCCGTTTATGTGACCAATGTCTCCCAGCTCACTTGTTCCCGCTGCCATGCAAACACGGAATTGATGGCGAGTTTCGATATGCCGCTCAATCGTGTTCCTACCTATGAAGACAGTTACCACGGACTCGCGGCGCGGGAAGGCCGGCAAACCGTGGCCAACTGCGCCAGTTGTCATGGCGTTCATAACATCTATCGCTCAAGTGATCCGCGTTCGACCGTAAACAAAGCCAATCTGGCCAAGACCTGCGGAAAGTGCCACCCCGATGCCGGCGAGCGATTTGCCATTGGACCCGTGCACGCGCTGCTCCCCTCGACTGGCGGCGGGCGCCTGCTGGGCATTGTGAAGGCCTTTTACTTGTTTGCCATTCCCCTCATCCTGGGCTCCATGTTCTTGCACAACCTGTTGGACTGGTGGCGCAAAACCAAGCGCACGCTGGCGCGGAATCGCGCGGCTCAGGGACAGATCCGCATGAGCCTGAACGAGCGCACGCAGCACTTCATTCTGCTAGGCAGCTTCGTTGCCCTGGTTATCACCGGGTTTGCTTTGAAATATCCGGGGGCGTTTTGGGCGGCGCCCATTGTCCGCTGGGAAGGCAACTTCCCCCTGCGCGCCATCCTGCACCGCATCTGCGGCGTCATTCTGATTGGCGCCTCCGTCTATCACGTCATTTATCTCATCAAGAGCCGCAAGGGTCGCCGTTGGTTCAGGGACATGCTGCCGAAGGTGCGTGACGTTCGTGAGGCTGTTGAGACCGTGGGGTACAACCTGGGATATCGGAAAGACCTGCCCTTCTATGCGCGCTTCAATTACATCGAGAAGGCTGAGTACTGGGCGCTGGTCTGGGGCACGGTCGTGATGGCCATCACCGGCATTCTTCTCTGGTCCCACAACTGGATTCTGGCTCACCTGCCTTTTCCGATGGACATCCTGGATATCACCACTGCCGTCCACTTCTATGAGGCCATTCTCGCCACCTTTGCAATTTTGATCTGGCACTTCTATGCGGTAATCTTCGACCCGGACGTTTATCCGTTGAAGTGGACTTTCTTCACCGGCCGTGCCCCCGAGCACGAGGTGAGGGAAGAATCAGAGGAGGCGTCTGTTTCGCAGACTGCCGCGCCCGAAACGCCGGAGAGAGTCGAACAGGGGAAGAAACCTCCGCCGGGAACTGAAGCAGCTAAGAGCCCGCCGGACACGGCGCGCGATGCGAAGCCGGACGATAAGGAAGATAAGGGACGCACCTAGTATGTGCATGATTCGCGAAAGGGGAGGGATGTGTTATGCACTGGTCATGGAAGATCGGCAAGCTGGCAGGAATCGACGTTTACATGCACGCCACTTTCCTTCTGCTGGTGGGGTTCATTGTCATTGCCAATTGGGTGCAAGGCCATAACGCGGCGCAAACTCTCTATGGAGTCGTCTTTGTCCTGGTGATCTTCTGCTGCGTCGTCTTGCATGAGCTTGGGCACGCGCTCACGGCACGCCGGTATGGTATTCGCACGCGCGACATCGTTCTGCTCCCGATCGGCGGTGTGGCGCGACTCGAGCGCATGCCAGAGGAGCCCAGCCAGGAACTGCTGGTGGCGCTGGCGGGACCGGCTGTGAACGTCTTGATTGCCTTGGGGCTCTTCGGGCTCCTCGCCTGGCTTGGGCACGTCCCCACTCTACGGCAGGCCGAGACAATCAGTTGGACCGGACATGGCTTCTTGCGAAACCTGATGGCGGTCAACGTTTGGCTGGTGCTCTTCAACCTTATCCCGGCCTTTCCTATGGACGGAGGGCGTGTGTTGCGCGCCCTGCTGGCCAAACGCATGGACTACACGGACGCGACTCAGGCGGCGGCGCACATCGGCCAAGCGATTGCCTTCGTCTTCGGCTTCCTCGGCTTGTTTTTCGACCCCTTCCTTCTCTTCATTGCGCTCTTCGTGTGGATGGGCGCAAGCGGCGAGGCGGGTATGGTCCAGATGCGCACGTCGCTTGGAGGAATACCTGTACAACGAGTGATGTTGACGGAATATCGAACTCTTCAGCCTGATGACACGCTGGAACAGGCTGTGGAGCATATCCTCGCCGGCTGGCAGCAGGACTTTCCCGTGGTGTTTGGCACCCACGTGCTTGGCATACTGACGCGGGAGGATCTGATGCGCGCCATTGCCCGGCAGGGAACAGGTAAACATGTGCGCGACGCGATGCGGCGAGATTTCGAAGCGGTCGACTCGCACGACATGCTCGAACAAGCCGTTCAGGTCTTACAACGCTGCGGTTGCCGCTCGCTCCCGGTGGAGCACAACGGTGAGTTGGTCGGCATGCTGACCATGGAAAATGTGGGCGAGTTCATGATGATCCGTTCCGCAATGCGACAGGCGCAGCAGGCCGAGACGGCAGCCAAGGCTATCGCCTGACCTGTATCAGAATCTGAACAGACCTCTCTAGAATGCAGGGGTCAAGGTAAGCGCCTGGTGGCCTGTGAGCCCGCCGCCACTAAAAGTTGCGCGTCCAGCGAATGGTGAGCAAGTTAGCGCCGAAGTTGTTTCCGGTAACGATCTGCTCGATGTAGTATGTCCTCTGAAGATCTATGGATAAGCGCCCAGCCTTCGGAAAATCCCAATAAACCGTGCCGGTGACGAGTGGCCAAGTCAGTGGACCGTAGGCCGGCGGCTCGCCACTGATCTGGCCCAGGCCGGTCGAGCGATCGAAGTTGCCGGTGAGGCGCAGGCCAAAGTACTTGTGGGGCTTGGCTTCCACGCCTGCCTGAACCACGCGGTCCACTTCCTGGTCCCGTAGGAAGTCGTTGAGCGGCGGCGTGCCACGAACATAAACGATGTCCCCCTCTGCAAACATGGTGTCGTAGGTAAAGCCCCCAAAAATCGAAAACCGGTCGTTGAGGGCATAAGAGAGCGTCAGCGTGTTCGAGTGAACGTTGTCCTGAAAACTGGCGTCAATCAACTTGTCGTTGGCCAGATTCAGATCGTCTTCGAGCGTGACCTTCGCCACCGGCTGATAACGGAAGATGAGATGCCCTGCCACTTCCGTGTGGGGAGTGATCGCCGTGTAAGATGAGCCGTTGTCGAAGGTGTGGATGTCCCCCCGGATACTGAAAGTTTTCGAAGGCTGATAGCCGAAACTGAGTTCGGGCCAAGCGGTTTTGGTGCGCAACGAGGTGGCTGGATCAGCCACGCCGTCTTCAAGCGATTCCACATCCGCTTTGAGAAGACGAATGCCGGGCCGCAAGGTGAGCGAAGGCGTGGGAGTGAAGAGCATGCTGAAGTCGAAGTCACTCAGCCCATCCCGCCAGACGAAGGAGTCCGTTCCGGAGGAAGGCGTATTGATCGTGGTGATGGGCGCGGTGGGCGTAGGGCTGCCGATAATGCTGAACAGGCTTCCGAAATTCCCGAAGGTGTTGGTGGAAAAGCGGGAGTAGCGATAGTCCACAATGATGTCCCACCAGTCTCGGGCCTTGTAGGTGAAGCTCTGATACAAAATGTTGTCAGGTTCACTCACGGTATCCCGAGCGGTTTGGCTCACGGAGTAGGGCTCGAGCGCGCCGGAGCTGTTTGGGGCGGTGCCGTTGTAAGACTGGTCCAGGGTGGCCGGCCCCTGGTAGCGGTAATAGATATAGCCGCCGCGCCACTCGAAGTTTTTGAGCGGCTTCCCCGTATAGGTAAACTCGCTGATCGGGGTGGTGAGGCGCCTGTACTCGGACTGGGAGAGGTTGGTAAGCGGTTCGCTGGTCGAACTGGCAACAGGATTAATGCTGAGCTGCGGGGAGTTCACATTATTCAGGCTCAGGAATTCCGTGAACCCTTGGTAGCCGAGATTGTAGTGGAAGCTCCAGGAGTGGAGCGTGTAGTCAATGCCCCCCGTGAAGCGATTGGTGTTATCGTCGATGGGCGCGTAGAGGTAATAAGGATTAGCGCGAGCGAAGGTGCCCCAGAAACCCGGCGAATCGAAGAAATCGAGAGACTCGGTGGTAAAGGTGGGGCCGCTGTCGGTGGTGCGATAGTAGTTGAAGTTGAAGCGTAGATTATTGGTGGCGTGCAAGGTGAAGTCCGCCGAGCCGAATTTGCGCACCGTACCCCAGGCATGGTTATCCGTGAGACCGGTTGAGAGCCCCGTGCCCACGGCGGCGATCGGCAGCACCAGGTTGTTGTTCTGATTCCAGTAGTAGTAGCTCTGTCTCCAGTTGCCGCGGAAGTCGTAGAGGCCGGTCTTGCTGACGGCAAGCTGCCCCGTTTCGAATGGCTCACCACCCAGTCCGGTCATGGAAATCGAATAACTATCCGCAAAAGGGTTAGTCCCATTTCGGGCTTCTCCGAACATATTGAAATCCATCAGGCGAAAGCCCTTCCGCAGGTCGGAGAGTTCCTGAAACATGGGAAGGTACCCTTTAACGTCATCGAAACGGTAGCCCACCGTGGCTGACCCCTGGGTGTTGAACCCTCCGAAGTTCAAGGGAGTTTCGGTGCTGTCCTGCGCCAGGAGTCTGCCGCCGCAAAACAGCAGCACCGCAAGAGAGATAAGAAAGCGATTTCCAGGTCTCATGAGGTCTCCCTTCATCGCAAAAAGTCAGGGTCAAAATTCGAGCCGTGGATGGTTACGTGGCAGCGGGTGCATTCTCCGCTGGTCTGGAAGCCCAGGCGCCCGTGCGGGACGCCGGCCTGGGTGTGGAACCCAGTGTGGCATTGCAAGCAGAGTTGCCGCCCTTCGCGCCGTACCAGCATCATGCGATTGGTGCTGCCGTGGGGATTGTGGCAGATCACGCAACCCGAAACCCTCACGGCGGGGTGCTCGTAGACGTAAGGTCCGCGCTTCTCCACGTGGCACTTGACGCAGGTTTCCCAGTTGGTTGCATTCAGCATACCGCGATTGATGCTGCCGTGGGGGTTGTGGCAGTCCGTGCACTTCATCAGTTGCTCGGGCACGCGGTGGTGAGCCGGAAGGGCAAACAGCGCCTGGATGTTGCCATGGCAGCTAAAACAGAGGGTGGGCTCGGGCTCCTTCAGCATGCTGTTGTGCAGCCAGCGCACCGTGTCCGGTATCTGGGGAACCTCGAAGAAGGCAGCCTGCGCGTAACTGAGTCCTCCCTTGCTCTTGTTCGTGACCTCCTTGACGAGGTGAGACACATGGCACTGGTTGCAGGAGACGCCCGCCGCCATGTGCTGTGACTCGTCGAACAGCTCCTGGTGCTTGCTCGTTACGTGGCAGGTCAGGCAGCGTTCCGAGTTTTGCTTGGGGTTAGCGTGGAAGGAGAAGATCAGTTTAGTGCCGGCAGCCTCTTTGGCAGGGTCGCCCCCCGCTTCCTGTTCGGCTTCCGCGTGGGCTTTGCCCGGCCCATGACACACCTCGCATCCCGAAACGCCGGCGCTGGCAAGAGCCGAAGGGTGAGTCGCCGCCGCCGGCTTGCCGGCCAGGGTCATCAGGTAGTCCACGAGTTGGTTGATTTGCGCGTCCGGCATGTCGGGCGGCAGGGGTGGCATAATGCTGCCAGCGCGACGCTGACGCATCCGGTCGAGTATTTGTGCGCGCGTGCGGCGCGCCCCGACATCGTCGAGCGCTCCCCCGCTCGTGCCGCCCTGGCCGCCAATCAGGTGGCAGCCCGCGCACATCATGTCGTCATAAATCTTCTTCCCCGCTGCAGCCGAGAGAGAAATTCCGGTCGTAGAAACGGACGGAGAAGTCAGTAGTTCCCCCCCGAAGTGGGCGTGAGGAGTTTTCACAAAGGACTGGGCCTGGGCGCGATGGCAACCGGCGCACGTTTCCCACCCCACATAGTCGCCTGGATTGCCTTGTAGGGCCGGTTGCCACGCCACTGACGGCCCTTTCGCGGCAAGCGGCATTCTTTGGGCGAAAGCTTGGCCGGCCAGCGTGACGAAGGAGGACGCCAACGTCATGGACACCAGCAGCCGACTGACTTTGATTCTGGGATGGGAACTCATCTCACCGTCCTCCGTTGCCGGTTTTATCCCTTCTTACTGAAAGAGAACCAACGGTTTTGAAAACACCGCCTCCTTTGGCCCTCATCACCTGGAAAGCTTTGCTGCCTCAGCGAACGGATAGCGATGCCTTGTCTGGATCGGCGTCCAGACGCGAATCGTTTGGATAGGGCGCCTCTAACGCTTCAGTCGTTCCGCACCTCGCTGCCAGAGATCGATCGACTCGGCGGCTGCCCTTCGCTCCTCTTCTTGCGTGCCCTTCTGTAGGATCAAAATCTTATCAGATTCACTACGGAACCACAATGGTTGCAAGCATCAGGTTTGCCGGTAGTGGCGTCATTTGCACGATTCAGCCGCTCCAGACCACACGTCATTCCCGCGAAGGCGGGAATCCAGTACTTAAGGCGCTCAGTCCCGAAGGTTTGCGGAGTGGATTCCCGCCTTCGCGGGAATGACGTGTGGTCTGGGATGCCCGTATTGTTCAGATGACTCCAGTACCGGTTTGCCTAGACGCCCTGTGACCTCAGTCTATCTGCGGCAATGGATCTGGAACTCGGCTTTATCCGAACGCATATTGCCGCTTCCGATCTGCGCCCATCCTCGAAAGTTCTCGCCCGGCGCGCCCAGCTTCCAAGTGAAGTGAACCGCTTTCGATCCTGCCGCCGCGAAATGGAGGGTTTGTTTCCCTTCGCCCGCGCCGCCGTCCGACCGGTGAATCGCATAGATAACAGTATTAGGTCCATCAACTCTAATGAAACCGTGAAAGTTAATTGTAACCGGGCAACCTCCATCCCAGTTGTTCGGGGACGCCGTCAAGCGCATCTCGGTCACCCGCCCATGTTGCGCTGAAATGCCGGCTCGCGGGATCGTGAATACCAGACACACGCTCAGAACAAGCAACGACAAGAGAATCGTTCTATTAGGCCATGACATAGTGGAATACCTCCTGGATTGAGTTTCGCGGGAGTTTCTAAAAGCGTCTTTTCCCGCCCTGAATCACGCAGCAAGCCTGTCACCGTCCAAAAGGCCGGAGATTCTCGATCGATCCGTCTGAAATTCCGAAGCACTCGAAGCCCAAAATCATGAGGGCGGGTTGCGACCCCTCCCTGAAGCAGGATCGGCGCAACCCCCCGACGGTCTGGAGTCCGTATTTGCCGGGACTCCTTATCCCGATTGTTTGGCAGCCATATCTCCGATGATCGGAAGCTTAAAACGTTCGTTATTGTAGGCCTTGTACATCAGGAAAATGACACAGGCCAGAAAGCCCAGCGAAATCAGCGTGCTAATCAGCCCGAGGAGCGGCCACAGGCCGCTGAACGGGCTCCAGATCATTCCCATGAAGATGTGGCCCCAGATGATACGAAACGCGATCCAGCCCACGCTGAGAAATATGGACTGAAAGGCGTGGAAACGTACGAACTTGTCATTCTTGTAAGGCTCGACCACCAGAAAGATGATTCCAGTGATGAAACCCAAGATGTAGGTGAGTAGTCCAGCGACGTTGGAGGGCATTGCTGCCCCCGTAACGGCGGCGGGCGTCGCCGGTACACCTGCGGCTGCACCCGCTGGGGCGCCGCACGATGCACAGAATTTTGTTCCTTCGGCGAATTGAGTTCCGCATTTTGCGCAGAATGCCATTAGTTCGTTTCCTCCCTTTTCAAAGTTGCCGGTGTATGAGTCCGACCGGATTATTGCCGACCGGGTAGTTCCCGAGCGGCCGCTGGAACGAGCCGTCGCCGTTGCCGAGCGAATCGTCCTGTTATCAGCTCATGAATCGAATACTCGCAATTGAGTCATGTTGTCCATGTGCGCCTTATTCGCATTTCGGCGCCGGGCCGTCGAGGAGCGGTCGAGTGTCAAGATAGTAGGGCCGAACTTTCTTGATCAATCCTCCCGAGATTTCCAAACACTCGAAGGCCGGAATGACGCCTGCCGCCGTCTCAATTTCGAACTGCACTGCTACCTTGTTACCCTCCGCGATGAAGTCGAGCGTCCGAAACGTCTTGGCGATCGAGGCGAGCGCTTCGAGATACTCCAAAACCGATGCCAGACCGCGCAACCTGGGGGTGATGGGGCTCTCCATGACCACATCGGACGCCAGTGGGGCAGCATGAGGGTCTTTGCGGTTGAGCGCCTCGAAATACTGGATAGCTATAGCGACGTTTGGGTTGTCGGTCATGCTGCTACCCTCCCACTCCTGCCGAGGCAGCCCTCGTGGCCGCCCTGGGGCAACCACAAAGGGTTGCCCCTCCGAGGCGCTGGTCACGCCATGCCCTCCATGCCGCCGGGTCGGGATATCCGCGGCGACAAAATGCTCCATAGCACGTAGACCTGCCGAGCTTACACGCCTATTTATTGACCGCGAGTCACGGCAAAGTCCTTTGGAAAAGATTGCAAAAAGATCAATTCCGTGCTAAATAGCACGGAAAGCATTAAGGAAGTATTAGGGTGGCCGTGTCGGAACCGCCTAAATCGTTCACTTTTGGACCGTTCCAGCTTGACGTGGGGCAGCGTGTGCTGTTGCGGGACGGAAAACCCGTGCCGCTTCCTCCAAAGGCCATGATCATTCTGGCCGCTCTGGTTGAGAATCACGGGAAGCTGGTCGAGCGCGATGAGTTGATGCGGCGTGCGTGGCCTGAGGTTTTCGTGGAGGATGGCAATCTGACTGTTAATGTTTTCGCCCTCAGGAAGGCTCTCGCGGAGGGGCTAAACGGCGTCTCACCGATTGAAACCATTCCGAAGCGGGGTTATCGGTTTAGCCTCACAGTCGCTACGACAGATGCTCCCACCGTCCTCGCGCCGACAGCGGACGATTTCAGCGTGGGCGTGTCGCCTACAGTGGCGCGGACATCCCCGCCCGTAGCTGCGCCGGACGATGCCAGGGCTCCGGAGATCCCAGGCGCACGCACTACTGTGGGCATCGAGCTTGGACATTGGAAGAGGCGGGCCTTGGCAGGAGTCGCCGTCGGTCTCATCGGCCTTTTGGCAGCCGGAGCCCTGCTTCATTTCAGGGAGAAGGCGGTGTACGAGCCAACTCCTCGAATTTCCCTGGCGGTGTTGCCCTTCCAAAACCTCACTGGGCAGCCCGCGAACGACTACCTTTCGGATTCCCTGACCGAGGAGATGATCACGCGTTTTGCGCGTGATTACGCTGGCGAGCTGCGAGTGATCGCCCGCGACTCGGCCATGTTTTACGCTGGAAGGAGAAACGCCTTGCCGCAAATCGCGGCGGAATTGCGCGTGCAGTACGTCATCCAGGGCACCGTCCGATCCGAAGGAAATCATATTCGTGTGGCGGCGCAGTTGATCCGCTCGTCTGACCAAAGCAGCTTGTGGGCCGATTCATACGACGGGGACGTGAGCCAACTTCTCGAGTTTGAGGATAGTGTGGCGCAGTCCGTGGCTCGCGCGCTGTCTCTCCGATTGCTGGCGCGCCGGGCGAGCGATTATGGTCCCAGCTCTTACGCGGCGTACGACGGCTATTTGCACGGACTCTATTTCTTATCCCGCCGCTCCAAGTCGTCCTTCGAGCAGGCGCTTCAAAGTTTTGCTGCTGCTACCATGAGCGACCCGCACTACGCGCGCGCTTACGCCGGCCTTGCGGTGACCTACAACCTCATGGGAGCATACAGTTGGATTAGTCCCGGCTACGCCCACAGCTTTGCCAAAGCTGCCGCGGCGCAGGCGATCGCGGTCGATCCTTCCTTGGGGGAAGCTCACGCCGCCCTTGGCTATTCGATGTGGTTTTACGAGTGGAACGCCGCGGCTGCCGAGGAAGAACTGCGGCGCGCCATACAGCTTAATCCTGACAACGCCGATGCCCACCACTGGTACTCTCAGGTGCTGATGACGAGCGGGCGCTTCACGGAAGCCGAACGCGAGATGCATTCGGCCCTCGAGCTCGATCCCCGGTCGCTTATCCTGAGAACTAATCTTGGCTGGTTGCACTACTTTGAGCGGCATTATGGGCTGGCAATCGAGGAAATGCAGAGCGTGATTCGTGAGGACCCCGACTTCGTTACCGCTCATTACAAGCTTTGGGAGGCCTATTCGGTGAATGGCGACGTGGCGAACGCCTGGAGGGAATGCCGGCAGTTGATCCACTTGCTTTGCAGCCCGGAAAACGAACAGAAGATTGTCGCCAGCTACCAGCAAGGAGGCTATTCGCCTGCTCTTAAGACCTTAGTCAGCGTCAGCCCTGCAGATTACTCCGGGAGTTATGTGGATGGCAGCCGGTATATGCTCTTTGCGGGCGACAGGACGCGCGCGATGGACTTTCTCGAGCGCGCATATCGCGACAAAGACGGTTGGATGATCTTTGTTCCGATCGATCCCTCGTTTGATTCCCTGCGCACAGATTTGCGGTTTCGCCGCCTCATGCTTCAAGTCCGTCCTCGTTCTATACCTTCGTCTTGAATCCTCAATAAAAGCAGATTTATCTGTCTCGAGGACCTATTTCATCCGGGCTGCCGGGCGGTGCAGCGAGGACACAACAAGAAATGCTCTCTTGAAACTATTTGACCGCAAAGCCGGCCGGGAGTTTGAATTTATCCGCTGAAACCGCTGCATTTTCTTCAATTCTGATGGCTTTTGTAGTTGATGTGACGCTTTTTGAAATCACATTCACATACAAGAGAATACTATTCCATCCGGCAAATTGGGTGGTTGTATCGCCGGTGATCAATTCATAAGCTTCACAGTTTTTGCCTGCAACGGTCATGTTGGCGAGTTGTTTTGCCTTCCCTGATTGCTTATCACGGGCGGCGACGTTGTTCCAATCAAACCTTATCTCTGTTCCCGGAGAGTACGGCCCTTTGTTAAAAGTTTTGGAAACAGTTTTTCGCGCATAATCCACGATGTACCATTCCTTTCCATCGCTGAAATACGAGCCTTGCAGGGCCTCGCCATTGTAAGTATCCCGGCATTCTTTTTTACCAAAATCATCAAAATAGACAACGAACTTGCCTTTATGTTCAAAATCTCCCACCTTCTGGGCTAATTCAAAGGTGATGATGCCCGAGTTGATAGCATATTTTTTGTCTTGCGCCGTCAAGGTGCAAAACCCGCTCATGACCATCGACAATCCAAGAAACACGGCTATTCTTTTCATGTTATCTTCCTCTTGAACTTTGTTCCTAGAAAGAGACCGGCAAAGAAAGGGTCTCTCCCCTTTGACCTTCGGTGTGAACCAACCCCCGGCTGGCGTTATCTCAGTTCCAGCGGATGCTTCTCCTCGCGATTGAACCCGCGGTAATACAGGACAAGTTTCGTGGCATTGACCGGCGCCTGGAAAGCCACTTCGAACCGGCCGCGCCCGTGGGCAGGTACGACGCTATTCTCAATAAGGGGGTGTGCAAGTTTTCCCATGGAACTCGTGTCCGCGAGAATCTCCTCACCGCCATTCAAGAGCTTCAACTGCTCTCCGGTTTGAAACTCGATTCCCTGATCGACTTTATTCACCAGGGTGAGGTCGAGAACCAGAAACCGTTTCCCTTGCTCAGGCTGTGCATCGCCCAGGTTCGGCGCAGCGCGAATTCCATGAATCTGCACATCCAGGGTGTTGCCGTCCGAAATGGTGAACAGCACGGGCGCTTGGCTGGCAGCCGCTGAGGCCGCTGCTCCTCCGGTGGCACTGTTGGGAAGACTCAGTTCCAGGGGAGGATAGCCGGGGAGGTTGAGCACCAGGGTCAGCGCCCCATGCTGCGCCGGAACGGAAAAAACCAGGGAGCCGCGCTGAAGAGTGCCCGGCAGGAACTGCACCGTGCCCTTGAACTGGCCAGGGGCGCTCACATCCTTCGCGGTAGTGAACGTCATGCCCTGCGGGTCCCGGAGGTATGAGTAGTTTTCGAGCTCGACTTGCACGAGGCTCCCCTCTGATTTCCCGGTGCAGCCTAATTGCACCACTGCATACATTTCCCCACCCGGAGCAGACATGTTCCCCAGGCTCGCGACCTGTTCCACGCCATAGGCACTGACCTCCAGAACATCGTTCTTCACGGGGCCAGCGATGGGAGCGGTGGAGGCAGGCGGCCGGCCATAAAGTGGCAGGTCAAAGCTGCCCATCGAGGTGTCAAGGAACCGGAAGAGTACGCTGGAGACGCCGCTGGCGGGAATCTCGTAAACGAGTTGCCCCCTGACGTCGGCGTTGAGCTCAGGAACCACGATTTGCTCAACCGGCAGGGGGTGCGCTGCTGCTGATTGCGCCTCGCTGATCACCGCCGTGTCCTGGCCGTTGATCACGACGAACGCATGGTTCTTGACGTCGGGAATCACGTAGGGCGTTGGCTTCATCACGAAATCGTTAGGGTTTTCGTTCTTTTGCGCTTGACCGGTGCCGAACCCCACCCCTCCCACACCCCCCGTCACGTCCTGCTGATCGGGATGCTTCGGCACTTTGGTAAGCGGGATGATGTTCTTCCAGACGGTGTCCACTACCAGAAAAACCTTGCCCGCAGGAGCGGGGTGCGAGCCCACAGTACTGGTGACGGTGAAAGTGGGAATGGAGAACTCCACCGCCTTGTTCGTCGCGCTCGCCGCCGGGCTGTAGCTCTTCAGCTCGATTGCTGGCCCGGCCTGTTCAGTCACGGCTCCGGTAGGACCGGCAGCCGCAGTCAGCGCGCCACTCGAGGGCGACGTACCAGCCGCTCCGGATGAGTGCCGGCAGGCACTGCAAGCGGAAGAGAAAAGCACAATGGAAAAGGTAATCAGCCCTGTGACTGCAACCCAGGTTGTCTTCGTCATATTTACCCTCTTTCAGATGGGGAGGGCCATTCTCCGCTCCCGTCCCGCACCTTCGCTGCTCCAACGCGAACCGATCGTCCTCGAGGGCGATGCGCACAGCCGACGATTGCGGGTGCGTCATGCGTCTTCGTCGACAGGTCCGTCGCTCACATCCTAACCAATTCAACACGCCGATTCTTGGCGCGGCCCTCCGGCTTGCCATTGTCGTCAATTGGGTTGCTGTCGCCGAAGCCCGCCGAACTCAGCCGGTCAGCCTCTATACCCGCTTTCGCCAGCGCTTCCACCACCGCCGCGGCGCGCGCCTGCGAGAGCTTGACGTTGTATTCGTGCGTCCCCACGTTGTCGGTATACCCGTTGATGGAAAGCTTGAGATCCGGAGACTGCTTCATCATGCGGATCACCTCGTTTACGATCGGCCTGCTTTCCGGCTTGATGATTGCCTTGTCGAAGTCGAAATTGATGTAGATCGTCACGCGGCCATGCAGATCGATCTCCGCCTTGAGCGCCTCGGCGGAAGTTGGCGGGGAGGGGGAAGTCCCCACGGCGGTCCAGTCCAGGCAGAGCGTATTGGACTTCCCGCTCGCGTCCGTGCCGCGGATGGCGAGAGCATGAGGCGCCGCCAAAGTCTCGTTCGTAGTGCTCACGGTCAGACCGGTCTTGGAGATTTCTGTAAGGTTAATGGTGTCCGAATCGAAGTGGAAGCGCAGGCTGGGATCGGGAGGTACGGAGGTGGCGCGCATCTGGAGATTTCCCTTATATCCGTGGTTGGCGAGGAGGGTGAGGGGGTAGGTGTAGGTTTGGCCACGCGTCACTCCCTGGCTCTTAAGGTTCTCGTCGGTTGCAATAATGAAGTCGCCGATCGGGATGCTACAGGGAAGCACGTCCGGGTCGAAGGGGAGGGCCAGCTCGCGAGTCACCAGTTTCTCATACTCCACGCTGTCTTTCTGGTCGATATCGAAACCGTCGTAGATGATGAGGCCCCGGCCAAAGTGCGCGTAAGCCTCCACGAAGCCGTTCTCACTCTTTACATTCGTGGTAAACAGGTGTCCGCACCAGTGGCTGTCGTATTGGGTAATGAGGTTGGAATCTCCCAACTCATTTCGGTTGCCGTTCTCGCTGGCCAACCACGGTGGGACATTCAGGAAGCTGGCTTCTTTCGGCTGGGCGCTGGCGAGGATATTCTCTTCGACAAAAATGAGCGTGTCGCTGGGGGCGCCTTGCGCGCCGGCATTGCTGGTGGCAAACCGGTAAGGCAGGAAGCCGTAGTCCGGCCCTTTGCCGCACGAATCCGCGTCCTGGATGATAAGCTTGTGGCCCTGCGCCACCCAAGCAATCAAGGCCTTCTTGAAGGCGCTCGGCAAGCGCTCGCACACTTGCGAGAGCACCACCGTGTCAAACCCCTCGGCGCTCAGCAACCTTGCCGGAGTTGCGTATCCCGGGTCCACAAGACTCAGGAACTTCATATGCTTATAGATTGAACGGTCGGGGCGGTCCTCGGCGGTAGAGGTGGCGAAGGTCAACGGCGGATACAGATCCTCGCCATTGACCACGAGGATGTTTTCACTTCCGCCATGCGCCGCGGGAATTGGGTTGGCCACCACGGGGCGGGGTGCGCAACCTTCCCCGGCAGGCGCCTGACGAGCCGCGGTGGCCGCGCCCGGTGCGGCGGGAATCGGCGGCTTTACCGGGAATATTCCTTCCAGGGGAGCGCCGCTGAGGAGGGCGGCAAGATCGGGATAGCGCTTGAGCATCGGAACATAGCCAGGCCCGCTTGCTTCAATGACCTTGACCTTACCCAGTTCCACCTCAGTATTGTGACCATAGTTGGAGAGCACGCGAATCTTCACGTAGCGCGCCATGGTGGGCGGAAACGGGATTGTTTGATCACCCGGATCGTGGGACAAGGTTTTTTGCCCAACTTTTGTAAATCCCTGGTCGGGACTGTCCTTGGAGACCCAGATTTCGACATCCTTGGCCCAAGTCGCGGGGTCGTCGCGGGTGGCGGTGTTGATCACGACGTTGGCGATCAGCGCGGGCTGGTGCGCGAAGAAGGACAGGACAATTTCCTGGGGAAAATCCTTTGGAAAATCGGAGTCGACGGAACACCAACCGGTGTCGGCAAATTGCTTGCCAGCCAAGAGCGCCCAAGGCGACCACTCCGTTTTAGGATACTGCGAGCTGGCCTTATCGGCGCGCCCGCCCATGTCGAGCGAGGCGAGGTCCACGCCCCCTGCGGCTGCCCCCGCGGGAGCTGAAGGTCCTTCAGCAGCGGTGTTCGGCCCTATCAGAAGGCACGCTGCGAACACCCCCAACAAGATAGCGATTCCGGCGCCGGCAGGACGCCGCCACTCCGAGGATAAGCCGTGTGCCGTGTCCATGATTCCTCCTCCTTATAGTTGGCTAATATCGGTCATGCGTCTTCCTCGACAGGTCCGTCGCTTACATCCTGACCAATTCCACGCGCCGATTCTTGGCGCGGCCCTCGGGCTTGCCGTTGTCGTCAATTGGGTTGCTGTCGCCGAAGCCCGCCGAGCTCAGCCGGTCCGCGGCGATGCCCGCTTTTGTCAGCGCATCCACCACCGCGGCGGCGCGCGCCTGCGAGAGCTTGACGTTGTATTCGTGCGTCCCCACGTTGTCGGTGTACCCGTTGATGGAAAGCTTGAGATCCGGAGACTGCTCCATCATGCGGATCACCTCGTTTACGGTCGGCTTGCTTTCCGGCTTGATGATCGCCTTGTCGAAGTCGAAATTGATGTAGATCGTCACGCGGCCATGGCGATCGATCTCAGCCTTGAGTTCCTCCGCGGTCGTGGGCGGGGGTGCAACGGAAAGTTCGCCGGGGGTCGGCTGGACGAGTTGCAGGCAGAGCGTGTTCGTCTTGCCGGCCGCATCCACACCCTTCACCTGGAGCGCCTGGGGAGTGGAAGGTGCGTTGGCGGGCAACGTCAGAGAAAACTTGGTCTCAGCCAGGCCGTCCACCCTCACGGAAGCGGGGGCGAAGCTGGCCTGCATGCCATCCAGGCCAGGGGAGGCCTTGACCGAGAGGCTGACGGTCCCCTTGTAACCCTGGTTAGAAAGCAGGGTCAGGGGGTAGTCGTAGCTCCGGCCTGGCAGGAGCGGCTGTTCTATTAAACGCGTGTCGGTGGTGACCACGAAGTCGCCGATGCGCGCGGCACACGGCAAGTTGTCAGGATCGAACCCCTGGGCGAGTTCGCGGGCCACCAGGGTGTTATACCCGGCCGTACCTGTCATGTCGATGTCGAACCCGTCGTAGATAATCAATCCCCGGCCATAATGAGCGTAGGTATAAGCAAAGCCAAAAACGTTGTTCACGTTACGCACCACCATCTGACCGCACCAATGGGGATCCCAGGCGATCAAGGTGTTTGAGTCGCCGAGTTCGTTGCGGTAATCATCGGTACTATTCTCCCAAGCGGCTACGTCGATATACCCGGGTTGACCCCGGTGGCCGTGCGCCATCCAGTTCTCCTCCACGAAACGCAGGAAGTTGCCCGGCGCTCCCTGCGCTCCCGGGTTGTTGGTCTTGAAGAGGTACGGCAACCACGAGTAATCGGGGCCGGCTTGGCACTTGTCCGCATCGTGGATGATCAGTTTGTTGCCTTCGGCAACCCAGGGCGCGAGCACGGGTTTGAACTCCGGCGCGAGCGGTGTGGGGTTGCCCTCGCAGACCTGCTCCAGCACGACCGTGTCATAACCCTCCCTGGGGGAGAGCATCCAGGGCCGGGCCCGGTTCCCGGGAATAACGGTGTATTCCGCACGCCCCGCTGCTGCCAGGTCGGGCCGCGTTTGGAGGTAGTCCGGATGGTTCTTCAGGTAGATCCCCCCGGTGGCTGCGTCCATATTGGTCCAAGGCGCCGATCCGAGCACCAGAACGCGCTTGCTTTCACCATGCCCCGGGGGCGGGGGCGTGGGAGGTACAGGCACACAAGCCGGGGCGGCTCCGGCAGCCGCCACCGCTTTGCCTAAAGCCGCGGAGGGCTGCGGCCCCATCAGGTCCGGGCGGCGGGCCAGGAGTGGCGTGTAGCCGGACCGCTTTGACTCCAGCACCTTCACCTCGGAAATCTGGAACATCTCGCCCCCTGCCTGGTTGTGCAGCAGCCGTAACTGAACGTAGCGCGCTTCCACCGGGTTGAAGCGGATCGTGTTCTCACCCGTCCCGGGCAGCGCGGCGGTGGCGACTCGGGTGAAGCCCTGCTTCGGTCCGGTACTGGATACCCACACCTCTACATCGCGCGCTGTGTTGCTAGGCGGTGAGGAGGCATCGATAAGGATCGTGACCCGATCGATCAACACGGATTCGTGATCCGCGAAGGACAGCACGATCTCCTTGGGCCCGGGTTCATCGAGCGACATCCAAAACGTGTCTTTGTCCCCGTCGATGAGGTTCAGGAGGTTGTCTTGTCCGCCCAAGTTGTCATCCGCGGTTCCGGTCGCGCTCTCCACTTTCCCGCCCCACTCGAGTGCCGCGACGTTCCCATCGAACTGGCGCGCCGCAGCTTGGGCGGCCAAGGCCGCAGCCACAATAAGTATGGCGACTCCCCCGATCGTGAACCCAACCAGCTTCTTCATACATCCTCCCCGATGCGTGTTCCGGGTCACGACCCGGCATGAGGGCTCAGGCGGCGGTCAGGAAGCTTTCCTCCCATGGTCCACCACCGCCTTGGTCAGCTTCAGCGCGATGGCGCCGCCCGGGACCACCAGGTTGATGGTCTCTGCGCCAATGTCGAAAAGCACTTCACGATTCAGGACGCGCTTGAGCTGGCTCCCGAAGGCCTTTCCCGTGGACTTGAACTCTGCGGTAAGCCCATCCACTTCCACCGTGACATGCTTATCCTTGGCTGGCCACACATACGCGAAGGCGTAGACCGGCCGGTAGTAGAGGTCGAGGCAATCGACCATCACTTCCTCTTCGAGAATCTGGTCGGCGGAGGGGGGATGAAGCACGTCGCCCAGCACCTGGCGAACGACGACCGACGCGCGCACCGCAGGAGGAGCAAGGGCCAAGTCATTGGGCAATGTGCCGCCGTTAGACGCGTCTATCCGGTCGAAGGCCAGGTAGCAGCGCAGGTCTTGAGCTTCGCCGCTGAGAGCGTCCAGAAAGACCTCGCGCCGCTCGTCGAGCAGGCAATGGTCCATCCCCGGTAAAGTCAGCTTGCCCTGAGCCGGGGTGTAAGTCTGCCCGGCGATTTCCACCGCCTGCACGTCAGCCAGGACCGGCACCGCGTATTGGGTGCGGCGGTCGTAGCGGAAACGCTTGTGGCTGGTGGCATGCCAAAACGGCTGGTAGCGCAGTTCCAGCAGACTCACCTGGATGTCCTCGCTCTTGGGCCGCATCAGGAACTTGGCCAGGGTACCGAAGACGTTGAGTTTCTGCTCCCAGGCTTTTGCCCTGGCTTGGTCCTGCGTCACTTTGGCAGGAAGCACGAAGGCTCCCTCTTCGGCCAATACGATTTCCATAAGTTCGACTCCAGCGTTCTTCGCAGGCTTTTCCTGCCCCCCCTCCCCCGGTGAGGGCACAGGCCCCAACACGGACGGGTGAACTATTCCATCTTTTCCTTGCAGGCCGCTCCCATCTCCGGACCCCCAGCAGCGGTGGCCGCCCATTCCGCAATCAGCGCTCTCAGGTTCTCGATGATCTTCTTGTCCACCTTCGACATTTCAAAGGAACTCATGGCCTCGTCGGAAAGTTCCTTGATGGCTTGACAGGTCACGCCAACGACGCATTCACCCAGGTCCCCTCCGCCTTTCAGGGTGGGCAGTTTGTCCCCGCCATAAGGCGTCGCACTTCCATCCAGCACCGTGTAAGGGCCGGAGGGCGGGACCAGCGCGTCCGCTATACTCAGCATGTAACAGCCGGTCAGGCCACCATAGAACCTGCCGAAGATCTCAGCGATGGCACGCACCTTTTCTTCCAGTTTGGAGGTCTCCGCCATGTCTTGCGCGCCTCCCAACTCCATCTTCCCCAGCGCAAAGCCGGTTGAGGAATCAATGCTCCACCAGCCGAAGGTCTGAGTTTGATTCAAAGCGACGAGGCGCATGGGGACAACCAGCGTGCGTCCCTGAGCGAGTTCGTCTGCCAGAACACGTTTGATGGCGGGAGGAAGAGTGAGGGAATCAAGCGCCGAT
>Ga0326727_10010014_pt1 | contig 22851 bp, 18 predicted proteins | sample MB2enrmetagenome_FD_207643 | JGI IMG/M metagenome (GOLD analysis project Ga0326727, IMG submission 207643) | Lab enriched peat soil microbial communities from McLean, Ithaca, NY, United States - MB29MY | ecosystem: Environmental > Terrestrial > Soil > Wetlands > Peat | place: USA: New York...
GATTCGACTTCCTGCTGAAAGAGCTGGCGAAATGTAGAGCGCGGCCGCTCGGCTTCCATTCGCCCGACCGAATATCCCTGGCGGCTGATGACATCGCGCAGCGCCGCTCCTGTGGCCTTGTTTTTGAACGCGCCATAGCCTGTGCAAGTCTCCAGAATCTCGACTAGAGAAAACCCTGGAAAGGCGATCGCCTCCGCTATCACGGCGTCGAGGTTGCTGTCCGTGGCGAAGTGGCGGGCTAAGAACCCAGCTTGCGCCGTGCGAAGGAGCGCGAGAAGATCGAGCGGGGGTATGCAGTTTCCCCGCGGCGTTGTGGCCGTAACCCAGCCGAGAGGCGTGAAGGCGGAATGCTGGCCTCCCGTCATCCCAAACAGGAAATTGTTATGAACGAGCACGGTGACGTCCACATTCAACTGCGCCGCATGAACCAGATGCAGCAAGCCGATCATAGCCCCGCCATCGCCAATCATGACCACGGGCTTCAGCCCGGCGGCGGGGAACACGGCATCAGCCAGCGCCATGCCGGTGGCCACGGCGGTTGACCGGCCGTGAGTGGTGTGGACAGTATGCAAATAAGGAAAAAGGGAATCCGCCAGGCCCACACAACCGATATCAGTGGCAAGCACTACCGAACATGGCGGGAGACTGAGCCTTTCGAGGGCGTGGCTTAGCTGCCGGACCACCAGCGCGTGGCCGCAACCCCGGCAGTAGGGAAGCTTTGCGTCGCCTGCGAGGTAAGTGGAGTTCCCCATCACGCCCCCGCCTTCCTTTGCAGGGGTGGTTCGCGAAGCGCACCTGCCGGCGAGTACTCACACGGCCAGTCGGCGCGGGGAATTGTGCCGCCTGCCCTGGCGATGGCGCGAACAATCTCACCAGGCGAGATCATGCCGCCAATCCTGTTGATCCCCAAGACGCGTTGGCCCGTGAGGTAAGGCGCAAGGACGCTGCGGTATTGCCCGGTGAGGTTTTCCTCGGCGACGAAGATGGTGCGTATTCCAGCCGTCGCCATATGAAGCGCTTCGACAGGTACCGGGAAGAGGGTCTGAATCTGCAAGAAGGAGATGGGAAAGCCCTCTTTGCGCAAGATGCCGACAGCTTCGCGACCGGCGCGCGCCGTGATTCCATAACTGATCAGCAGGCAGGAGGCATCAGGGTCCAGATCGGGACGAACCAAGGCCATTTCAGTTGCATGCGCTTCGATCTTGCGCTGCAAGTGAACCAGCATCTCGACGACCTCGGGCGAAGCCTTTCTCAGCCGTCCTTGGCGATCGTGAGCCGATCCCGTCACGGTCACCTTAGCTCGGCCGCCGACGGGGGCAAAGCCCGGCGCCTCCTCAGCCCTCTCGATGTCATAGGCCGCGGTGGAGGCTTTGGCGTCGACTCCAGTTCGCTCCACAGGAGCCAATTTTGCCAGAGCGGCTTCGTCGACCAACTCGGTGGTCATTCCCACTTCCTTATCGGAAAGAAGTACGACTGGCGTACGGAGGTGCTCCGACCAATTGAATGCCTGCTGAGCAAGTTCGTAACACTCGGCGGCGTTGCTGGGAGCGAATACCGGTATCGAGTAGCCCCCCGACGTCGAGAATTCAGCGAGAAGAACATCACCCTGTGCTCCCTGGGTAGCACCACCCGTACTCGGACCAAGCCTTTGAATCAGTGCGATGACCACTGGCGTTTCGGTCATCAGTGCATACTGGACGGTTTCGGACATCAGTGCCCATCCGGGGCCGGAGGTCGCCGTCATCGATTTCAGGCCTCGCAAGCTCGCGCCTACGCAATAACATAACGAGGATATTTCGTCCGGGGCGGAGAGCGCCAAGCCACCCAGCGCAACGAGTTCGCGCATCATGACTTCATAGATCTCCGAGGCCGGGGTTATGGGATAGCCGGCAAAGAAACGGCAACCGGCTGCCAGCGCGCCTTCCGCTACCATTCGATTTCCAGAGCAAAGCCTGAGAGACATCCCAATTAGCCTGCATCAAGGTGGAGCAACACGAGGGCCAAGAGTTGATCTCGAATCCAGCACGTAAGCCATGTCTTTACAACAGATTGCAAGCGTTCCAGAGCCGTATGTCGTTTCGTCGGGGCAATCCGAGTGCCAGAATACACGCCGGTGGGTGGAAATCCACCGTGCAGTCGAGGAGTCGAGGAGTCGAGAAGTCGCGGTTTAGGAGTTAACAAACGCGTTCCCGGCTGCGGCTCGACTTTGGTGTCGCATTCAGCTCTCGACTTCTTGACCCTGCCATTTGTTTTCATATACATTCCCGGTTTGTTCCGTCGTTTTCGTGGCGCGGAAAGTCGAGAAGTGCGAACCACCGGTCATTCCCGCGAAGGCGGGAATCCAGCTCCTGGACTGGGAGGTTCTGCGAGGTTTGCGGAGTGGATTCCCGCCTTCGCGGGAATGACGGCAGGGTGGAGCGCCGATGCCTCGCAAATGACGCCACTACCCGAGTTTTCAACTTCTTGCCCGCACGTTTTTTTGGCCCCTCCCTTTGTTTTCATATACATTCCCGGTTTGTTCCGTCATTTTCGCAGCGCGGGAAGTCGGGAAGTGCGAACCACCGGTCATTCCCGCGAAGGCGGGAATCCGGCCCCTGGATTGGCAGGTTCTGCGAGGTTAGCGGAGTGGATTCCCGCCTTCGCGGGAATGACGACAGAGGCCGTCTTTTTGGCCCCTCCCTTTGTTTTCATATACATTCCCGGTTTGTTCCGTCGTTTTTTGGTAGCCCGCAGAGCGGGCGCAAGAATGTAGCCCACGGTGTAAGAAGGTGTGAAAAGATCGCGCTGTAGGGGCGGCCCTTGTGGCCGCCCTGGGGCAACCACAAGGGTTGCCCCTACAACGTCGTGAAAAAACGTGATTTTTTCACACCTTCTCGGGCTTTGTGCTACTATCTTTCGCCCCTGACGGGGCTGAACTCAGAATTATAGCCTAGCTAACTGTGTTTGTCAAGAGACAGAAAGCCAATATATAGAAAGTCACGGCAGGTCGAGCGTGTAGTGAGTTGGATTGCGCCCGGGACGGGAATAGCTACTTAGCTGGGCCAGGAGGTCCCAAGCGCTTATAGGCTTTGCGGGCGATCTTCTCGACGGCGGCTTCGGCCTTTGGGCCGCTGGGCATTCCGTAGACCGAAACAACCAGAGCATCGCCGCCCCGATATATGCTGAGCATGGTGGGACCTTTAGGAGCCTGAACCAAGAGAGCCTTATCTCCTAATCCCGGGAGCTCCCGAATCTTCGCATCCGGTACTCCCTTTTTAGCTTGCTCGACGGCGTGGCTGAGATCGCGTTTCTTGGGGGAGCGAGAAAGAAGAATGTTGACTTTGCTGCCCTTCGGATTGGAGTAGGAGCAGACGTCGGCGTCGTGTGCCATCTGGGGCACTGGGTAGCCGATCGACACGCCGAGAGCTTGCTCGATATCGGCTTTGGTGACCAGGCCGCACACGCCGGCCGGATTCGGGACGGGAATAACTTTGGGAGCTTTGGGCTGTTGTGCGGCAGCGACGGCGCCCACAGAGATCAAGAAGATTGAGAGCAGGTTAGATGGCGTCTTATGCATGGTGTCAATCATCTTACCACGGAAGATGTTGTCACGACATTCTGCCAGGGACATTCTGTCAGTTGAAAACCTCTCTCTTCCAGCATAACATCTGTCCTCGTCCTGGTCTCGGCAGACTTTGCTGCTCACGAGGTTCGCTGATGAATTATCCGGTTTGGGAACCCTTCATGTTAGGCGGGGGATTGGTGATTGGGATCATTGCCATTCTCCACGTCTTTGTTTCGCACTTTGCCGTAGGAGGGGGTCTCTTTCTGCCCCTCACTGAGCGCAAGGCCTATCGCGAAAACAATCCCGCGCTGCTCGAATACGTGAAGTCCCACTCGAAGTTTTTCGTCCTGGTGGTCCTGGTATTTGGTGCGGTGAGCGGGGTCGGCATCTGGTGGAGCATCGCCTTGGTGAATCCCGAAGCCACAGCGACGCTCATTCACGTCTTTGTTTGGGGATGGGCCATCGAGTGGGTTTTCTTCATTGTGGAGATTGCCGCGGCATTCATCTACTACTATGGTTGGGACCGGCTTGATCCTAAGACGCACCTCCTGGTGGGATGGATTTATTTTGGGGCAGCCTGGGCCAGCCTGCTGGTGATCAATGGCATTCTGACGTTCATGCTGACGCCGGGGAGATGGATCAAGACGCAGACGTTCGCGTCAGCCTACTTCAATCCCGGCATGCTGCCGTCGCTGGTGGTGCGCACGGCTGTGTGCATCGCGCTGGCCGGCGTTTATGCCTTGATTACCTCCTCTGCGGTCGCCGATGTAGCGTTGCGAAACCAAGTTATCGCCTATGCCGCCAAGTGGCTGTTGGCCGGCACACTGATAATCCCCTTTGCGGGAATCTGGTACATCTCGACGATTCCAGCGTTGGCGCGGGAAATCTCGATGGGCGGGGCTCCCGCGGTCACTATCTTCGCCGGGCTCTCGATATTCTTTTCCGCCCTCGTCATGGCCTTCACCTACTTCGGCCCCCACCAGCGCCCACGCCATTTCAATATGGTCTTTGCTTTTCTGCTGGCCGTCCTCGCGCTTTCCACCACCGCCGTCACAGAGTGGGTGCGGGAGGCAGTGCGCAAGCCCTACATCATTTATGGCTACATGTACTCGAACGGCATACGCGTGTCGGACGTGGAGCGCACACGGGAGGTGGGTTTATTGAAGTCGGCACGTTGGGTTCGCCACCATGAGGTGGACCCCCAGGCTCTGGAGCGAACCGGCGAGGAAGTCTATCGGGTGCAGTGCGCGAGTTGCCACACGGTAGATGGCTACAATAGCATCCGCTTTGCCGTCAAAGGCTGGAGCTGGGCGATGATTGACTACCAGTTGGCCCACCTCAGTTCCTTGAAGGGCTTTATGCCGGGCTTCGTAGGGACCGACGCGGAGCGTCAGGCTCTAGGCGCTTGGCTGGCAAGTTTGAATCCGGTGCCCACCAACATTGCTATCGAGCCAGCATCTTCCGCGGTAAGAGGCCAGGCGACGGACGCGACTGGAGAAGGAGCATCGCAACCATGAATCCTGTCATACCCGCGCCAGTCCCCGTGCCTTTGCCGGCGCCCCCGTGGCTGTTGGAGTTTCTACTGGTGTTTACATTTGTGTTGCACTTACTGGCGATGGACTTTCTCCTGGGTGGGGTCATCATCCTTAGCGTCTCGAGCTTCCTGGGCCGGCACGACTCGGGGCACCATGAACTGGCGCGTCGTGTTTCCCACGCCCTGCCCCCCGTGACGGCCTTTACCATCACGCTCGGCGTGGCTCCGCTGCTGTTCGTACAACTCCTATATGGCCAGCTCTTTTACACATCTTCTGATCTCATGGCATGGTACTGGCTTGCCGTGGTGTTTTTGGTCATGCTCGGCTACTACGGAATTTATTGGTACCAAATGCAGCACGACGAACTGGGGACGAGAGCGGCATGGGTGATGCTGTCGACGGCCATCCTCTTTATGCTTGTGGCCTTCATTTTTACGCAGAACATCACCACCATGCTGCATCCTCAGGATTTCTACCGCCTCTTCCTGAACGGGCAGGTAGGCACAATCCTCGGCTCTGTCACGTCTCTGAACATTGCACGTCTGGCTCACTTCGTAGTGGCCGCGGCAGCCTTGGCAGGCTTGGGGATTGCTCTGCTTTCGGCGCGCTGGCGAACCGAATCGCCGGAACTGGCGCGCTGGGGAAGACGTTACGGCGTGACGTGGTTCATGGGTGCAACCCTTGTGCAATTTCTAGTGGGGCTCTGGTTTTTGTTCAGCCTCCCGGTGGAGATCAGGCAGTCCCTGGTGGGAGACAAGCTCGCTGTGGGTCTTCTTGTTTCGGGTATTTTCCTGGCTTTGTTGGGTCTGCTGATGGCTCCCAGGAGTCTCTTGGCAGCGAGCGTAGCTATGCTTGGCGCGGTCAGCGCGATGGCCGTATTGCGGCACCTCGTGCGCGTTGCTTACTTGCGCCCTTATTTTGATCCACACTCGCTGGCCGTCCGGGGCCAATGGGTGGTTTTTTCCATATTTGTGGTGCTGTTGTTGGCTGGGCTGGCTACGGTGGGTTGGATGCTCTACGTCTTCTATCGCCCTGCCGCTCGTAGGGCATGACGCCAGTTGTACTTCGGCTGCATTCCCGGTAAGATGCGACAGGGGGAAAGACACAGTGGGTCGGTGCAATAGCTAGCTGTAAGCGGAGGTGGAATGCGAAGACTTCTTATCGGCGTGATCCTTACGTTTGTTCTGACTTTTCCTCTAGCCCGCGCCGCCGCGGGACAGAACCGGTCAGATTTCAGGGCGGAGAGAAAAACGCTCAAGACGCGACAAAAGCGGGAATGGAAGGCGCTCAAGGCCCAGCAGAAAGTCCAGAGACATTCCTGGAAGGGCGCGCATATGACCAGAGCGACCCGCGCGCAGGCGAAGCACCAAATGAAGCGTGACAAGCAGGCTCTCCACCAGCAACAGAAGAACGACCGCCAGGACCTGAAAGATCGCGAGCGGTTGATCAATGAAAGGATGAAACAGGCGCGTTAGTCGTCATGGGAGGTCGCCATGAAGCCAAGCGTCGTGTTGTTGGCGCTAGCACTCGTGTTCGTTCCGCTGTTGGCAGCGCAGGACGCCCAACAGCAAGGAGGGGAACAGGAGGAAAGGCCCACTCTCGGTCCCAAGCCGGGGCCCAACGAGCCTGCTGGCCCTCGGACCGCCACGGTGAACGACTACCGGAAGCTCATGCGAATTCGCACCCTCTACATCGAGAGAATGGACAATGCGCTAGATGAAAAGCTGGTGGTGAGCCTTGGGAAACTGGGCCGTTTCAAGATCGCCTCCAAGGCTAAAGAAGCCGATGCCATAGTGACCGGCTCATGTTTGGAATCGCGCCGGCTGAAACGCTTGCACTCCGAGGTATTTATTACCGGCCGCGGTGGCGGGTCAATTTGGCAGGACACCGTTTTGCGGCCTTACAACCCGCCTTCCCTCGACCAGGCCGTCAATGAAACCGCGCAGGTGGTGGCGGAACACTTGGGTGAGAGTATCAACGAAGCGGCAATGAAGTGAAGATCAGGAGTCAGCAGTCAGGAATCAGACGTCACTAGAAGCAAGGATCGGCCAGAAACTCGGCGCCGGGGAGCCGCACTGCCAGGGTGGTTCTCTTGCTCTTGCGACAGACAAGCGACCACTGGCTTCTGACTCCTGACTTCTGACTCCTGAATTCTGACTCCTGACTCCTGACTTCTGACTCCTGAATCCTGTTCTTATGCACTTGCGCGCGTTCCGTTCCGAGGATCTCGAGACCCTCTACAAGATTGATCAAGCTTGTTTCGCGCCCGGGATTTCGTACTCTCGGGAGGAGATGAAAGGGTTCATCGGCCAGCGGCGAAGCAGGACGTGGGTCGCGGAAGAGAGCGGGCAAGTCGTTGGATTCCTTATTGCCCAGCGCCTGGCACAGAAAGTGGCGCATATTGTGACCATCGACGTGGTGGACCGCTGGCGCCGGCGACGCGTGGGAAGCTTACTGATGGACGCCGCCGAGCAATGGGCGTTCGAGCAGAAACTGCTGCTGGTTTACTTGGAAGCCGCGGAGAACAACACCCCGGCGCAAGGCTTCTATGAGGCTCGAGGCTACAAGAAGGTGGACCGCCTCGAGAACTATTACGCGGACGGCGCCTCGGCCTGGGTCATGTTGAAGTGGTTGAAAGATAAAGCGCCGTAGCGCGGGCGTCCCGCCCGCTGTCACGTGGGCATGCTGCCCGCGTCACTCCTGGGGGAGCGAGCCGCTGCCGCGACAGCGGGCGAGACGCCCGCGCTACCTGATGCTGAGGAGCCCATGCCCATTAAACTACAATCCTCCGACAGCAAGACCATTGGCGTTGCCGTGCTCATTGCGGCTGGTTCTCTCGCCATCGGCGTCAAGTACTTCTCTCGTGCATTTCCGGAAGCTTCGATTCAGTTCCGCGTGAACCGGGACGATTCTGCTCCCGTAGCCCGAAGGTTCCTCACCGAACGTGGCTTCAAGCTGGAGAATTACCGGCACGCTGCGGAATTCGACTACAACGACCAGGCAAAGGTCTACCTGGAGCGCACGCAGGGGCTGGAACGGATGAACCGTCTGACCCGCGGCCCGATTCATTTGTGGCGTTGGTCGCATCGCTGGTTCAAGCCGCTCCAGGAGGAAGAATTCCGCGCGGACGTCACACCCGCGGGCGAGGTGGTCGGCTTTGACCACGAGATCCCCGAAGCTGCGGCAGGCGCCTCCCTCGAGCAGGCTGCTGCACGGACCATCGCGGAGAGCTTTCTCACTCAAGTGATGAAGCGGAACCTGGCTGATCTCGAGTTCGTCGAGACCGAGACGGAGAAGCGCCCGGCGCGCACGGATCATGATTTCACCTGGAAGCAGAAGAATCTGGATTTGGGCGACGGCAGCCTGCGCCTGGAAGTGATGGTCGATGGCGACCAAGTGGCAGGTTACCGGGAGTTCGTGAAGGTCCCCGAGCAATGGACTCGCGATTACGAGAAGCTGCGCTCGCGCAATGATGCCGCCCAAATCGTGGACGAGGTCTTCTGGATTTTGCTGAGCGTGGCCATGCTGGTGATTTTGATCCGGCGCCTGCGCGATCGTGATGTACCGGTCTGGATGGCTCTAGCTTTCGGCGGGGTAGCTGCGGCCCTGTATTTTCTTGGACAGCTCAACGGCTTTTCCTTGACTGAATTCGGCTACCAAACCACCGACTCCTACTCGAGCTTCCTGACCAGATTCCTGTGGGACGCCCTCCTGGCGGCGGTTGGTACGGGCGCAGCTATATTCCTGCTTGTTGCTGCTTCGGAGCCGATGTACCGAGAGAGTTTTCCGAACCAAATCTCTCTGCGAAGATACTTCAGTTGGCAGGGGCTCAGAAGCCGCTCGTTCTTTATGGCCAACGTCGTGGGAATCACCCTCACCTTCTTTTTCTTCGCTTACCAGACTGTCTTCTATCTTGCCGCCAATAAATTGGGGGCGTGGGCGCCCGCTGATGTGCCCTTTACTGACTTGCTGAATACACGATTCCCATGGATTACCGTGCTTTTCATCGGCTTCTTTCCAGCCGTTTCCGAAGAATTCCAGTTCCGGGCTTTCTCCATTCCCTTCCTGAAGAGGTTGCTGCGCTCCTGGCCTTTGGCGTTGGTGCTCGCGGCTTTCATGTGGGGGTTTCTGCACGCGGCCTACCCGAACGAGCCGTTTTTCATCCGCGGCCTCGAGGTGGGGCTGGGAGGCATCGTCATGGGCTTGGTCATGCTCCGCTTCGGCATCATGGCCACCTTGATCTGGCACTATTCCGTGGATGCGCTTTACACGGCCTTCCTCCTGATTCGCTCTCCCAATCATTACCTTTCGGTGTCCGGCGCCGTTTCCGCGGGCATCATGTTAATTCCGCTGGTAATCGCCGGGCTTGCCTATTGGCGCACCGGCACATTCAGCGATGGCGAATCCCTTACTAACGCGCGGGAGGGCGTTTCCAGGCCGGTTCGCAAAGAGGCTGCCGAACCCGAAGTGGCTCTTGTTTATCATTCCTTGTCTCGGGGCCGCCTGGCAGTGGCCGGAGTCCTTACTCTGGTATTTGTTCTACTGGCACTAATTCCTGTCTATCGTTTTGGGCAGGGCTTCTCGTTGCAGGTTACCCGCGCCCAAGCCATCCGCGCTGCGGATGCCTATCTGCGGCAGCAGCACGTGGACCCCAGTCGTTACCATGTGGTGGCGTGGGTCCACGATAACATTGACCCCTTGGCCCTTCGTTATTTGTTCGAGCACAAATCCATCCAGGAGTCCGACCAGATTTACCGGCGGGCCACCCGCCTTGCAGTCTATGAAGCGCGTTACTTCCGCCCGCTGGAAAAGGAGGAGCACCACGTCTTCTTGGATCCCACCACGGGCCAGGTGTTCGGCTATAGGACGTTGTTGGACGATAACGCGCCCGGCGCTTCGCTTGCTCCTGAACAGGCTCAGACCCTGGCAGCAAACTTTGTCGAGCAACAAGGCTACCATCTTTCGGATTTCGACCTCCAGAGTTCGGAAGCGGAGAAACGGAAGGCGCGGGAAGATTATACGCTTGTGTGGCAGGCGAAAGCCGGCGATCCCCGCAATGTGGCAGATGCGCATTATCGCCTCGAGGTGGACGTGGCGGGCGACCAGGTGGTGGGGTTCGCGCGCTTGTTTAAGCTGCCTGAGGCCTGGGAGCGGGAGCAGCGCTCTTCGAGTTTGGTGAATTCCATGCTCTCCTTTGCGGGAATTCTGGTGGGCCTGGTTTTGGTTGGGGCCGGTGTGGTCTTGTTGGTCATGCAAATCAGGTCCGGCCACATTGCTTGGCGGCCGGCAGCGATGGCGGGAGCTCTGATTTTGGCCCTGACGGTTCTTACCGAGCTCAACCAGTGGTCGGGGCTGGACCGCCAGTACACGACTTCCCTGCCTTTCGCCACCTGGCGGCTTTTTGAGGTGGTCAGCCTGGTCGTCGTTCCCTTGCTGGCCGGTCTGCTTTGTTGGCTTTTGGTGGGCCTTGCGGCCAGCCTTTATCCGCAGGCTTGGCTTCTGTTGAAAGACAGTGCCCGGCGTTTATGGCGGCGAGATGCGGCGGTTTGCATCGTGCTCGCTCTGGCCGTTGAGCTTGGCTTGGACAAGCTGGGTGCGCTTTTCGTTAGCCATTTTCACGCCTTCGCCCCCGTGGCTAGCGACGTCGTTTCAGGGACATTCAATGCTGCTATTCCGGGCGCCGGAGTTTTCCTGCACGCGCTTGGATTCAGCATCGTTGACATTTGCGGGCTGGGACTGGTTATCTACGTTTTCCGTTTTGGCTGGAGCAGGCACGCCTGGTGGCTATGGGCAGGAATACTGCTGGTGCTGGTGGGACTGGGGCCGGCAGGCGCGCATTCCGTGCGCGAGTACTTCGCCGGCTGGATCATGAGCTTTGTGCCACTTGCCGTTGGGGCGGCGATTGTCTTCTGGTTCTTACGGGATAACCTGTTGGCATACTGGGGCGCGGCTTTCTGCTTGGAGGTTGCGCAGCCTTTGCTTTCCTTGCTCTCGCCACAATCGGGTGTCTACCGGTGGAATGGGTTACTGCTTGGCCTGCTGGCGTTTCTCTTCCTGGCGGGGTTGTTCCTTGCCGGTAAGGCAGGCGAGGTTCCGGGCGAGCCATGATCAAGCTGGATGAAATCGAAGTGCGAGTCGTCGGCGCTCTTCTCGAGAAGGAGATCACCACACCGGAGTACTATCCGCTCTCCTTGAATGCCCTTGTTAATGCGTGCAACCAGAAGTCTAACCGCGATCCGGTCATGGCCCTGGATGAAAGCGCAGTGCGGCAGGCGCTGGAGACCCTGAGTGAAAAAAACCTCGCAGGCCAGGCCACCAGCGCGGACAGCCGCGTTCCAAAATTCGTGCACCACTTGCAGGAAGTCTTTAACTTTGATCGTCGAGAAACGGCGGTGCTCTGCGTGCTCCTGCTGCGCGGTCCGCAGACTCCGGGCGAATTGCGCGGTCGCACCGAAAGGATGTACAAGTTCGATGACCTCAGCGTGGTGGAGTCCGCGCTGCATCGCTTGATGGAGCGAGAGCCTCCACTGGTGAAGAAATTGGCGCGCCAGCCGGGTACCAAAGAGTCCCGTTATGCGCACTTGCTGGCAGGGGAGTTGGAAAGCTGGAGCGCGCCGGAGGAGACTCAGCCGGCAGCCGCGCCAGCCGGCCAAGACGAAGAGCGGATCACGCGGCTCGAGAATGGGCTCGAGAGCCTGCGGAAAGAAGTCGCGGACCTTCGACAACAACTGGAAGACTTTCGTAAGCAGTTTGAATGAGCCTGGCCCGGGCGGTCATTCTGAGCGAAGCGCGCGGCAAGCAAGCGCTTTTCGCCAGGCAGTCGCCGCAGAAGCTCAAGGCGCTGCGGGAGAGCGCATTGATCGAAAGTGCAGTTTCATCCAACCGCATAGAGGGCGTTGAGGCGGATCAGGCTCGAATCACTACGGTCATTTTCGGCAAGGGTCATCTGCGCGACCATCAGAGGGCTGGCAAGATCGTGTGTCTCGCACGCGGCCCTGGCGCGACCTGGCGGAAAGAGGGTAGTACCCTTAAATGAGGGTAAGAGAGAGGGTACTGACCGTCCCCTTACACGTTGCAGGGGCAGAGCGAAGCCGCTTAGCGTGGGAAGTTACTGCCGTTAGTCCGCTTCTCCTGTGGCTCGATCCACGGGGAAGATCTTCAGCGCGACAGGGTAACGACTCGGCTTCGCGCTGGGAAGTTCGACGATCAGGCCGTCGGCGCTGCGGGTCCACTTGACTTGGACTCTTGAGCCCAACAGTTGAATGGTCTTGATCTCTCGCTTCGTCAACTCGGAACCTGCGGCCAGCGATTTGATCCTCAGCTTGCCATCCTCCGGCCATGCCAGCGCAATCGCATAGAGTGTGTCGCCCTTGGCCGTGAAGCGAATGTCCTCTGCGGTGTATCCACGGGTGGCGGTATCTTTGAAGGAGCCGCCCACCACTTTGGTCGGACCCTCGCCGGAAACTTTCCAGGGCCGCGTGGCGTAAATGGCTTCCCCATTGACGGCGAGCCACCTGCCCATGTCAAGTAGGATCCTCTGGGCCTCGTCAGGAATAGTTCCATCGGACTTGGGCCCGATGTTCAACAGCAGGCAGCCATTCTTGCTTACAATATCCACCAGTTCGTCGATGAGCGATTCCGGCGTGCGAAAGGTTTCGTCTTTGATGTATCCCCATGACTTCTCGCCCACGGAAGTATCCGTCTGCCAGAAGATGGGACGCAGCGTGTCGAGTTGCCCCCGCTCGATGTCGAGCACCGCGGCGCGCTCGGGAAAGGCTTTGTTCTTGTAATTGATGGCGACCTCGCGTTCCCATTCGGCGGCGCGATTGTAGTAGAAGGCGCCAAACTTCCGGAGGTAAGGCGCGAATGCAGGTTGCTCGATCCACCAATCGAACCAGACGAGATCGGGGTGATACTTGTCCACAATCTCGCCGATGCGCGCCAGCCAATTGTCCAGATAGGAGCGATCGGGCTGAATCTTATCCGATTGTGCCGGGCCATAAAAGCTTTGGAAGCGGGCATCATTGACGTCGGAATCGAAGCTTCTGCCGCCGTTGAAGAACCACCAGTGCTCGGCGCGGTGCGAGGAAGCGCCAAAATGCAATCCTTGTTTGCGCACGCTCACCGCCAACTCGCCCACCACGTCGCGCTTTGGGCCCATCTTCGCGGCGCACCAATCCGTAAGCTCCGACGCATACATGGGAAAGCCATCATGATGCTCCGCCACGGGCACCACGTACTTCGCCCCGGACTTCTTGAATAATTCCGCCCACTGATCAGGGTTGAACTTCTCGGCCTTGAACATGGGGATGAAGTCTTTGTAACCGAACTTCGATTGCGGGCCGTAAGTCTCCAGGTGGCGCCGGGAGACGGGACTATCGATCAGGTACATGTTGCGGGGATACCATTCGCTATCGAAAGCCGGGACGCTATAGACGCCCCAATGGATGAAGATTCCGAACTTGGCGTCTTCGTACCACTTCGGAACTCTAAACTTCTCCAGCGAATCCCAGGATGCGCTAAAAGGACCTTTCGCAGCCACGTCCTCGATTTTTTTGACGGATTCCCCAACGTTTTTATTCTCGGATATTGCCCAAATGCTTAGCATCACAATAAGCAAAGCCGAAAGTGTGACGCGCGTAACCCAGTGGCTGAAGCCTGTCTCGAGTCTGTGCTCTGTAATGAGGGTAACAAAAGTACGACGGCGGTTTTTCACGTTGGCCCCCTTGTAGCGCCAATTGCGATCGGCTTCGCCCGCGCTGCTTTTCCTGCGGGTGTGCGGGCTGAGTCCGGGAGTGAAATCTTAGCAGGATGTTTGCGAATGGAACAGCTTAGTTAGCAGGCTCCAGAAAAACCATGACCTCCTCGGGCGTAGCGGCAATTTTACGTCGCCATAAGCTGAATCGCTGCCAGACGCAAGTGGCGGCATGAAGCCGCTGCTGCGCCTTTTCCGCAGCGTGTGGGACTTGATGATTCCCGGCACAATTCTAAGGGTCGTGGCCTGCGCTAGCTTTCGCTTTTCATTCGATATTTACCTCACAATATTAGGCCATCGCATTGATACGTAACGACTTATAATTAAATTTGGGCAGAGAATAAAAAAGCGCAGAGGGACCAAAAAAGCCTTGACAAGAAATAAGTGAAACCTTATCTTTGGTGGAGCAAAGTGGTAGCCAGTAGTAAAAAGTGGTGCTTTGGGGAAGGGCCCGCCTGGGCCAGCCGCTTTTTGGGGGATTCCACATGCTCCGTGGTAATTATCCCGCGACAGTGGATGGCAAAGGTCGGTTGAAGATTCCGGCGGTCTTCAAGGCTTATCTGGACGAGACCTACGGCGCTAATTTCTACGTCACTAGCCTCGATGGATTGTCGGTTCGCATCTACCCGTTCCGGGAGTGGCAGGACATCGAGGACAAGCTGAAGCCGCTGCCCTCCATGAACAGATCGGTCAAGAAGTTTCTCGACAGAACCAATTACTTCGGCCAGATGGGCCGCGTCGACGGCCAGGGAAGAATCCTGATCCCGTCTGTGCTGCGGGAATCGGCAGCGATGCAGGGAGAAGTGGCGGTGCTCGGTTACCTGAAGTATCTCGAGGTCTGGAACAACCAGCGCTACCTCGAGCACCTGGAGCGCGAGCCGCTCACCGAGGAAGACTTGAAGGCCCTGAGTGATTTGGGAATCTAGCACGATGCATCCCGAACCTTGGCGGGCGCATCTGCCGGTGCTCTGGCGAGAGGCAATCGAGATTCTGAATGTGCAACCTGACGGATTTTACATTGACGCGACCCTGGGGGCAGGGGGACATGCCGAGGAAATTCTTCGGCGTCTGGAAAAGGGGAGGTTGCTAGGAATAGACCGGGACCCGGCGGCGCTGGAAATCGCCCGCGAACGGCTGAAGGATTCTGCGGAAAAGCTGATCACGATGCACGGCAATTTCGACCACATCAACGACCTGCACGCGGCAAGCGGGCTTCCGCCTGCCGACGGTCTGCTGGCTGACCTGGGAATGAGTTCGTTGCAACTGAATGACGCTTCTCGCGGGTTTTCCTTTAGCTCGTCAGGACCGCTGGACATGAGGATGGATCCCGCCACGGGTGAGAGTGCGGCAGACCTGGTAAACCGGATGAGCGAGCGGGATCTGGCCGATTTGATTTTCGAATTGGGGGAAGAGCGCCACTCGCGCCGGATAGCGCGAGCCATTGTGAAGGGCCGTCCGTTTCGATTAACCACCGAACTGGCGCAGGTGGTGACGCGAGCGATCCCCTCCCGGACGGCCCTCCGCCACCTTCATCCCGCCACCCGCACTTTCCAGGCATTACGGCTGGCGGTGAATCGGGAACTCGAATGTCTGGACGCCCTGCTGGTGCAGGCGCTGGGAGTGCTGAAGCCTGGCGGGCGAGTGGTGATTCTGAGTTTTCATTCGCTCGAGGACCGCAAAGTGAAGCAAGCCTTTCGAGACTGGCAAAGTCACGGGAGGGCGCAAATCCTGACGCGCCGAGCCGTGCGGCCGAGTGAAGAAGAAATGAGAACCAATCCCCGCTCGCGCAGTGCAAAGCTGCGGGCGGCGGAGAAGGCTTCCGGGTAGATCCAAGGGGCCGGGATGCCCAGGACCTGGATTAGAGAAGACAGCCGACGGCGAGCGAAAAAGACAGCCATCAGAAAGGAGTGAAAGGGGAAAAGTGGGGAATGGATTTAAGGTGCCCGAGCCCTACGGCTGAGCCCCTGTCTCTGGCATATGGCGACTATCGCAGTCACATTACCGAAACCGGCCAGACCGCCGCGGCGGCGTCCGGTTAACCCTCTGGTGGCAGGCCGGGCGAGTTTCGCGGAGTTCTATTTCACCAAGCAGATTGATAACTCCCGCCTGGTGCGGCAGGTGGGGCCGCAGAAGTGGCGCGAATATTTCAAGCTGATGTTGTCGGTGGCGCTGGTTTTTGTTTGCGGCTTGCTCTTCGAGTGGCAGCATCTGAAGTGTGTGCAGGATGGTTACGCGATTGAGGGACTGAAGGCGGAGCGCGTCAAGCAGCAGAAATGGAACCATGAATTGAGGCTCGCCGAGGCTGGGCTAGCTGATCCACAAAGGATCGACACCCTGGCGCGGAGGGATCTCGGCATGGTCTCGCCAAGCCCGCAGCAAGTGATCCAGTGGAGCGGTGGGGACGCGCCAGAGCAACAACCGGAGAGCGCGCAAGTTGCGCCTAACTCCCCCACCGTCGGCGCTGGCGCGGGCGAACGATAGTCTCATGGTGCTTCGCATTACCCAGGCGCAGCCGAAAAAAAACAACAGGTCCCGCGCCTCGAACCGGGATCTTCTGTTGGGTGGCGTACTTTTTCTATGGATGTTGGGCCTGGGCGCACAGCTTTATCACCTCCAGATCATCGATTACGGCGATTTGCTGGCTCGGGCTCAGCGACAACAGCAACACATGATTGAAGTCGCGCCCCGGCGCGGCGAAATCTACGATCGCCAGATGAATCCGCTGGCCATGAGCTTGTCGGTGGATTCGGTCTTCGCGGACCCCAACGAGATTACCGACCCCAACATGGTGGCTGACCTACTGGCCCCGGCGCTCGGCCTGGATGCGCGCGATCTGCGTGGCCGCCTCACCAATTCCCGTTCCTTTTGCTGGGTAAAACGGAAGGTCACCGCCGAAGAAGCCAACCGCGTCCGTGACCTCAACCTTAAGGGAATATACTTCCAGCAAGAGAGCAAGCGTTTTTATCCCAAAGGGGACTTGGCCGCCCAGCTTGTGGGTTACGTGGGTTTGGATGACAAGGGGCTCGCGGGCCTCGAGTACGGCATGGATAAAACCATTCGGGGGCGCCCGGGACGCGTGCTTCTGGCCACTGACGCGCGACGGAAGTCGTTTCAATCGACGGAGTGGCCTGGTGAGCCGGGCAAGAGCATAGTTCTGACACTGGATGAAAAAATTCAGTACATCGCGGAAAAAGCTCTGGCGGAAGGGGTGGAGAAATGGAAGGCCGCCGGGGGTGTCGCCATCGTTCAGAATCCCAATACGGGCGAAATCCTGGCCATGGCCAGCCAGCCGACTTACGATCCTAGCGACTTTGCAAAGAGCCCCCCGCAGGCCTTGGAGAACCGTGGTGTTGCCTGGGTTTATGAGCCGGGTTCGACGTTTAAACTCGTGACGATGGCCGCCGTTTTGGAAGAGAAACTGGCGAACCCGGACGAAGTCATCGACTGCCAGATGGGCAGCATCGTGCTGGCAGGGCATGTCATTCACGATCACAAGCGATACGGCGGCCTGAGCGTGAGGGATGTACTGGTGAACTCCAGCGACGTGGGCGTCATTAAGCTGGGGCTGCGTCTGGGCGAGCAGCGGCTTTACAAATACATTCGCAATTTCGGTTTTGGCGAGAAAACCGAGATCGAACTGCCGGGAGAAGAGCGAGGGCTGCTCAAGCCTCCGAATCGCTGGTCAGGAATCTCGATTGGCGAAATTTCCATGGGGCAGGAAGTTGGGGTGACGGCCCTTCAACTGGTCACGGCCTACTCCGCGGTGGCCAACCGGGGAGTGTCGTTGGAGCCCCGCTTGATTCACGATCTGTTTCTCGGTCAAGTACACGATTCCATGCCTCCCGTTCCCGGACACAGGGTGATTAGCGAGCGGACAGCAAGTATTCTGAAGCAATTCCTTACGGCTGTAGTGGAGAGAGGAACCGGCAAGGCTGCGCGACTCACGGGCTACTCCTGCGCCGGAAAAACCGGCACGTCGCAGAAGATCGACCCTTCCGGCGCTTACTCGAAGTCCCACTACGTCGCCTCTTTTGTTGGGTTTGCTCCCGTAGAGAAACCGGCGATAACCATTCTGGTGGTTATCGACACGCCGGTGGGGGCAATTTACGGGGCTGATGTGGCAGCTCCGGTGTTCAAGTCCATCGCAGAGCAGACTCTAGGTTACGCAAACGTTCCGCAAGACAACCCCACCCAACGGCCTCAGTTAGTCGCCTCAACACCCGCAGGGATTCGGAGCCAGAAACTCGGAGACTTTGCAGGGAACCAACCTAAGGATTCTGAACACCCGCAAGCTGCCACTTCCCCCGTTCGAACCGCTTCTTTCTTGAGCCTGGAGCCGGCACGGGTTTCAGCCGACCGTGGAGTGGAGGCCGCCGACGCGCCTCCCACCATGGTCTTGGACAATGGCCCTCGGGTCGACGTACCGGATTTCTCCGGCTTAGCGGCGCGCAGCGTCGCCCAGGAGTGTCAGAAGCTCGGTCTGGAGCTTAGTCTTCTGGGTAGTGGACTGGCCGTCGAGCAGAGTCTCCCCGCGCATGCGCAGGTGGCGCTGGGAACACGCTTGGTGGTAAAGCTGTCGAGATTCTCACAGTGATATAATGCGAGTGGGAAATGAAACTGAACGAGTTGCTTCGAGGGCTGGACGGCCTCGAGTTGGGCCTGCAAGCCGGGATCGAGGTCGCCTCTTTAGCTTACGATTCGCGCTTGGTCCAGCGTGGGAGCCTTTTCTTCGCTATTCAAGGCGAAAAGGCCGACGGGCATGTGTTTATCCCTCAAGCCCTCGAACGCGGCGCGGTGGCCATCGTCAGCGAACGGCAGCCACCCAGCGATCTGGCATCGCGCTGGGTGCGAGTCCCACGAATTCGCCGGGCCCTCTCGGCGGCCGGGCGCTGTTTCTTCGGCCAACCTGACTTACGCCTGAAACTGGTCGGAATCACCGGGACAAACGGAAAGACAACCACAGCCTTTCTGGTGGATAGCATCCTGCGGGCGGCGGGGATCCGCACAGGGCTGTTCGGAACGATTGAGTACCGAGTGGGCGACCGCTCGCTGCCCGCGCTCAACACCACTCCAGAGTCGCTGGATTTGTGGTCTTACCTTGCCCAAACCGCCGCTGCGGGGGGCACGGGTGTAGTGATGGAAGTGTCCTCGCATGCCCTCGCTCAGGAAAGGGTCTGGGGCTTTCCCTATTCTGTTGCCGTTTTCACCAATTTGACCCGCGATCATTTGGATTACCACAAGGACTTCGAGCACTACTTTGAAGCGAAGCGTCGTCTGTTTGAGGGGCTTGGAACACCGCCGCCGGCATGGGCGGTTATCAATGTGGATGACCCTTGGGGCAGGAAACTTCTGGATGTGCCGTGCCCCCAGCGGTTGACCTACGGCACGAACTCGAACGCGCAGGTCAAGGCGAAACAAATCGATTACCGTCACAATGGCCTGGAGGGCGCCATCGTGACTCCGGCGGGCAAGTTGCAGCTTGTCTCCTCGCTGATGGGTCGGGCCAACCTGGCGAACATTCTGGCCGCGACCGCAGCCTCGATCGCCTATGGGTTGCCGCTTGAGAAAATCGAAGAGGGACTCAAGAACCTGAAAGCGGTTCCGGGACGTTTCGAGCGCATCGACGAAGGCCAGTCCTTCGTGGTGATCGTGGATTACGCGCACACGGACGACGCTTTGCGCAACGTTTTGAGCACGGCGCGAGAGCTCACGCACAACAGGCTCATAGTGGTTTTTGGTTGCGGCGGCGAACGCGACCGTGCGAAGCGGCCTCTGATGGGCGAAGCTGCCGGATCACTGAGCGATCTTGCTGTGCTTACCTCGGATAATCCCCGTAGCGAGGACCCACTGCTTATCATGAACGACGCGCTGGTGGGTTTGCAGAAAGCTGGGAAGTCCTATTGGGCGGAAGTGGATCGCGAGAGTGCCATCCGAAGGGCGTTGGAGGAAGCGCGCGAAGGGGATGTCATAGTTTTGGCTGGCAAGGGGCACGAGACTTACCAGATACTCAGGGAGGGGGCGATTCCCTTCGACGATCGTGAAGTTGCTCGGAAGGTGCTGCGTGAAATGGGGTATCAGCGAAGCGTGTGACTAAAGCATGTGATGTAGCGCGGGCGTCTTGCCCGCTTTGGTGCGGGCAAGACGCCCGCGCTACATGCGAAGGATTAATGAGATCATCCTTGGGTGAGATCGCGGCGCTCCTCAATACCCGTTGCGGGATGCCGGAACGGGTGATTACCGGATACTCGTTGGATTCGCGCTCCATCGGGCCTGGACAACTCTTCTTCGCAATGCGCGGACCCCGTTTCGACGGACATCAATTCCTCGCTCAGGCAATCGAGCGTAAAGCGGCTGGGGCAGTCGTGGAGCAGGCCTCTTTTGACTTGGCGCCGCCAGACCTCACGCCATGTCTCCTTCCCGTCGAGAGCCCGCTCGAGGCGCTTCAACATTTGGGGCGGTACGTTCGACGCAGGTGGGGGCGTCCGGTTATCGCCGTAACCGGGAGCACGGGAAAGAGCACCACGAAAGAGATGATCGCCACTGTGCTGGGGCGGCGCTTCATGGTACACAAGTCGGCCGGCAACCTGAATAATCACTACGGCCTTCCCCTGACTCTCGTGGGGCTCGAGCCCGAGCACGAGATTGCGGTGGTGGAGCTTGCAATGTCGGCCGCCGGTGAGATTGCGCATTTAGCCGCGATGGCTGAGCCGGAGACCGGCGTGGTGACTAATGTCGCCCCGGTTCACTTGGAGTTCTTTGATTCGCTCGAGTCCATCGCCAAGGCAAAGCGGGAACTCGTCGAGAACCTCTCTTCGCGCCGGGGACCGCCCACCGCCGTGTTGAACTATGACGATTCTCGGGTACAGCGATTCGGGGAGGGATTTCAGGGAGAGGTCGTTACGTTTGGGACGGGATCAGGCGCCGATTTTCAGGCCCTGTGGGTGAAGCCGGGAGAAGGAATCGGAAGCGACTTCCGAGTGCTTGGGCCGAACTTAGACGCTGACTTTTCTCTTCCCATCCCTGGCCGCCACAACGTGCTGAACGCGCTTGCTGCTATTGCCGTCGCCTCGGACTTCGACGTCCCGCCCGTGGAGATACGCCGGGCTCTGGCGGAATTCCAAAGTATTCCGCAAAGGGGAGAGTACTTCACACTGCCGGGGCCGGTGATAATTATCGACGATTCCTATAATTCCAATCCGCAGGCCATGGAGTGTATGCTCGAAACACTTCGGACATGGCCTGGCGCTCGCCGTCGGATTGTGGTGGCCGGCGAGATGCTCGAATTGGGGCCGCAGTCTCCGAAACTGCACGAAGAGGTTGGTCGCAAGTGCGCGGAGGCCGATCTTGCCTGGTTGATCGCAGTGCAAGGCGATGCGAGATACTTCCTCGAGGGAGCGGTGACTGCCGGCCTGCCGCCCGCGCGGACTCGCTTCTTCCTCGACGCGAGGTTGGCAGGAGAGTTTTGCCGAGTGCAGCTCGAGCCCGGAGACGTGGTCCTGGTGAAAGGGTCACGAGGGGTTCACTTGGAAACGGTGACCGAGATGCTGCAAAAGGGAGTTGAGGAGTTGAGGAGTCGAGAAGTCAAGGAGTCGAGGAGTTGAGAAGTCGAGGGCTGAAGTGTCGAAGAGTCGAGCGCCGAGGAGTCGAGAAGTCGAGTGTCGAGTGGTCGAAGGTCGAGAAGTCGAACTCTCAACCCTGGACTTCTCAACTCCTCGACTTCTCGACTTCTCGACTTCTCGACTCCCCGTGAGCACACATGTTCTACTATCTCTACATCAAGTTCCACAACCAGCTTCATATTCTCAATCTCTTTCGCTACATCACCTTCCGTACTGCCTACGCCAGTCTGACGGCGTTGTTGCTTTCCTTAGTGGTAGGTCCCTGGGTCGTGAGGCTTCTCAGGACGTTTCAGATTGGCCAGTATATTCGTGAAGACGGGCCGAAGTCCCACATGTCGAAAGCTGGAACTCCGACCATGGGCGGGGTGCTCATCAATCTTTGTATCTTCGTTCCCACCCTCCTGTGGTCCGACCTGGGGAATGTCTTTGTTTGGGTCGTTTTAGGTGTCACGGCTGCTTTTGCGGCGATCGGATTCTGGGACGACTACCAAAAGGTTCGGCAGCGCAAGAATCTGGGCTTGACCGGTCGGACGAAGTTCTTGCTTCAGATTCTGGTCAGCTTCGTTTTTGGCGTGGTGCTGATATTCTTTTCGGCGCGCGGCTTCTACTCTACAACCTTGACCTTCCCCTTTTTCAAGCGTTTCCGGCCCGACTTTTTAATCAGCGCCTTTCTTTCGCGGATGTGGACCTATCCTCTGGCCTTCTTGCCCTTCCTGCTCTTTGTGGTGCTGGTTCTGGTGGGTTGTTCGAACGCCGTCAACCTGACCGATGGACTTGATGGTTTGGCCATCGGTTGTGTGGTCATAGCCGCCTCGGCGCTGACGGTGCTTACGTATGTTACAGGCCATGCCGTTCTTTCTGAGTATCTGGACTTGGAGCACCTGCCACGTGTGGGTGAGCTGACGATTTTCTGCGGATCGATGGTGGGGTCAAGTCTCGGATTCCTCTGGTACAACGCGTATCCGGCAGAGATCTTCATGGGAGACGTCGGTTCTCTAGCGCTCGGCGGTGCAATCGCCTCCGTCGCGGTGCTCATTAAACAGGAACTCTTATTGCCGTTTATTGGCGGTATCTTCGTGATCGAAGCGCTTTCGGTGATCGTTCAGGTGGTTTCGTTCAAGCTCCGAGGCAAGCGGGTATTCCGTATGGCGCCCATTCATCATCACTTCGAACTGGAGGGGTGGAAAGAGTCGAAAATAATCGCGCGCTTCTGGATCGCCGCGCTGGTTTTCGCGCTCTTCGCGCTGACGACGTTGAAGCTGAGATAGTCAGTTGTCAGTCGGACAACTGACAACGCTTGACCTCTGAGGTTTGCGCGCATAAAATGCGCATTAAATAGCATGGGTAGACCGAGATCATTTCGTAATCCGAGGCGAGTGAGCTTGACCCTGAATCGCG
>Ga0326727_10010017_pt1 | contig 22849 bp, 21 predicted proteins | sample MB2enrmetagenome_FD_207643 | JGI IMG/M metagenome (GOLD analysis project Ga0326727, IMG submission 207643) | Lab enriched peat soil microbial communities from McLean, Ithaca, NY, United States - MB29MY | ecosystem: Environmental > Terrestrial > Soil > Wetlands > Peat | place: USA: New York...
AAGCGACGCCAGGGTTGGACTATCGAGGCTCGTCTCCTCGAGGATTGTTTTACTGACGATTTCTATCACGGTATCCCCTGCCAGAGCAACCGTCGCCGCGCTGAGTTGCGTGTTGTCGACGCCTTTCCAGGCAATCATCAGGTTTCCGTTGTGAGCACACAGCACCGGCGAATCCGAACTCGTTTCCGTGGAGATGAACTTGTGCCCGAATGTCCGGCCGTTGTTGGTCGAGCAAGCGACACTCAACTGATTGTTGTCCACGCCTCGCCAACTCAGATACAACCGGCCGGCAAGCGATGCCAGCGAGGGCCTGTCGGGGCTCGTCTCGTTCAGGATTACTTTGTTTACGATCCCCGTCGGGGCATTCCCTGCCAGAGCAACCGTCGCCACGCTGAGTTGCGTGTTGTCGACGCCTTTCCAGGCGATCATCAGGTTCCCGTTGTGAGCGCACAACACTGGCGAATCTGAACTGGTCTCAGTGGATATGAACTTTTGCCCGAATGTCTGACCGTTATCTGTCGAGCAGGCAATACTGAGGAGATTGTTATCCACGCCCCGCCAACTCAGATACAACACGCCATTCAGAGATGCCAGCGTCGGGCTGTCGGGGCTCGTCTCGCGCAAAATTACGGCATTGGTTGTCCCGGTGATGCCAACGTGAGTGGAGGCCGCAACACTGGAAAAATCCACTTGACCATAGTCGGGCAGGATGCTGAAGACCCCATTTACCGTGGGACGCTCAACAATCCACTCTGCGCTATTCCCAAGCAAAGCAGCAGCGTTCGGGTCGGTGATTTGAAAGGCCGCTGCCTGGCCCGTGGTCAGATTGCGGAGAAAGATATTGCCCGACTTGTTTGAAGTGACAGTGAGCTGGCAGATCATGACATGACCAGGCGCCACTGCGAAATTCACAATTTGAATCTCGGGCTCCGGATACCACTCCCACCATGCGAAGTACGTCGCGGGCTGACCGTTTTCAACGGTGGCGCCGAGGCCGGCCTGAAATACATCGGCCGATGGCTTGAAGGCGCCATCGATGCCAACCCACAAGGCTATGTCGCACTCCCCGCTCGACATACTTGGGCTAACGGCAGGAATGACCCATTCGCCAGAGGCGAACTCAAAAGTCGAACCAAACGGTGCCTGGATAATGGCGCCAGACCAATTCGATTCATCATCCTTACGCAACAACGGCCCGTGAATCCGATGCGCCTTTCGCCGAAACACCGGTTCGATAAGGCGGACCGTTTGACCCAGCATCCTTTCCCATCGCGCAGCCGATTCCGAGTCCGCAGGACGGCGCGGCAACCCGTAACGCAGTCGCGCGTCCTCGTCGATTCTTAGCGGGTGAAATGCTTCCGGGGGCGCCGGAAACAATGTTACGGTCACCCCACTCGGAAAGACTATGCGCTTGTCAGCCATCGGAACCCCGGCATCGACCGAAACCGTCGAAAGAGATTGTGGCAATAAGCATAGCACGAGATTCCCGCGCGTATGTTTCAAGATTTGTAAGCTTCGGGACGAGATCCCCAAAGCCTAGAATCAAGGCCTCTGTAGTCTCGAAACTCTGTCCCGAAAACACTTGCCTGATTTCGATTTCCCCGAAAATGCTCGCTCCTCGCTCCCAGTAAAGGACGCGCTCCTGGCTCGCTCCGAGCGGATCGTCGGCCACTCGGAAACAATCCGAGTGCTCACTTTGACGGTAAGTCGCCTACCCGTGGATGTGGTCTGCGCGGTCACCTGCGAGGAGGTGGTCCGGGGGCGTCGGCGTCAGAATTGTAGAAATTCCAGGGGCGGGGCTTTATCCCCGCCGATTCAGGACCTTCCCGATTATTCCCATGTCTCGCACCCCGCGCACCTTGCGGCCGCAAGCTGCGCGGGGTGCGAGACCGGGAGTTTCTACATTTTCTAACCTGCACACTAACCCGGCACGCCACAGCGCGGCGGAAAGGCTACTCACCACGCCATCGGTCGAGACCTGTTCCCCCCTCATCTCCAAATGGTCACTGATGCGGGGTGCAGTTCGGTGGGTAGGCCGTACGAGCAAGTGGCGCCCACTTGACGGGAAGGTGACTTTCCCGACATTCTCTTGATAAGCTGTGAGAGCGCATTATTTAGAAGGATGTTTATATCCGGGGCCTCGTAACGCTCTTCCCGGCCGCTCGGCGGTGATGCTACCGTCGAGTATAACGGGTCTGCCGTTCACGAATACATACTTGATACCCACAGCGTAATGAAGCGGCTCGTTGTAGGTCGCAACATCCCGGATGGCCGCCGGATCGAAGACAACGATATCCGCCATCATCCCGGGCCGAAGGATGCCGCGATCCGTAATGCCCACACGGCTTGCCGCTTGCGAGGTCATCTTCCGGATGGCTTCTTCCAGGCGCATGGAGTGCTCCGTCCGGACGTACTCAGCCAGAATGCGCGGAAACGTTCCAAAAGCCCTGGGGTGTGCCTTGGTGGTGCTCAGCGGTCCATCCTCGGCCTGCGCAGCAGAATCCGAACCGTAAGTCAACAAGGCATTCGAAACCGCGGCCCGAACGTCTGATTCTTGCATAATCGCAATCACCACTTCGCTCTTGCCACGATCCGCGATGGCAATGTCCATGGCGGCATCTTTCGGATCTTTACCCATCCGCCGCCCAATTTCCACAAAGTTCATTCCTTCGTACTGGCGCAACTCCGGGTTCACAACCTGAATCAAGGTTACGCCCTCGGGTCCGCCCGAGCCCAGCCATTCGTTCTCCCAGGTGCTGCTGGGCTCATCCATTTCTTTCTGGGCGCGTACCCGCGCCGCCGGATCCTTTAACCGTTCCAACATCTTGGTGGTACCACCCTCAGAAACCCAACTGGGAAAACAGGCGTCCAGACCATTCGACGCGCGCGTGTAAGGGTATAGGCTGGCCGCCACGTCGATGCCGCGTGATCGTGCGCTTTCAATTCGGGCGAGGACCTCAGGCATTCTCCCCCAGTTCTCATGGTACGCAGCCTTCAGGTGCCATATCGTGGTGGAGATGCGGGCGCGCTGCGCAATTTCGAATACTTCATCTAAGGACTGAAATATCCGGTCGGATTCCGAGCGTTGATGAGTAAAGTAAACCCCGCCATACTTCTGGGCGACTTTAGCCAATTCGATGAGTTCGTCGGTTGAGGCAAACGTGTCCGGCACGTATTCGAGCGCTGAACTCAAACCGAATGCTCCCTGCACCATGGCCTGGGCTACCAACTGGCGCATACGCTCGAGCTCCGCGGCCGTCGCCGGACGGTTTTGTTTCCCGATCACGTAGGTGCGAATGCCGCCCGCGCCGACCAACGTACCAAGATTGATGGCGGGTTGGGCACGCTCCAACCGCTCGAGATACTCATCGAGCGAGCGCCAGTCGAGCCTGACACCATACTTCTTGGCATGGTCCTGAAGGTCTTCAATGAGCCGGTCGTTCAGCGGCGCAATGGAAGTCCCCTCGCCCGTAATCTCGGTGGTCACGCCTTGAGTAATCTTGCTGGCGGCGCGGTTATCAACCAGAAGATGGAATTCAGATTGGCCCTGAACATCGATAAAGCCAGGCGCGGCGACCAGACCGGCAGCATCGATTCGCTTCCTGGCAGTGACCCCGTGCAGATCACCGATGGCGGCGATGCGATCGCCGATGATCCCAATATCGGCATAGGTCCAGGGAGCACCGGTCCCGTCAATCACGCGGCTCCCACCAATCACGAAATCGTATTCGCGCCGTTGCTCCTGGCCAGTTGCGGCGGCAAACAGGAGCACCGTAAGCGCGATGAAGGAACATATCCTGCGTGCTGTGAACATAGGCCCCCCGAATTCAAAGCGCCTTGAACTGCCTAAACCGGAATTAGAGCACATCGCAGACCGTGCCGGCAATCCCACGACCCCACCCACTGTTCCCGATGTGGCCAATCCGGCAATTCCCGGTGATAACAGACCTTCCCACCAGCAATCATGCAAACTCCCCGGATACTCCATGTCTCGCACCCCGCGCAGCTTGCGGCCGCAAGCTGCGCGGGGTGCGAGACCTTCAAAATACGAGGGGCGGCTTTTACGGCGGGCTGAAGCCCCGCCCTTCCGCTCGTTCGAAGAAAACGGCCCGATGTGGCGAGAACCCCGGGTCAATCCGGATTTCTCATCATGGTCCGAAGAAAATGGTTTAGCGGGAATAGAAAACCGAGTTAAGATTAGAGGCGCTTGGATTTCGGGCGGAGACAACCCTGTGGGCGGTTACCGGTTCCTATAGGGGAACCCCCCAGCAACCAGGGAGGCCGAGAGGTACCGATGAAAAAAATCTTGGGAATGGCGGGAAGTGTCCTCGTGGCGATGACTTTTACGGCGGTGCTGCTCCACGGCGCGCATGTCGTGGAACGCATCATCGCCCGCGTCAACAACGAGATCATCACCCAGCGCCGGTTTGAACGTGAAAAGCTAAAGCTCCGCGACCAGCTTGCCGAACAATACAGCGGCCCGGAACTCGACGCCAAGCTCAAAGAAGCGAGTAAGAACCTGCTGCGTGACCTCATTGATGAATCGCTGATGGTCCAGAAAGCCAAAGACCTGGACCTGAACGTCGACACCGATGTCATCAAAAAGCTGGACGAAATGCGCAAGCGGTACAACCTGGCCAATCTGGAAGACTTGCAGAAAGACGTGGAACAACAGGGCCTCAACTGGGAAGACTTCAAGGACCAGATCAAACGGCAGCTCCTCATGCAACAAGTGATGGGGCACGAGGTCGGGTCCCGCATCATGGTTTCGCGGGAAGACGCTCGCAAATATTACGAAGCCCACAAGAACGAGTTCCAGTCCGCCGGCATGATCCACCTTTCGGAGCTCCTGATTTCCACAGAGAAGTACAAGCCCGAGGAGGCGAAAAAACGCGCGGACGCGGCGTTGGCGGAGATCAAGGCGGGCGCCCGCTTTACGGAAGTGGTCAAGAAGTATTCCGACGGCCCCTATGCGGACCAAGGCGGCGACATTGGCCTGATGAAAACTGAGGCCATAGCCCCTGCCGTTGCCGCGGCGGTCGCGAAGCTCGATATCAACGACACGACCGACTTGATTGAGACCAAGAACGGCTACCTGATTCTGAAGCTGAACGAACGCTTCAGCCCCGGGGTCCCCAAATTTGAGGAAGTCGAGCAGCGCGTGGAGGAGGCCCTGTACGACCAGAAAATGCAGCCCAAGCTGCGCGAATACCTGACCCAGCTCCGCACCGACAGTTACCGCTGGGTTGCTCCGGGCTATGTGGATACTGGCGATACCACCCCCGGCGCCGCCGTGCTCGCCAGCACAGCAGGGCAATGAAGCAAACCTACATCCGCTCTCTCGCGCCGGACTCCCCTGTCCGCAGCACCTTCCTGGTGCAGTCCAAGGAGCGCAAGATCTCGAGCAACGGCTCGGCCTATCTTGACCTCACGCTGCAAGACACCACCGGTGCGGTCTCCGCCAAACTCTGGGATTATTCCGAGCGAACCACCCCCGCTTTCGAAGTGGACGATGTCGTGCAGGTCGAAGGGCACGTGGAGAGCTATCGCGGTACGACCCAGATCCGCGTGCGCAAAATCGCCCCCTGTCCCGCCGACGTCGTCGACCTGCTCGACTACCTCCCCCGCACCCAGCGCGATCCGGAAGAGATGTACGCCGCGCTCTTGGAACGGGTGAGGGGCATGACCGAGGGCCCCCTGCGCGCGCTCCTGCTGCTGGTGCTGGAGGATGCTACGATCGCGGAACGCTTCAAGCTGGCCCCGGCGGCGATGAGTTACCATCACGCCTTTCTGGGCGGCCTGCTGGAACACGTCATGTCGCTCATGGGGCTTGCCGATCGGGTGGCGGATCATTACCCCTGGTTGCAGCGTGACTTGATCCTGGCCGGCATGGTGCTCCACGACATCGGCAAAATTGAAGAACTGAGCTACCGGCGGGGCTTCCGCTACTCGACGCGCGGGCAACTGATCGGCCATATCTCCATGGGGCTCGAGATGGTGCAGGCAAAAATCCGCCAGATTCCCGGCTTCCCCGCCGAGTTGAAGGACCAGATCGAACACATCATTCTCTCCCACCATGGCAAGTTGGAATTCGGCTCGCCCAAGGAACCGATGTTTGCCGAGGCCCTGGTGGTGCATTACCTGGATGACCTGGATTCCAAGCTCGAAGCCGTCCGCGAACAATATGCATCCGATAAGGACCGCGCGGGTGATTGGACAAGCCGCAACCCCGCGCTGAAGCGGGAGCTGTATAAGATCCGGAGATCGGATGATCCGGTGACCGGATGAATAGAACCGAAACTCGAAATTCGCCAGGCGTCGAAAGAGATTTTCGAGTTTCGTCTTTCAATGGCCCGATGGCCCGATGAACAAATGACTCAATATTCCGTCGATGCCATCGCACGCACTCTTCCCCACCGCTTCCCTTTTCTCTTCGTAGACCGGATTACGGAATTCATTCCCGGCCAGCGCATCGTGGCCCTCAAGCGTTTCTCCGTTGATGACGAAGCGGTGCGCGGGAATTTCCCCGGCCTGGCGCTCATTCCCATGAGCGTGATTCTGGAACTGGTCACGCAGGTAGGCGCGGTGCTGGTACAGTCCCGGCCCGAAATGGAGGGCAAGATCGCGCTGATTCTCCAAATCCCCTCGGCGCAAATGATCCGAACCGTCGAGGCCGGAGACACGCTGCGAGTGGAGGCGGAGGTAGTGAAGTTGAAGGCGCTTTTCGGCGAATTGCGCGGCTCCGTCTATCGTGATGGCGAACTGGTGGCGGAAGGCCAGGTGCGCTTCGGCATCGCCAATGCCGCCGATGTGCTCCCGGCGCCGAGGTAGCGATCAGTTGACCCTTGGCAGGTCAGGGCGGCACAAAGTTTATTTCCGGAGAACATCGAGAATGGTATATTCGGAAAGGCTTGGTGGCGCCGTAGCTCATGGTATTTCGAGACTTGCACATTCGCGATGTGGCCGTGCAGCCGGCTCATATCCTGGCGCCCATGGCGGGAATCACCGACACGGTTTTCCGCCGCTTCATCAAGCGCCTGGGCGGTTGCGGGCTGATCATGACGGAGTTTGTTTCGAGCGAAGGCATGCTGAGGAAGAATTTCCGCTCCGAGAATTATCTCCACTACACCGAGGAAGAACGGCCGATCAGCGCGCAGCTATTCGGCGCCGATCCGGATCATCTGGCCCAAGCCGCCCGGCAAATCGAAGATTTGGGGTTCGATCTGGTCGACCTGAACCTGGGCTGCCCGGCCAAGAAAGTAGTGAAGTGCGGAGGCTCCGGACTGCTTCGCGACCTGCCGTTGCTGGAAAAAATCCTGCGGGCGATCCGCGCCGCCGTCGAGATTCCTTTCACCATCAAATTTCGCTCCGGCTGGTCCGAGGAGGAAATCGTCGCCGTCGCCCTGGCGCGCCTGGCCGAGGACTGCGGGGTGGAAGCCCTGGCGGTGCATCCGCGCACCCGCCAGCAAGGTTACAGCGGCCGGGCCCGTTGGGAGATCATCCAGCAGGTCAAAGAGGCCGTCAGCATTCCAGTGATCGGCAACGGCGACGTCGCCAAACCCCAGGACGCGCTGGCGCTCGGCGAGCAGACCGGCTGCGACGCGGTGATGATCGGGCGCGCCGCGGCCTCCAATCCCTGGATCTTCCGCCAACTGGCGGAATTCTTCGCGAGCGGCACGTACCGCGAGCCCGCTGACGCTGACCGCTACGAACTGATTCGCACCTACTATGCGATGCTGGTCGCGGAAGAAATCCCCGGCGCGCTCGGCAAGATGAAGCAATTCGCAAGCTGGTTCACCCATGGAGTGCGCAACGGAACCGAGTTGCGGCGGCAAGTGCAAAGCGCGCGCCAAACCCGCGAAGTCCTGGACCGCGTCGACGCTTTCTTTGCCCCGCTCGTCATGAACCCCCGTGTCGAGAATGCGGCCGTCGTTTCCTGAAAAGGCAAGGTGAGATTTATGGAATCCTCAGGCCCGGACAAGCGGAGTCAGCCCAGGCTGGAAACATCGATCCCTATCCAGGTGCGGGGAGTCGATGCCGCCGGAGACGAATATGATGATTCCACCAATGCTGTGGAAGTGAGCCGGCGCGGCCTCTCCTTCCTGACCAAGCGCGAACTGCCGATCTTTGCTACCTTGACCGTCGTCATTCCCGGCCTCGGGCACATTCGGCCCGGCGAAGACTCCAGCGATTTTTTTGCGGAGGCCACCGTCGTCCGCTTGGTAAGAGAAGACGAGGAATTCTTCCGCGTGGGCGTTCGCTTCATGGGCGCCACACTTCCCATGTACAGCTCCGAAAATACTTGACCCTCCCGGGATGGCGGGATCGCGTTATCCCTTGACACTCTTTTCCATTTGCAACTGGCGGTAGGCTTCACTTCGAGGGATGCCCCGGGCGCGGGCGACGGCCTTCAGTGCGGCACGCTCATCGAGCTTGCGCTCGGCCATCACCTTTTCGATTTCACCGCGGATGGAAGCGGTGGGTGCGGAAGTTTCCGAAGCGCCGGGCGCCGCCGGCGCGCCAATCAGGACGGTAAGTTCCCCCTTCGCCGGGCGCCGCTTGAGATACTCCAGCGTCGTGGAAATGGTCCCCCGCAAAAACTCTTCGTGGATCTTGGTCACTTCCCGGGCAATCACCAGGTCGCGGTTGCCGAGAATTTCGCGAACATCCTTCAACATCTCGACCACCCGGTGCGGCGCCTCGTAAAAGACCAGGGTCTTAGCGGCCGGCTTCAAATCTTCCAGGGCTTTCCGGCGTTCGCCCTTCTTGCTCGGCAGGAATCCCAGGAAGCGGAATTTATCCACCGGCAGCCCCGATGCCGCCAGCGCGGCGACGAAGGCCGAGGCCCCGGGAACAGGAATCACCGGAATGCTGTGGCGGACCGCCAGGTGCACGAGTCGAAACCCCGGGTCGGACACCACGGGCATGCCCGCGTCGGTGACGAGTGCGATGCTCGCGCCCTCCTCCATCTCAATCACCAGTTCCGGCGCGCGCGTCATCTCATTGTGCTCGTGGTAGCTGATGCTACGCGTGCGAATCTTGTAAGCATCGAGGAGCTTCTGCGTGCGGCGCGTGTCTTCGCAGGCGATAAGGTTCACTTCCTTGAGAATGCGAATCGCACGCAGCGTAATATCTTCCAAATTCCCGATCGGGGTGCCCACGACGTAGAGCTTTCCATGGGCGCCATTCGAGGGCTCCAAGGGATCAAGCAAACTTGCTTTTCCAGGCATAAGGGGTCCGATCATCCAGCGTTTGAGATGACAGCGAAGCTACAGTCTACCAAGTCGGCGCTTGCTTCTCAAGGCGGGAGCGGGATTTTGACGGGGCTTGCCACGGGTTCGAGAGGTCGATCGCGGCGCGAATCAGATGGCCTAGCCTGCCGGGCGGTGGAAACTGGCGGGCGGAAGCCACAGATTGCCTGCCGTCAAAAACCGGGAGGGACATCGGTTCGCGGGGCCACTTTGGACCTTACCGGCGGGCTTGTGATGTGGTAGAATAATTGTACTGGCGACAGGCGAGCGTTTGAGTCGAGGCCAGATGCAACCCTGTTGCCTCGACCAACATCACTACTCTGAAGGGACAGCGAGAACCTACGCAGGGCCGCAGGCGGGCCCGGGAATGGGAACAGAACTTAATGTCAACCAGTAATCTCCAGGTTGAAACAAGCTCGGCCAAGATTCCTCCCAAGAATATGGCCGCTCCAAAAGACACCTACAAGCTCACTTTGGTTGAGACGCCGACGGTTTTTGCTTCGGCGTTCCGGCAAATCCGTGACTTGATGCGTGAACCTAAAGTGACGGTGCCGGCGAAGTATTACCGTGGCGAGGTGGCATTGCCCGCCACCGACATGCGCCCCTGGTTCCTCGACCTTCCCAGCCAGATCAAGATCGCGTTCGAAAAACCCACCGACCCGATCGGGATTTATAATTACGCGCAAGACAGGAAGCGCGCCCTTTGCGCGCTCTTCTCCGCCATCGCGCTGGCGGGCGGAGGCTGGTTCTTAAAAGGCTCTGTGGGCGTGCTGCTCGGTGCGCTGGTAGGTTTCGTCGGGGGGGAATTGGCCGGCGCATGGACCTTCAAAAAACGTAATTACCCCGCCGACATCTGGCGTGATTATCGCATGCAAGCGGCTTCCTGGCTCAATTCGGCGCTGGTCCACACGATCGCTTTGACCCTGCTCGTCTTGCCCTATATTGCCAGCCGCATGTTGCAGCCTGTCAAGGCATCCACAAAATATGATGTCGTGGATATTTCGCCCTACCTTGCGCAACTGCCTCCCGACATTTCGGGTAAGAAGGCTGGGGGCGGCGGCGGTGGTGGAGATCGCTCTCCCACCCCCGCTTCGAAAGGGGCGATTCCCAAGTTCGCGAAGCAGCAACTGGCTCCGCCTATGGCGGTCATTCCGAATCTCAATCCCCAATTGCAGGTTAACCCCACGCTGCTCGGCCCGCCGGAACTGAAGCTTCCCGCGATGGCCGCCAATATGCCATGGGGTGACCCGCAAGGTGTCCTTGGCCCGCCCTCGAACGGACCTGGCTTCGGCGGGGGCATTGGAAGCGGTGAGGGTGGAGGTGTCGGCTCCGGCAAAGGAGGCGGTCTCGGCCCGGGCGAAGGTGGTGGCACGGGGGGTGGAATTTACGGCGTGGGCGGGAACGTCAGCGCGCCCATCGCCATCTACAAACCTGAGCCCGCATACTCTGAGGAAGCCCGCAAGGCGAAGTACCAGGGCACGGTGGTTCTGTGGATCGTCGTCGATGCGGTGGGTAACGTGACGGATGTTCGTGTGGTGAAACCGCTGGGTTTGGGCCTGGACGAAAAAGCCGTGGAGACCGTCAAGACCTGGAAGTTCAAACCTGCCATGCGCAACGGCACACCGGTGCCGGTGCACGTCAGCGTGGAAGTAAGCTTCCGATTGTTCTGAACAGCCTGCCTCTTTCGACGGGCAACGTGCCTCAAGGGCGGAAAAGTGTTGACAAGCGCGTGCAAGCCCGTTTAAACCTATACAAAGCCCCACTGGGAGGTCGTCTAACGGTAGGACTGCAGACTCTGGATCTGCGTATCGGGGTTCGAATCCCTGCCTCCCAGCCAATCTTTTCAATTAGTTAGTCTTTGCTTCTTGCAACTGCTTTTGCAACTTGGCAACATTTGGCAACAATAAGGCCTCCAGTCGCCCCATCGCCTTGCGACTCTGGGTGATGTCTGGATCCGCATAGAGGAGGGTCATATTCGGGTTGGAGTGACCCAGGATTTGTTGCTGCACTTTCAGTGGCACTCCCTCCGTATGCAATGCCGTTTCAGCCGAGCGCCGAAACGACCGCCAACTGAATTGCGGAATCTTTAGGCTCCGCGCCAGTGGCCGAAAGACCCGTTTCGTGACTTGTTGAGCACTGAAAAGATTGCCCGGTACAGTCACGAAAAGGAAATCCGGAGACTTCCGCTTGCTGCTCGCCAAGCCTTCGAGAGCATCCCGAACCAAATCACCATAAGGAATTATGCGTTCGCTTCCCTCGGTTTTTGGAGCGTTGAGCTTTCCCCGATATAGCGAGCGTCTTACCCGAATGATTTGTGCTTCCGAGTCGAAGTCCTCCCACTTGAGCGCGAGCACTTCTGATTCGCGCATTCCGGTAGCCGAAGCAATCACAGCCATCGTCCTGTAAGGATCCACGAGATTGGCAATCAACAGCGCCAATTGGTCAGGGCTGAGAACTACTGCTCGTTTAACAGCCTTACCAGCAGGCAGTTTCACACCCTCCACCGGATTGCGCGCCAAATATTGCCAATTGACCGCCGTCGCCATCACTATGCTGAAAGTCGCCCGGACGTGCTTGAGAACCGACTTGCTGTAGCCCGCGAATCTGTTGAGAAAGGATTGTACGTCCGGGGTTTTGACATCGGCGAGTTTCCACTCCTTGAAATGCGGAAGAACCCATCGGTCGAGTGTACTCTTGTAAAAGACCTTTGTGGACTCCCGGTAGTGCGTAAGGATTTCTTTCTCCCACGTGGCCGCGAACTGGCCGAACGTCATGGTTTGCTCGGGTGCCCGCTCTCCCCCGTTTATGGGCCGGAGCATTTCGTGCAAGGTTCGTTCCGCTTTGCCCTTGGTTATCTCAGCACACAACCCGAGCACTCGCCTTCGTTGCACTTGCTTGGGCTGGCCACCATCCAAGACCCATTCCCGGTAACAGCCAACCCAAACTTTGACTCGCTTGCCGCGCTTGAAAACGTGGCCGACCTGAAAACGTCTGCGCACTTCGCCTCCGTTTCCGTTGGTCTGCCAGTTCTTCCCCGCTTCTAGTGCCAGCATAACACGCGTGTCAAGAATTGAGCTCTTCCCCAACTTTGGGCCTATTACTGGCGGGCACCGGCCCGCAGTGGTAGCTGTGTTTAAGCCTAAGAACGGTTGCCTCGGATGACCAATGACCCGATCTCGCTGCCGGACTGGTGAATTTCGAGCCATCGTGTGAGAGCCTGCGCCGAGAACCGGAGGTACTTACCTAACTTGAAATGAGGGAGCTTGTTTTCAGTCCGCGCCCGAACATGCTGGTAAATCCAGGATTCTGGCACGTTCAGGAGGGCGGCAGCTTCTTTCACATCGAGCAGACGGTTAGGAGTCGGTAACCAGCGATTCGCTTCATGGTGGGCTTCCTCTTTGGGATATTGTTCCCTGCTCCGTTTATTTGAATATGCAAATTGGAACGGGTCGTCATTTGGAATCTGTTCTTCATCTGTTCTCGGCACAAAAGAAATCCTCCATTTCACAAGCCAATTTACAAAGGGTCGTTGGGCAGCCGCCCCAACATCGACAGCCGTTCGCGAACCCGTTCCCACTCAAACCGTAGATACTTGCCGAGCCTGTATGCTCCCAGGTCCCCAGAGTGGGAGTAAACCCAGCTTCGCGGAACCCTCAATAGCGTTGCAAGATCTTCAACGGTCAAGAGTTCTTGCGCTTGCTGGGCGCTTCGGTCTTGTAAGGACCTCACAGCTTGCATTTTACACATCCTCTTGCTGGGCGGCACGAATCAAATTCCACCATCTGCAACCTCACCCACCGATCCCTTTTGTTTACATCATCTTCTGGAAACTAGGTGGGCTTGCTGAGCTTGCGCCGACCATAGCTATCACGCGTTTGCCCAGCGCTTCCCTCGCTTAGCTGCGTCCACCAAGTTGAAAGCACGTGCCCGATTCGCATAGAGCCTCCCATCAGCTCTTTTTAAATCCGACTTTTTTTTCTGTCAAACGGCCGCACGGAAGACCTGAACGAGTACAGCCGAATCTGCCGTCTGACGACGCCAGGGAAAAAGTATGTTGCAAGATAGTCATCTTGAATTCATCCGTTTAGAAAGGTTTTTGGCTATGGTATACGACTGAAAGGCCCGCACGTTCGTCTTGTGGGCCAAGGTCCTTGTGGGGTCCGCTGCGCAAGCTACAATCGTCCAAAAAGATGGTTTATATCAGCGTTTTATGGAAAGAACTGCCTACGGTCCCCAGGGGGGATTCCGTCTTCAGAAATCTATCGACCAGCGAAAAATATTTGGCACCAATCGTGCCGGCGAGGGGCAACCCCAGAGTTCCGGAGCCTTATTGGGAGTGTTCAAGCTTTTGGCCGGGGTAGTGAAGGCCGTGGACGATCCGGCCGGTCCTTCGTCAGGGTTTAGACTGTCGTGAGGCTGGGGAGGGCAGATTCTCCGCTACCTCTTCGCCCCACGGCGCTTCAATATGCGTACGACGGATTCGTACTCGCTCTGTTCGGCAACCCCAAGCGCAGTTTCATCGTAGGGGTTCTTCGCATTCACTTCAGCGCCAGCCGCGATGAGAAATTCGACTGCTTTTGGACAGTTGGAACGCGCGACCAGCATCAATGGTGTGTTACCCAATGGATCTGCGCGGTTCACCTCAGCGCCTTTCTCCAGCAGAAGTTTAACCACAGCCGGTTGACTCAATCTCGCCGCTACGCCCAGCGGTCCTTCACTAAACGTATTACCTTTATGAATCGCGTTGACGTCCGATCCATGATTAATTAATTCCGACGCCGTGGCGATGTTACGATTGAAGACGGCAATATAAAGAGGAGTTACGCTGTCCTTGTCGCTGGCGTTAACGTGTGCACCCGCACCAAGCAGCAGTCTCGTAGTCGTAGGATCGGGAGATAAAGCCGCGCCCATGAGGGCAGTCCAGCCACTCTGATCGGCCGCGTTAGCATCGGCGCCCTCCGCCACGAGCCTCCTCGCCGTCGCATAGTCATTCTTCTGGAGTGCAATCATCAGGGGGGTCACGTCTGGGTCGGTAAGGTCTGCAGAATCCCCAGGGCATAGTCCCAGGTAGGGCTGCTCAAAATCCCAGAAGTCGATCAAGAACCTGCCCTTGGCGCGGCGGAGTCCGCTCCGTTTCACTAGCTCCGGCAAAACTCTCTTCGCATCTCGCATGGCGAGTTCCCGCCAGAGGGGGTTCCATACTCTTCTACCAGTCTTTGGGTTGATGATGTCGATCGATTTGACACCCTCATCCCAACTGTACCGAACCTCATAGACCCGTGTCGGCGGCTCGGACCGAAAAGGCCGTAAAGAATGAATCCCAGGCACGCGACCGCCACGAGCGCAGGCGCGAGCAGCAACAGACCGATGAGCCGTAGTCTGGTCATTGTTAACCGACACAGGCAGGTTAGGGTCGTTCCTAACTGGTCCGCGGCAGCCGACTCAAATATGCTCGGCCGCAAATCAAACCGCCGTTTCAGTCCCTGGGAGGTTACAATCACGACCCGAGACACTATAGGATACTCCCAAATTGTTCCGCATCCCAACGCCGGCCGCGGTTACGTCCTGATGGGATCGCTGCCGCAGATCATGGGTTGCTGGGTCGCCGATCTCGACTGCCATCGGCTTTAGAGCTCCGCCCTGTCAACCACGAAACACACTCTTCGAAGCATGTGATTATTCCGAGTCGAAACAGCGAGTTCCGACCTCCACCAACGGCAGAGCCATTTTGCAATTTCCACAGTCGGAACAATCCCGTCCTCCAGCGAGCCAACCAGGCTCCCAGGAGGACATCGTGCTTCAACTTTACTTCACTAATCTGGAGGTCCGTTGTCCGCGAAGACCTCCCCGCCGGCCCCATCGGGCCCTATCTTCGCACCCTCGCAGTCAAGCTTTCCGAGTTGGGTCATTCGCGCGGTCAGGCGCGACGACTGATTGTGACCGCCGATGCTCTCGGTCGACGGCTGAAACAACAGGGAGTGAGTCTGATCGAAGCGACTGAAGATCACGTCCGTGCTTACGCCGCCGGCCAGCCGAGCACTCCGGCCGGCAAGCTTCGCAACGCGGCTTCGGGACTGACGCATGTGGTCGAGTTCCTCAAGCCGTGGGGAATCCCCTCGACGCCTGCCACTCACCCGTTTGACAGATTCTCATCCTCATGAAATAATCTGGATTCGTCCCCGATACCCCTAGGCGCTCAGCTGATTGGATTCATTCGTCATCGGAAATTCCAGTGTCCGGTTTCGCTTCCGTATTTATTTGTTTCAGTCATCAGGAGCGAAGACAGATGAAGCTAACGTCTGATCCAAAGTTCTTGTTGAAAATCAAACCCCGCTTTAAGTACGCTTTGAAACAAGGTCTGGTTTGCCTCGCCGCGCTGCCTATTCTCGTCCTGGCCCACTGTTTTGCCCAGGATTCACCATACCAGATAGTTTCTCAGTTCGATCCACGTTCAGGAACCGACCTTGCGACCCCCCTCTCAGGTGCCCTAAATGGACCCCAAGTTGCCACGGCTCCGCTATCACCTCTACCAGTAGAAATAGAGCCTCAGGCGTTCACGGGAGGCATGTCACTCACAATGCGCTTGGCGAAGCCTCTCGCCAAAGGACAGTCATTACTAGATCTGGTGTTGGCGTATGACAGCCAGCGCTCATATGGTCCGGTGGGCGTCGGCTGGGACTTGTCAGCGGGGAGCATCGCGCGAAATAGAGCACGTGGCATTGACTACTCATCCAAAGATTTTCTGATTACCTTGGGAAGCGCATCGGTCGATCTCTTGAATGTGAACGGTGATCTTTATCGAGACAAGCAAGGAGATCTTCGCATCGAGGCACGATACAATGTTTCGACCGATAGCTGGGTGGCTTTTGATTGCTTCGGCACCACTTATAAATTCGGTTCTACAGACAGTAGCCGCCTGTCAGGCGCAGGTGGCACGATTCAATGGAGTCTGGATCGCGTCGAAGATCTCAGGGGAAACTACTCCCAGTTGATATACCAAAAAACTTCGGGAACTCTGAATCTGTCGGGCATTCTTTTTAGCGGCAATAGCCATTCTGGCCTACAGCCGCGAAACCGGATAGATGTCACCTACGAAGCAGAGCCGCCAGAAGCCACAACAACTTCCTTTGCTAGTGGCGTTGCAAGCACGGATTCCAACCGGGTTCGCCAAATAACCGTCACTGCGAACGGAACCATATACGCCACGTACAATCTCAAGTATCAAAGCAGTCAAGAAACGAGCCGATCCTTGTTAGTTGCTTTGACTAGGATAGCTGGTCCCATATCTTCCTCAATGACTTTTTCCTACTCGGATCAGATTAACAGTGACAGTTGGTTGCTCGCTAGCGTCACTGGTCCGACCCGAACCGCCACCATCTTCAGTCAATGTCTGATCGGCGATTTCGACGGCGATGGAAAGATAGACTTGGCGTGCGCGTTAGATGGGAGCGGTCAGTGGCAAGTTGGACTTTCGAAGGGCTCGTCAAACAGCGGTAGCGAAATCCAAATTAAGCAGCAATTCGGCGGATTCCAGGCGAATGTATGGGCAGGACCCGCTGTGACTAGGCAAATCGAAGTCAGCATTCCATTCTCCTCGCCCCTGGGCATACCGGACAAGAAAGAAAACATTGCGGACGTCCGTAGCACTTGCCTGGCAGGCGATTTCAACGGCGACGGAAGAACCGACATTGCCTGTTACAACTCCAGCAACGGAAGTTGGAACGTTGGCTTATCGAACGGCCATGGATTTGATGTCGCGGTGTGGCAGAATGGCCCCACGCTGGCTGCTGGAGCCGGTGGAGTCAACCCATTGAGCGACAGGTGTGTTGTGGGCGATTTCGATGGAAACGGCACAACCGATTTAGCGTGCCTCGTCTCATCGGCGACGGACTCGGACCAAGGAAAGTGGTCCGTCGCACTATCAACCGGTAAAGGATGGAACATTAGTACGTGGACAGGCAGCAGTCCCACCGGATCGTCGGAAACGGTCTCCGACGCTTGTGTTGCCGCAGATTTCAATGGAGACAGGAAGCAGGATATTGCATGCTACAGTGCGACCGATCAGGCATGGCACGTTGCCATTTCGACGGCAACGAGTTTTCGATCGTCGGCATGGCCGAACGGCCCGGTAATCACTGGCGATTTCGGACCGGCGGTTGTCCCGTCGCACTGTGTCATAGGCGACTTTAATGGAGACGGCAACGCTGATATCGCGTGTTATGAGGGAACCAGCGGCTCGGACGAGTTTAACGGCCAATGGTCTATGGGCTTTTCTACGGGCTCCGGATGGAGCACCTTACAACGGCTCGGTCAGCCAGCCTTTATCTCGAGAAAAGACTCAGCGAACATCGGAAATCAATGCATTACCGGCGATTTCAATGGAGACGGTCGAACGGACATAGCCTGTAACTACGGTGGCGGCGCAGAGTTTGTCACGCAGTTTCTGAACCAAACCGGCGGAATACTTCCAATCCGGCCGGTGTGGGGACAGTCGCTGTCAACTGGCACTGGCTTCGCATCGTCTCTATTCAGTCCGAATCTCGCTGTGGCGTTTACCGGCACAGCGTTTGGGCTTCCGCTTGACTCCTGTGTCACCGCCGACTTCACGGGCGATGGAAAATCCGATCTGCTTTGCGATAACGGTTGGCAAACCAATCAGTATGTCATGAACATTTCTGATCTCCGGCCAACCGATGTCATCACCGACGTCAGGGATCCCCTCGGCCTAACGGGGCATTTCTCATACGGATTCTCCTCTTATGAAACAGATACAAACCTGGGCTTCTCGATTCCGGTTCTAAAGCGGAGTTCGCTCTACGATGGAATTACCACGACCGGCAGCAGCTACACGTACTCCGGTGGTGCCTACTTCAAGGCTGGCAATCAGTTCCGGGGATTTCATCAGGTCCAGATCGCTCATGACCCCGACCCGACAGGGCGGCAACTCTTGGAAGCCCTCTGGTTTCATCAAGGTGACGGATTAGCGCCGGATCAGGGATCCGCGCTCGAGCCAGCTGGCTTGACAGTTGGAAAGCTGTATCGAAGGACCCTCCAAGACCGCCAGCAACGACCGCTCTTGAACACGGTCATTGAGTACGACATGGAACCTACCACAGTTCCGAATGACAAGGCGCCCCGGCTGGTACGACAGACAACTGAAATCAGCGGCTCAGCGGGTTCTGTCAGCAAGAGAACTGCTCTTTCGTATGACGAAGCCGGCAATGTCAACGAGATTGCCGCCGGCTCCGGGAACGATCATAACGGCGTGGAAACGCATGAGCGCTTTACTTATTCAAACTACGCCGGGGCGCACGCGTTTGGTTACCTTCTATCGGATGAACTATCGGATAACCAGTTTGGAAAGGTAAAGCAGCTTGTCTACTCTTATGATACGGGAGCGTGCGACAAGCCTTCTCAAGGGGCTCATCTGTTCCAGCTTACCGGAGTAAATCAGTGGATCAACGCAGCCACCAGCGCCGAGCAAAAGCTTTCCCGTTCACCCTCCGGAAATGTTACGTGTTTCGAAGACGGTCTCGGTAACAGAACGGTTTCGGTCTTCGATGCACAGGACGAGTATTTATCGAAACTCATCAACCCTCTGAACCAAACGGTGACGTTCACACATTACGGTATCGATTCTGAAGCATTGGGCGCGAATGCAGGCCGAGTAAGTTCATCGACCAATGCGTCCGGAGATGTAACGCAGTTTGTCTATGATGCCTTTGGACGCTTGGCAGGCGTCACAAACCCTGACTCTTCCTCAATGAAGGTTTCCTACAATGATTTTGGAGATCCCGCGAAGCAATCGATTTTATCCGAGTCATCACTCGGCTTAACGATCAAGCATCTGGTAGATGGCTATGCCCGCCGCTATTCATTAGTCGAGTCCGCGCCGCAAGGCAAAGCCGCTGGCTTTGTTGCTTCCTATGACCAATATGGACAGCTGACACGGATGAGTGCGCCCTCAATAATGTCGACACTAAGCGATAATCCCGGGGGAGCGGCTGTTGAATATCAAATCGACCATGATGAACTAGGTAGAGTACTCTCGTTGCGGGATTCGCGCGGGGCCGTCACAACCTCCTGCTATGACGGGCTTCGCGCGGCCAGGCTCGATGCAGACGGTTATGGATGGGTTGACACCTTTAACGTATTTGGCGATCGGGTATCGACCGAAGAATACTCGCGGCATTTTGATACCTGTGATCAGGTTCTACAATTCAATCCACCGTCACCCACTTCGGTTCAAACTGATAGGCATGGCGACTCTGTTGCTACGACCTATCGTTATGACGCTTTGGGCCGGCTTCGAGAGGTTGCGAGGCAAGGGAAAGTGCTGACATCCGTGGACTATAACGGGCTGGGGCAGGTGACGCTCATCAAAAATGTCGATCGCGGCACCTGCCGATATTCCTATGACCGGTTGGGCCGGCTCGTGCGCTGGCAGCCTGACTCCAGCCGCACTATAGAATTTGGCCGGGATGCCTTAGGTAGAATTACGGAGGTATTCCAAATCGATAGACGCGGTAAGCGCCGTCAGTTAGAAAGCTTGAACTATGACTATGGCGATCACGCCGTTGGGCGGCTGACTCGGAGTACTGCCGGGAAGATTGGAACCAACCTATCGTACGATGCAATGGGGCGAGTGGTGCGTCAGGTCGACACCATTGACCGGCATCGGTTTAACCTAGAATTGGGCTACGACGCTGTGGGACGTGTTAACCGCATCCAGTATCCAGATGGAAGAATTGTTGAATACAAATACGACGGTTCTATGCTGGTCGCCGTCGAGGGCGGAGAGCAGAAGGTCGTTCAAGTTGTCGAGTTCAATGCCTATCTAGAACCGACGAATCTGCTCTTGGGAAATGGCATTCTCGAAAGTCGGACCTACGGAAACGCCGACCCGGCAGCCAATCTTACCAACGCGTCATGCCAATCGGTCCCGGCGAGCTATTTGTGCTCGATCTCCGATTCCCGTCCGATCGCCGACAAGGAAGTCAAGACTCTATACCGTTACGACCCAGGGGCAAACGTCACTGGAATTGACGACCCACGCGGCGGAGACGCCGTTTTTTCTTATGATGCTTTCGATCGCCTGACGGCTGAAACGCGCGCCGTCTCCAGCAGTGTTCCGAATGCGCTCTACAGTTATGACGAAATGGGGCGGCGGGTATCCGTATCTGGCCAAGGAGAATACCAATATGGCGACAGCGGCGCTGTAGCTTTTTCGGCCCCGTCGGCAGTGGAGGATGTCCAAATCACGTACGACGACGGCGGGCGCCGCCAAACTTACGGGAAAGAGCGGTCTGAGTTCGATGCGCTCGGCCGGCTTGGACAGGTAAAACTACCTGTTCGCACAGGATGGTCTTATTTGTTCACTTGGCCTCACAATACCAGTATTCGGTACAACTATGATGCTTTGGGTAATTTGATCTCGCGGAGAGTGGATGCAAACCACTGGTTTGGAATTCCGTTTCGGCAAAGAAGAACGTACTTTGTTTCCGATTATGCCGAGTGTGCGCTGGCTCACTCCAGGGCGGAATGCCGTGATCTGGTCTATGGCCCCACAGGTGTCGTGGCCGGTTTGAAATCGAGGAGACAGGATTCTGGTTTGCAGCCAGGCCCAGCGACGGAATACTACCACTTGGATCGTAACGAAACGCTCAGGTCGATCACGGATCAGAATGGGACGACAGTCGCGAGCTTCTCGTATTCGGCATTTGGAATGCCCGGTTTGGCTGATCCCATAAATAACAAGACGGCGCGCAGTTCGGGATTAGGTGATCGCTATTATTATGCGGGCCATCGGTGGGATTCGGACTCCGGCCTGTACTATTTTGGAACACGCTTTTACGACCCGCGAATTGGGCAGTTCCTTTCGCCGGATGCAGACACAACTATCGCCTCGGGTGGGATCAATACGTACACATACGCGCGTAGCAATCCGAACCGATGGGTAGATCCGGATGGCCGCCAAGACATCAGCGGATCAATCAGCTTTGGCGGTTTTGGCGGTCCGGGGATGAGTGACTCAGGTGCTTCCTTCGGCATATCGATCAATATTGGCGGGTCGCCTGGAGGATTCGCCGGCCTCGGCGGGCCGATGTTCCCGGGCGGGATCGGCCCCATCAATTTCGGAGGGCCAGGTTTCGGGCACCTCGGCATGGGTTCAGCCGGGCCGGCCACACAGCCCTTTTCCGGCTCGAATGCACCGTTTGCGCAAGACCAGATTTTTGCGGAGCCTAATCCGTTAGAAGTACTGATTCCGCTGGCCGGCGCCCTTAGGGCGGGACTTGCGTATGCAGGAGAGGGTCTCCTACAGTTGTCTGCTGAAGAAGGTGTCTCTGCTGGCGAACAGGCTCTTTCAGCCGCTAAAGATGAGACTTTTGAATTTGTCTTCAGGACAGAACACGCTGCACCACATTTCGAGGGCACGGAGCTGTCTCAATCGAACATTGAGATGCAGATCGAGGCCGAACTCAAGGAGCAACTGAACGTTACGCCGAATCCTAGCGTATCAGGATCGTTTTGGGGGAGGACCAACTTCCAAGGTGTAACTATTCAATATCGAGGCTTCGGGCTTCCTGAGAACACAATCAATATCGGCACCTATTACCCCGTCATTCCCTGAGAGAAGCAATATGCTGGAAGCCTTCAGGCCAATAACAGCCTCGGAAAGGGCAATTTTAGAGAAGTTGTTGGAGTTGGAGGTTGAAGGCCGCAGTGAGTTACTGCAGCAAATCCCTGGACTTCAAGCCAAAAACATCGATGCCGAAGGCAGCCTCAGGTTCCGGGTCGCTGGAGGGCCGCTTGCTCCGATAAAACGCGACGTGATAGCTGAAGCGCAATATACGGATACCCCAGAAAGTGGGTCTCTTGGCGTACAGGTCAATCTATTGCTCCATGTTTCGAATGGCAGGCTTTTCATTCTTGAGGTCTATAAGGACGATGGTACGCCTATCGCGAGAGCGCCCGATCCATCCGAATTACGGCTGTTTTCCTCACACTCATGAGATACTTGAAAAGTAGCGTCTGTTCATCTGTCCAAGCGGGAAGTTTGAGTCCAACGCGGATCCATTGGCTGGTGAATGCCAATCGGGAGAGAATTCAGGCGGGAGCGACGGGTGTGATCCGCAAAAAGTCCGCACTGCCCCTTTCGTGCCCCGCTCTCAAGCTGCGAACCTCTCGAGTCCATATTCGTGATGCAAGCCACCCAGGATCGGCTTGGTAACGACACTGTAATCTTGGGGAATTCGATACCGCGAGGATGCCTCCTGTGGCAAATCTCGGGGAGGATCCGGGATCCCCGGACCCAAGCTAGAGTGAGGACGGCCCTTATTGTAATGGTCTACCCACTGTTTGAGAGTTCGCCGCAGATGTTTCTCGTTCAGCGGAATCAAAAAGTCGAGGCATTCGCGCCGGATGCTGCCCACTAACCTTTCACAATAGGAATTGGATTAAGTCGTCAACCACACCGCATGGAAACGGTGAGGCACGACGTTTTCGAATAACCCACCCTTTTCATCCCCTCTTCCAAAGCGAGTTTGAACTGGTGGAGTATCGCCACAACTGGGGTGAACACCGTGTCTTTTTCTATG
>Ga0326727_10010019_pt1 | contig 22848 bp, 19 predicted proteins | sample MB2enrmetagenome_FD_207643 | JGI IMG/M metagenome (GOLD analysis project Ga0326727, IMG submission 207643) | Lab enriched peat soil microbial communities from McLean, Ithaca, NY, United States - MB29MY | ecosystem: Environmental > Terrestrial > Soil > Wetlands > Peat | place: USA: New York...
CTGCTGTAGTAGTTCTGGTAGAACTGCGTGATGAAGTCAGAGGAGTTGGTCCCCAGCAGGTTGGAGACCGTGTAGCCCTGCATGGAGCCGTCCTGGATGTTGACGAGGACCACGCCGAAGAACCTCAGGTAGGGGCTCGCGGAGAAGCCCGACTGTAGGGGGTAGTTGATGTAGACCTGCACAGCGTAGTAGAGGTTCTTCCCGTCAGACACTATGTACGCCGAAGGGTCCATGGTGAGGCCGGGAATCAGTATGTCTCCGACCCTGCTGAAGATGTTCCTGTTCCACAGCATGTCTATCGACTTGCCCGAGAAGGCGAAGCCTAGCTGTCCCTCTTCGAATGTGAACCACATCGCCTTCTGCCAGCCGCTCAGCACGTAGTCGGGCGTTCCGCTGTACGAAACGTTCTGGACTTCATCGTATCCCGGGACGTGGACGTACACGCTCTGGTTGAAGCCGCCCCCCTCGCCGTAGTAGATGAGGGGTTCGGAGGAGATCCCGAAGGCGCCGGTCGCGGGCACCACGGACCCGTTGTGGGTGTTGATCACGAGGACCTTCGCAGCGTGGGTGTAGATGAGGTGCTCGCTGATCCAGTCGGTCGACGGGAAGGTAGGGGTTGTAGGCGAGACCCAGTATTCGGTGCCGTTGTAGAAGACGATCTGGGAGCTAGCCAGACCCATCCAGTTGTAAGCACCAATCTCCTTCGTATTGATGACCGTCGCGGCCTGCTGGTCCCACTGCCGGACCAAGTTGAGGGTCGTCGTCGGATTGCTCGTCGGGAGATTGGTGATGCTGCTGACGTTGATGCCGTTCAGACCGGCGGACCATCTTGTCACGGTGATCTCCTTCTGGGTCTGGGGATACCAAGAGTACGCGAGGTAGTTGTTGTTCCAGTTGAAGTAGTAGAAGGCGCCGACGGCCGCCTGGCCGATGAAGAGCGCTGCGAACACGACAGCGACCACCTTGAGGAGCTTGATCCTCGGCGCCGGTGCGTTCCTCCGTGAGAAGAAGACTATCCCCGCGAGTGCGAGAAGGAGGGCGGCCCAGGCCATCCCGTAGACGTAGGGCGTGGCTATGTTCATCAGCCAGTATGGGGCGCCCAATATGGTCTCAAGGAGGATAGCAGCGATAAGGGTGAGCAGGTTCCTGATCCAGACGTTGCTCCTCCGCGTGGCAAGGTTGGCCAGCAAGCGGAGGAAGATTCGAATCGCAAAAACCAAGAGAACGGCGGAGAGCGCGTAGGAGATGACGGAGTACTGGATGGACATCGAGGGCATCAGGCTGATGAGCCCGGCTCCGGTGGCCGGGAACAGCGGGAGGGCGAAGACCCGTGGGACCTGCGCCCAGCTCCCCAGACCCATGGTCATCATCATGATGGGGTTCATCGTCGAGCCTAGAAGCGGGAAGCCGCCAGAGACCACGAAGGCGTAGAAGGCTATCGCCCACTTGAGCACCTGCCACAGGGCCCAGAGCCAGACGTTCATCTTCTCGCTGACCCGCATCCCCCCCTGCTCGGCCTCGTAGGGCCTCATGTATCTGGAGAGCACGGTCAGGAGTTTCCAGAGGTCACTCCCCCCGGGTTGGGGGTAGACGAGCAGCAGCGCGAAGAGACCCGCCGCTACGAAGGTGTAATCGTGGTAGAAAGTGATGCCGAACCAGTTGAGGCTGGCCTTGGCCGAGTAGACCGACTCAGCGATAGACCACTGGAGTATCACCCAAGCGATGGCGAGAACGGCGACCACCCCGATGAGGGCGAGGATGAGTACCGTCAGCCTCTTGTACAGCCTAGAACGTCCTTCTCCAGCGCCATCGGAGTCCATTCGTCAAGAGGGGCTGAGGATGGTTGTTATTTAGGGTGCGGTGAGGGCATAGATGAAGGGCGGGAAGACGGCAAAGACCAAGGACAAAGGAGAGACGCCAATCGCCTACGTGCGCGAGGAGTGGCCAAGATTGAGCGACGAATTGAAGAGAGACATCTCTGTGATGACCGCCGTAGTCGCGGAGATCGAGCTCTACATCGCCGAGATCATGGCGCGCTTCAAGGAGCAGGGAGCGAGCCCCTTTGTCGAACCAAGCAGGGATCAAGCCGACCTGCTTTGTTGGTGGGCCGAATTGCGTCACCAGCAAACGAGACTGGTCACCGCACAGCAGAGACTGAGCTCGCTTCTTCTGGAATCTCTGAACGAGTTGGTCTCGAAACTGGATTCGAGTGTCCGAACTCTTAACGAGCCTTCGAAATCGCTGCGAAGAGCGAAGCCGACTCCGAAGAGCCGACGCTCAACAGGGAAGAAGCGGGCCGGCGCCCGTCAGTAACGTTCTTCTGCCGCTCATCCCCGGTCGGACCCGGGAAGCAACCCATTGCCAACCTTGATCCTGAAGGGAAGGGCGTTCGACGGGAAGGAGCTGCACAGAGCCGCGGTCCTGACCATCGACACCGACGCTGGCGTCATCACCGGGTTCGGCGAGAGGGGCTCGGTGGAAGAAGCGCGTGGCGCGAAGGTGATCAAGCGCGACGACGCGACCATACTTCCCGGGCTCATCGACGCTCACTTGCACTTCTATTCGTCGAAGGGAGAGGGAGTGGCATCCTGGGCGAGCGTCCCAGACACCTTGGCCGTTCTCAGGGCCGCAGGTGACCTGGGAACGCTCCTGCGGGCGGGTTTTACGACAGTCCGTGAGCTCGGCTCAAAGGGAGGCGTGCACCTTGCGCAGGCGGTCGAGGAAGGGGCGGTCGACGGTCCGACGGTAGTCTCCTGCTCGAGGGCGCTCTCGCAGACGGGCGGTGACGACGACCCTCCAGGCTTCCCGCTCGGAATCGCCCAGGAGCTCGCCTCGTACACCTACTTCTGCGATGGACCCTGGGACTGCCGCAGGGCGGTCAGAAAGGTCGTCAGGGACGGCGGCAGCGTCGTGAAGCTCTACGCATCGGGGGCCTTCTCCCGCGGCGCCAAGGTCAGGCAGAACTTCACGCTGGACGAGGTGAGAGCCATCGTCGACGAGTCTCACCGGGAGGGACTGAAGGTCGCCGCCCACGCGTACGGAGAGGACGCCCTGCTCACGGTCATCGAGGCGGGCGTTGACTCGATAGAGCACGGTCTCGGACTGACTCCCCGCACAGTGAAGGCGATAGCGGAGAAGGGCATCTACTACGTCCCGACCCTGACCACTTACATGGCTGTGTACATGGGCCGATCTCATTCCAGCAGGGCGAGGGAGGAGATGGTGAAGCGGCACTTCACCTACGACATGGTGGCCGTGAAGGAGCATGGGGTGAAGGTGGTGTCGGGCTCCGACATAGTCGGGGACTCAAAGAGGCCTCACGGGCGCAACTACCTTGAGATAGTCGAAGAAGCCAAGTATCTCGGCAACAGAGAGGCGCTGGAGGCCGCGACGTCGAGGGCGGCGGCGTGCCTTGACCTTCCGGACCGCGGGTCGCTCGGGAAGGGGCGCCGCGCGGACGTGATCGTCGTGAGGGGCAATCCGGTCGACGACCTCGAGTCCTTGGCGCCAGAGAACGTCATCCACGTGATCAGGTCAGGAAGGCTCTGTTCTGGCGCCGCCGGCGCGTGAATCCCTCGACCAATGGAACAGGACCCTTCTGCGATCGATAAACGGATAAAATGCCCGTTCCATTCCGCCTCTGCTGTGCCCTCCGCCGACCCCTATCTGTGGTTAGAGAACGTGCAGAGCAGAAGGGTGCGGAAGTGGGCGATCTCGCGAAGCACAAGGTGCAGGGCCAGGCTCCGTCCTCTTTCGAGCAGGGTCGAGCCCCAGTTCTCGCGCATCTATGACGTCCCCCTAATCATGCAGGTGAAGGTCACGCCCAGGGGCGCCTTCTTCCTGGAGAGGCGGGAAGGAGCTTACTCGATCAGGCTCGAGAAAGAGACGGTGGTTTCGTCTCGCGACCTAGGCCCGGACTACGTGATTCTCTACTTCTACACCGACGAGGCAGGCGAGAGGCTCGCCTACTTCTTCTCCAAAGGGGAGGACGAAGGGAGGATGAGGCTCATCGAAGTGGCTTCCAGGCGGACGATCGCTGAGCTGGAAGGAAGCATCTCCAGCCTGGTCTTCCTGAGCGGCGGCTTCTGCTATGTGAAGTCCTTCAGAAAGGAGAGCACTCCCGACGGCACGAAGCCCCCGGCCGACAGGGTGATGCGCGACGGCAAGGTCGTGTTTGGCAAAGGGCTTCCCACGGCGCACAGCATCAGCGTCGAACCGTCGCACGGCAAGGCCCTGGTCACGGTGCATCGGTGGAGCAAGACCGACGTCTACTTCGGCGACCTGGACGCTCCGGGTGCCTGGTCGAAGGTCTACGGGGGCGATTTCCTGTCGTATCCGATCGCATACAGCGACGGGGGGCTGTACATCCTGTCCTACGAGGGACGGGGTTACGGCAGGATACTGCGCGGCAGGAAGGTCGTCGTCGGTGAGACCAAGGAGCCCATCCACAACGCGGCGGTGGTGTCGGGCGACGTGATCGTGGACTACGTGAAGGACTGCGCCTCCTACCTTCGCGTCGTGGGGACCGACGGGAGGGAGAAGGCCTCCTTCGAGCCTCCCTTCAAGTCGACGGTGGAACTCGTCTCCTCCGACGACGACAGGGCCCTGCTCGTCACCGCCTCCTTCGGGGTCCCATACGCGATCTACGAGTTCGCGAAGGGCGCCTTCAGGGAGCGGGACAAGCTGGTCGTCGAAGAGATGGAGATCAGGGACGGCTTCGTGCGGTCCCGGGACGGGACCAGGGTCCACTATTTTGAATTCGGCCCAGGAGGGGGAGGCGTCCTGGCCTACGGGTACGGCGGATTCTCGCTCCCGCGGACCCCCTTCTACGACCCGATGCTCGTCCAGCTCGCGAGGCTCGGCGTGACCGTCGTCGTCTCTAACCTGCGGGGAGGCAACGAGTATGGAGAGCAGTGGCACAGGGCAGGGAAGAGGGAGAAGAAGCAGAACGTCTTCGACGACTTCGCGGCGGTCATCGGGAAGTTCAAGGGGGACGACAGGAAGGTCGTGGCATTCGGGCGAAGCAACGGGGGGCTCCTGGTCGGCGCGGTGATGACGCAGCACCCCGAACTGCTGGACGCCGCAGTGATAGGCTACCCGGTCCTGGACATGCTGAGGTTCCACAGGCTCTCGGTCGGCAGGTACTGGGCGGACGAGTACGGCGACCCCGACGAGCCTTCGGACAGGCGGTACCTCTTGAAGTACTCACCCTACCACAACGTGCGAAAGACGCACTACCCTCCCACGCTCATCTACACCAGCCTTCACGACGACAGGGTCCATCCCGGGCACGGTCTCAAGTTCGCGGCCAAGCTGGAAGAAGCCGGAGCGGAGATGTGGCTGAGGGTTCAGGCGAAGGGGGGGCACCTGGGATCGAGCCCCCGGACGAGGATCAGAGAGCTGAGCGACGTGATCGCATTTGTTGAGCGGTCGCTTGCGTAGTGGCACCATCCGGTTGCCACTCCCCGCCTTCGGCCTAGTCTAGCGCCGTCGACGCTGCCTACTCGCGGTCTCGGGCGCCGCTGGACTTCTTGTAGTCCTTCTCGAGGAACTTGGCGAAGGTGGACCAGTTCCGCTTGGCTACCTTCGTCCACTCCGCCCGAGTCTCGACTTGGCTCGGGTCGTCGTAGGTCACCCTGAACACCATGTCGAGCCTGGTCTTCCCGCTCTTGAGCTCGCGCAGGTTGTAATCGCCCACTTCCCTTTGGTCTCCGCAGGTGTCGAAGTGCCATGAATTCGGAGGCTTGAGCCAAACGGCCCTGACCCCTTCCGCCGACCGCTTGCCGTCCTTGTATTTCACAATCCAGATCACCCTGTCCTTTGTCCGCTCCAGGAATTGTCTTCTCGCGGACGAGCCGGTCATCTTGTAGTCGTCCTCCCTGTAGTCCGTGCACCAGTTGAAGACGAAGTCCTTTGGCGCGTTGAACGTCTCAGAGATCTTGTACGTCCTAGTGATCGGGCCTTTCAAAGCAAGCCCTTCTGCTCGGCAAATCCGTTTAAGGCTTTCACTCGAGGAGATTCTCAAGGGGCAAATGAGGTCGCCGCGCGATTCTCCGGATCTTTGGCGTGATTCGTTCTTGAACTTCAAGAACGCTCCTCACAGTGTGTTCTGCAGTAAGTGCGGCGCTCCCAATCCTGACGATGTTTCATTCTGCGGCAAGTGCGGCAACCCGATGAAGAACCCGTCCAGCGCGATGCCCTCACAGCAAGCTCAGCCGGCATACGCGTCGCCGCCCCCGGTCCAGCGAGGGGGCAGAAAGGACCCTATAATCGCCGGATTCCTTAACCTCTTCATAGGAATTGGGTACCTCTACCTTGGTTACAGGAAGGTCTTCGGATTGCCTACGGTTCTCTTTGTCATCGTCGTCTTCCTTGTTGATGTCGTGCTGGGAGTCTTCACCTTCGGGCTGGTCCCACTAATCATAGCGATACTCCTGGCCTACGACGGGTACGTCAAGGCGAAGGGCGAGAGGGGGTACGTCAACACCGAGCCGGCGCTTCTCTATCAGTGACGCAGTCACGCTCTCCACCGTCGAGGATCAACTCGCGCGGCAACCGGCGATCCTGAAATCATTCCTCGGCGAGCCTCTGCCTGAAGCCCCGCAGGGCTCACTTTTCGTCGGTGCTGGAGACTCCTACGCCGCTTCGAGCATCGCGAGCTGCCTCTCCTCGATGAAGTGCCATGCGCTCGACCCCTACGAGCTGGTCTCCGATACAGAGGTCGCAATGGGCAAGACAACGTACTTCGTGACGGTCTCAGGAAACACGGTTTCGAGCGTCTCGGCCGCTAGAGCCGCCAGGGGGGTCGCGAAGAGGAGGGTAGCGATAACGGCGAACGCGAAGGGGATGATAGCCGACGTCGTTGACGAAGTGATCTTCATCCCCTGTGGTTACGTGCCGAGGCTCCCCGGGACGCTCTCCTTCTCACTCTCGGTTCTTGCTCTCTTGAAGCTGGCCTTTGGCCGATTCAAGTGCGATCTCACCGGTGTCAGCTCGCGGGCGAGAAGCGATGCGGAGAAACTCCTGTTCTCCCGTGGGGGCACCACCTATTTCGTAGGCAACAACGCTGCCCTTCCTGTGGCCCAGTACTCTGCACTCAAGATGTACGAGTTCCTCGGAGCGAGAGCCCAAGCGGAACGGCTGGAGGAGTTCGGCCACGCCCCAGTCTTCTCCCTTCGCAAGGGCGACGCCGTCAACATATTCTGCGCATTCGACCCTCTACGCATCGGCCAGAAGCTGGCGGCCTCCCTGCGAGAGAGAGGGTTCAGTGCCACGGCGATCCTCCCATTTGGCTCGAACCGTTTCGAGCGGACATTCTACCTAGTCTTCCTGGCGCAGTTGGCGGTGCTCAAGAGGGCGAGATCGGAGGGACGTTCGCGTCCCTACTTCGTCGGCGCGAAGGGCAAACTCGCAGTCAGTGACTCGATGATTTACTGAGGATTCCTGCGATAGTGGATTCCGCCTTAGATGCGGGCTTAATGAGAGCCTCGGAATACCCTTCAGGCCTCCCAGACGCCATCCTTGACATCCATTCGAGGACTTGAGGAGCACTCAATTCAAATCGTTTCTTGCAGTCGTGCGCGCTAGTAGCCTAGTCATTGCCTCGAGCCATGGACTGCTGCAGGTCGTACAGCGCTATTACGTATCTTGGCTTCCCCCTTTTGGCCAGGATGGACCCTACCTTGTCCCCTATAGGCACTGTGGACACAAAGCTACCGAACATCCCAGTGACGAGCGTAGGAAGCACTGCCAACCCCCCAATTGCGACGCCGAGAACCCCGAGGACCATGGGCAGGTATCTCTTTGTCTGTCTTTTGGTAGCCGCCATCGATTCCATGGTCAAATTGGCCTCGTGAATCTTCTCCGCCACAGCTTCTGCCCTATCCCCCATCAAATGGACATCTTCCGCGCCGACCGCGTCCTGAAGCTCGAAGAGCGCCCGTCTAGCCTTCGACGTGTCCGAGGCTATGTCAATCGCGCTGTCCGCTCCCAGGGGGCGGATATCCAACAGAGGGAACCTCTGTCTCAACTGCTTGGCTATATCCACGGGGAAGGCGGAGTGCTCAGGCTCCTTCACCCCATGAGACCTGTAGAAGGACCAGGGCCAAGCCGTCTCGTCGGTCGAAATTACACCGTCCATGGCGTATGCTGGAATGGCTGCAAGGTGATCCCTCATCGTGAACAGTGCTGCCACCTGCGCCATCTTTGGTAGGCTGCTCTGGACCAGGTCTCGAACCAGCTCGCTGTAACCTGCTCTAGTTAGGTCGTAGTCCCAAGACGTCAGCTGATAGACGGTCTCGGTCAACGGAATGCCCGCCGCCGCGGCCAAGGCCGCCCAATCCTTGGAGGGCAAAACCGCCCTGGCTGCCGAGCTTGCGAAGTTCTCAACCCAAGGAACCGAGTGCACGTATTCGTCCCAGAACTTCATCCTCTGGAGGATGTGAGGTCTAGGATCCGCTAGGAGCTTGTTTAGGGGAAGGTCTTGTATGAAGATCGACGCGTAGTTATTGAAACCAAATTCCCTGATTTGGATCGAGGGCGGGCGCGTCTCGAGTATGGGGTCCAAGTAGTCGAGGCCCGCATACAGGTCTGGCTGGGAGTCCAGCACCAAGAGCACCTTGCCCTTCCGATTCAGCCACATCAGCTCGTCCACGGACAGTCCATAACTTGCGGCGAAGGCAGCCTCGTCCTGGAGCGCCATGACAGGCACTACAACGGCATCGTAGAAAGGGAGCTGAAGGAGGAGGGAGCCAAATAACCCGGCATTCAGGGCATTCGCCACGACCTTCGATTCGGTCTTCTGCTTGAACTCGGGATAGAACCGCCCATGCGACGGCGCCTCCTTGAACCCTCCCTGGTGCAGCTGGCTTAGCGTCTCATTCACGTGGTTCCACTCGCTTTGCTGGTATTCGGCCAGGCTTGATGCGTTCATTGTACTCCAAGGAGGGCGCTGATACATTTTGGCCGTCTGTGGGGTCTGAGACGCGCGCCCGCGCCCCAAGCCAAGTTCACTATACTTTCAGGCTCGCTCCGGCAGGCTGGCAGCCTATTGTTCGCCTCAAACCGACGGGAATGACCTAGACCGACATCAGGTACTAAGAGTTCACTTGAATGAGGCCGCAACTTCGCCATAAGTGGAAGTCGGGGTGAAGGTCCAGGGCGACGTCGTCGAACCTACCCAGTAGACGCCCCATTCTGCAGCAGACGACCAAGCATAGTTTCCGGGACCTATCATCGTGTAGCCGTTCCCTGGAGTCCAGGTCCCTCCCACGCTGTTCACCGCAGAAACGTCAACTACGACGGAGTACGCTGAGGGAGAGAAGGAACTCACCTGTGGGTTGCCAGAGCAGGACGACGCGCAGTATGACGTATGGTCAAGCGTCCCCGCTGCCCCCGAAAACTCGGCAATGAATCCATACGTGTAATAAGATGTGGAGGAGCTAACGGTTATCGTAACCGTCTCGCTCGACGTGGACAGCGCCGTGGCGTAGAAAATCTGAACGCAATCATTCACGCATTTGCTGATTGCCGAGGACCACGAATTGCCTTGTCCTCCTGCCGTGGTAGGATCGCTAACGGTAAAGGTCACGCCAGTGGTGTAAGTACCCACCATCACGATGAGAAGGTCCCCCTTCGTGACCTGGTTGCTGAAGGTAACGGTGAATTGTGTGGTGCAAGTAGTGCTGCAGGTGTTGTGAGCCTGATTTGTTTGGACTTCCGACCCCGCCTGTACCCAAAGCTTTGTTCCCTGTGCCGGTGTGGGCGTCGTACATCCGGAACTTCCGCTGACGCAGAAACTCATCGATTCAAGAGTGCTTGACAAGCCAATCCAACTGGGTGGACTGCCGGCCCCAACTGAAAACGCAAATCCTGTCAGACTCCCACCGTCGTAGACGTAGGCGGCTGCGGTGCTGCCCGACGGAGGCCAGGAAACCGTGTATGAGGGGTTCCATTCGCTGTTGAAGTAATAGCTAATCGCGGGTTCGACCATGCAGGGACAAGTGCCAGCACTTCCACCGCCTGGTCCCACTATCCAACCTACGTTGCTGCCGAACCCACTGAAGTCGCCTTGAGTCGAGTCATCTGTTTCAATGGCGGCGCTCGGTTGATTCCCAGTAACCATGTAAGGGTTCTCCCCTGAATGTAGGGCGACGGTGGTGAGTAAGTTCCCATTGTAGTAGAAGTCCCAAGAGGTGGTGCTTGCAACGTACTGAATCTTCAAGGGGTAGTAGCTGGACGTACCGAAGCTGATGGAGAACTCGGATGAACTCACAAGACCCGTGGAAGACCATACTTGGACTACCGCGTCGTAGCCTTGAGCGTTAGTGTAGGCGTCACCGGGGACAACGTTCTGAAGTACTAACTGATACCCGTAGAGATTGGTCCAGACGGTCAGGACATCGTATCCTATGTAGCATGTACTGTTGGGGCAGTTCGCAGTCTTCGGCGACCAAGTTCCCGTAGACTCCACGTAACTTGACAACCCGGTTACCTTATACGATGAACCCGATATCAGGGGGTTGGAATATCCTCCCACTGCCCAAGGAGACGTGACTGCCGGAGTAGCAGCGCCTCCTGATTCGTAGGCCGAGAGAGCGGAGTTACAACCAGTACTCTGCAGGGCGTCCTGTGGAATCTCAACCCAAACCTTACCATTGGTCACGTAGATGACATTGAAGTTGGGATAGATGCGACCGTTCATGTAACCAAGAACAGGCTCCGTGTAGTTCTGAGGTGGAACTGTAGTGCTATTCGGGTAGATTATCCCAACTTTTTCGCTGGGGCTGCTTAGAAGCTGATTCGCCGACGGCAGGTTAGGGCACGCGGACCTTAGGATTGCAGGTGTCAGCGGCATTGTTGCCGACTGTGATGATTCCGTCGTCAACCCATGGCTCAAAAGAACTCCAGGAGCAAGGATGACGAATATCGTGAATATCACGACAACCGATCTGGCGAACCTCACTACCAAGTCACTTCTGTAAAGCCATCAGGCATCTGAACGTATAAGGAGCTGTGCCACAACCGAATACCTTTTTACATGATTAATTGGCGATTTATTCATGGAACATCTCATAGAGAATCGAAGAGTGGGGCCGCGTTTCGTTCATACGAGCATTCGAATGCCAATCGAAGTGAGGAATCAGCTCGAGCGTGAAGCCGCTCGAGGAGGAGTCACTTTGAATGCGATCGCCAACGCTGCTCTCAAGAAGCACACCAGGTTCGACGGGATCATGGGACCTGGGCACTCGGTGGTGCTAGAGAAGCACGTCTTTTCTCGGTTGGTCGAAGGGATCGATGTCCACCTCCTGAAAGGAATTGGCAGGGATTTCGGAGAGAAGACCGTGAAGGAAATCTTTGGGTTCTCTGGTTTCGAATTTACGGTCGAGAACTTAATTGCGCACTACTTCGAACCGATGGGAGCTTATTCTGGCGTCTACGAAGTCAATAGAATTCGAAAGGGTTCACTGGAAAGGCTGGTCCTAAGGCATGAATATGGCATGAACTGGTCTGTCTTTCTAGGCGAGCACCTATCCGGGGTTTTCAATTCTATTCTGGCCGCAAGACCGAAGATTGAGGTTGAGAACAATCTTGTGGGGATAGACCTAACGTAGCAGCCTCGAGACGCGACACCAAAGCTGCGAAACCAAGCAAAGCACACGATTGTTCCCTTCATCCGTTGTGGACTCCGCGCTGTCGGAGGCTGACGGGCTCTGAGAGCGCCAGAATAGCTTTCCACTTACGTGAGCCGACGCTTGACGGAGTCTGTGAGCCGCTATCTTGACAAAGCCATAAGAAACCGAGGATTTGACAAGCCTGAGCCTCCGGTCGTTATATACAATCCCCGTCAGTGATGCTGAAGTGCGCCCACCCTTCTCTTCACGCGCATTGGGTTGATGGGCTCCTGCTCAGGTGGGCGGGCGCACGCCACTTTCGGGAGACGAATCTCGACAACCCTGAAGTGAGTTACTACTTTGGTAAAATCATTGACAAGACCATTGAGATTTAACAAAAGGCTAACGCTTGGTCTTAAATAGAAATTTCCCGCAAGGCACTTTGAGAAGCAAGAAGAAATGAAGTACTCGCCGTTGGTGACTGCGGGCTTGTTGTTGGCAAGCATGGCGGGTTTCGCAAGCGGCGTTCAACCTGTCAAAGCAGTGTTACCGACTAAGACAACTACTGCAGTTGGCTTTTGGTACGAGCCGTGCACTTACGTCTGGACTACCGATGGCTACCGGGAGGTGGGCTGCTATTGGATTTGTACACAGCCGAATAACCATGGAGTCTACTGGAATATTTACTTGAATTGACCATTCGACTCATTGGCTGTCTGCGGGGAACCCCCTTCAGTTTTCATCTCCCGAGTTGCACCAGGAGAACACCAAGCCTCTTTCTCCCGAAGACGCACCAGAGCCAACCGAAGACAGGTCAAATAGAAACCTGAAGATTGGGACCTCAATGCCCGACGACCATGAATTTAGCTAAAGTGAGATTGATGCGGCTTTTGAGAAGGCAGATGGCGAGTGAGAGTGTTGTGGGAAGAAACTCGGCGGGCCTAACAGCCGCCGACGCCTCGGATGGAGTGCTTGGGAGGCGCATCATGATAGCCGCTCATCTCCCGTGATTCTCTGCGCGGGCGAACCCGAGAACTGCCACCTGAACTGCGACCATAGATGGAGACTATGAGAATCCTGGAATCACGCCCCGCACTCACAAAGGCGGATAGTCATAGGTCAAGTCTTCTCAGAGGCTCACGGCCCAACACTTGACATGGAGAACAAACAGGACGAGGGCCCATCAACCTAACAGCATCATTCTATGGCAGGTTTAACTACCTCTGGAATCTCGTCTGCTCTCCCTTGGCAAGAACCCGGACTGTTCAGCGGTTCGAAAGAGAATCCGGCGATGTTGAAGCCAAGATAATCGAGACCATCCAGAAGATGGGTCCTAAGAACGTCTCCAAGCTGTCGAAGCTGGCCGGCGCCCATCCAGAGACCGTTCGCTACAAGCTCAACACGCGTTTCAAGAAGTTCGGATTCCATATCCACGCCGAAGCCGACTACAGAAAGCTCGGGCTGGTCCCTCACTGGGCAGAGCTGCGGCTGTCGCCGAAGCTGGCCGGGTCTCCACGGTCACTCTTCCTGGCAATGAACGAACACGCCTATTTGGTCTATTACGGAAAACTCCTCCCACAGGGCAATTTCGTCTGCCTGTTCGCGATCCCTGAGGGAAGGGAGAGGGAGCACAAGATTCTCCTCGCCCACCTGCAGAGTAGCGGGATGCTCCAGAGCTACACTCTGAACGAAGTCGTTGGCTCTAGGCGTCCGGCGATGAATCCTCGCTTCTTCAACTTCCAGTCGAACAGATGGGACGTAGATTGGAACGACGTGAAGCTCAGCCATGCCTCGGACTTGAAGGTCGAAACAGAAGTGCAGCATGTCGATGTCGACTACTACGACCTCCTGCTGGTGAAGGAGCTGCAGATGAACGCCCTTCAGCACATCGTCTCCATCGCAAAGAAGGTCCGCGTCAACCAAAAGACTCTGGACTACCACTACAGGGTTCATGTCCAGAAGGAGAAGCTCGTCTCGGGATACCTAGTCCGTTGGCAGCACGACATCGAGAGGTCCGTCTCCCACAGCGCCCTCATGGCGAGGCTGACCTTCAGAAACCTCGGGAACTCATTCGCGTCGGTCCAGAGAGCGGTCAGTAAGATACCGTTCCTGTGGGCAGAAGAGGTCCAGGCTGACGGAACCTACATCGCCACTGTTCATATCCCAGTCCAAGAGGCGACCTCCACCTTTGACTATCTCAACAGCCAGATGCCGTACTCGTATGGCGAGGTTGAGCTCTCGTTCGTCAAGAGATCTGATGCGAGTGCCTTCACCATCCCCCACCAGATGTTCGACAACGGGTGGAAGTACGACCTGGAGGAGATGAAACGGTCCTTCAGGTCGTTCAAACAAAAACGTCGGGCGGACTAGATCTGGCCGCCCCCGCCCACTTCATCCAGGGGTTTGACGCAGACCCCGAACGCGGCTGCCAAGAGAGGTAGGGCGAACGCTAGAATGAGTAGACCCAACCTCACCTTCTGGTACGTGAACATGAGACACCGGCCTCCGGGTTAGTCCTTTTGCTTTTTCATCAAAAAGTCCTAACAGAATAATGAAATAGTTGAAACTCAGGGTAGGGCCCGCCAATCACGTGCAGGGTATTAGATTGTGTACGGGCACCACTGACAAGGACCGCTGATGAAGACTTCGAATTTGGCGCGCGACTTGATGAAGACTTTCAGAAAGGGTGGACAGACGATGAAGGCATTGGGCAATGTCTCTCTCGAGATTGAGAAGGGCAAAGCCGTTGGTCTGGTCGGTGCGAACGGAGCCGGAAAAGCCACGTTGACCAAAGTCTCTTGTGGTCTTGTGAAGCCCACTTCAGGCCAGACAATCGCGGATGGGTTCGATGTAGAAACGCACCGGAGAGAAGTCCTGAGCAGAATTGAAGTCGTCTTCTCGGAGGTCAGGGGATTCTACTGGAGCCTTCGCGGTGATGGCTCACGCGGCTGCGGAGGGGGCAGCCTTGTTGGGCGTCGAGACGCCCTTGCCGAGTAGGTACGCGCCCTGGCTGATGCCGCTCAGTGTGACCAGGGCAGAATTCACGTCAGGGAGGCCCAGCTGGCTCAGGGGCGAAGGCAGGTTCGAAAGGAGGGTGAAGAGCGTGGCCAAGAAGATGATGACGCTGACGAAGGTCCAAGCCAGCATCTGGAAGCGCGTGACGCTGAATACAGTGTTCTCTTCGACCATCGTGTACAGACTCTTGTAGTCTTTCGCATCCTCGAGCGGTTTCCCTCCGGTCGAGTATTTCGCCTGGGAGACACCCGCGCTGATTACTGGGGACGCTACGCTTACTCCGAGCAGAGTGAGGATGTTGGTGGTGAAAGAGACCGAGGCCAGGACACCGGAGAATATCCGGACGAAGGAAATAGTCACGAAGGCGAAGACTATGACGAATGTCCAGAGTAAGAGCTGGAATCTTGCCAGGCTCGGATACTTGTCCTCCTCCGAGATGAGGGGAACCAGGCCCGTCTTCCCACTTATCTTCCTTCCGAGCAAGCTCGCAACGTAAAACAGAACCAAGTCGACCACAATGCCTGCCAGGAGCGACCACCCGATTATCGTCGCTGTCGCGAGTGCCAACGTTGGTACGGCTGCGTGATTGTTTAGAAGATTAATAAATTTTCTTTGAATAATTTTTGGATTTCCTAACAGGTTAGGACTTGGGGACGACTCGCAGACCTCTCACACGTTCTCAGCATGAAGACGACGCCGAGCCTAACGGAGATCGGAAAAAATCGTTTCGCTGATTGGTACAAATAACAAAAGTTCCTACTTGTAGTGAGGAGGTGAATCGAATGAGCCGCATAAGAGAAACTACTCAGTATGCCAGGTACCTCTACTCACTACTCGTGGTGCCTTTGGCGGTGCTGGGCACCGTAAGTCCAGCCTTCTTCTGCATCATCGGAATCTGCACGAGCTAGGGCGATCCACCCTCGCTATCGCGACACCTTGATGCGGCCCCACTTTTTTGATTGAATATGTCCCGCCATTGACGAAACTCGTCGTGCGACGGCTGCTGACAGGATGGTACGATTCGCCGTCTGTCATGAAGTTAGTCGAGAACATGAAAGAGGATTATGAACAGACGGGCAAAACGTACCCAAACTTCTCCTTCTTGCCACGGTTCGACGGAGGCACGCAGAAGATGGTCGACGATAGAGCTCTCTCCAAGACTGTCAACACCGCTCTTCTGAATACGGTCTACTACCGTCGAGTCGCTGATAAGCTGGGCATGAGCAAATTTGAGGCCAAGGACTTCGGGAAGTTTCCTGTAACAACCAAGAACGACTTCCGCGGGAAAGAATACGAATTCGTCGATCAGGAAGCTAGCGAACCGATTCTGGCGTTTTCATCGACGGGCACTACAGCCTTCCCGCCCACCAGCGCCTGGATGGGCAAGAAGGAGATGGAGTTTCTGGCTGCAGTAAACGCGTTCTCTTTGTTGAGCAGCGGCGTGGTGTTACCCGACGACATCATCGTGTCTACATTCTCCTCTAGGTCGATGTTCACCAATTGGGTGAGCATCGACGGGTACAAGCACATAGGAGCCACCTTGGTTCATTGCGGCGTAATAAGCCCGGATGAATGTCTCCATTATCTGACACGCGACTACGTGCTGCCTGGCAAGCGAAGGAAGGCGAGTGTGCTCACCGCCTATCCAAGCTACCTAGACTACCTCTGTCAGAGGGCGGGCCAGCTCGGCATCGGGCCCGGAGAGTTTGAAATCAGAAGAATAATCGTCGGTGGGGAGGTGCTCACGCGCGCGACGACTGAGAGAGCACGCCGCCTCTTTCCCACGGCGGAACTGACCGAGTTCTACAACATAAGCGAATGCATCCAACTCTCCGGGTCCGTCTGTCCAAAGGGCAACATGCATTTCCCCCCGCTGGGCAGGGTCGATGTTCTCGACCGGGACGACGGCTCGGAGGTCTCCGAGGGAGAGGTCGGAGCGCTCGTGCTAACCCCGTTCAAGCCACCCAGGGAAGTGACCCTCCTAATCAAGTACGACACCGGCGACATGGTTAGGAAACAGACAGACTGCGGGTGTGGCATCAAGGGAGTTGTCGTCTCCAAGCCGCTTGGTAAGCGTTCTGATAGTCTCATTGGTCGAGGGCTGACGTACAGGGAGCTGTTCGAGATGCTGAGCGACCTCCCGGGAGTCGAACCACCGGTGAAAGCCGGCGTGGAACTGGACGGGGCAAACCTGGTAATCCACGTGGCTTCCAAGACCCCAAGCGTAGCCGCGTCCATAGCGGAGTGGTTCAACGCCAAGGGCATCAGCCCGCCCAAGGTCGTCGTGCACGACGACGGGAAGCCGTTCGCTCACTATCCTCTGAGGTGCGAACTGCTCGAGCAGACGTTCAGCAACATGATGAAGGAATGGGATGCCAACGCCCCTCACCATTAGCCTTGCGACGATCGAAGTCAGCATCTTCGTCGCCTTGGCGGTATTCTTCAGTTGCTCTCTCGCCTTGGTCTACTCCCGAAAAGTGAAGATCCAGCAACCCCCAGTCGGCAGGACCAACTGGAAGGACGCAACCGTGCTTCTCGTAGCAATCCCCGTCTTTACTCTGCTGGTGGCGTATGCCCCCTCGATCATCATCGTGGCTCTGCTCGTCCTGTCTCTCCTCGTTGCCTTCACCTCCTTCCTCGGCTCGATCGTCAAGAGGGGTATCGTTTCTGTGCCCATCGCGCTGGTCCTGATCGCGACCCAGCTAGTGATCCGGAACATCTGGCTGAACGATGCAATCGTAGTCAGTTCGCTGGTGTTTGTTTCCTCGTTCTTCATGCAGACGGGGATGAAATCGCGAGAGGTCGTGTACCTAGCCATTGGGTATTCGGTCTACGACCTGGCCTCTTTATTCATCCTGCCAAGCCTCGTAAGAACGTTCACCATCAACTCGCCAGTGGCGCCCTTGGTGATAATCCTGACCGCGACTCAGGGGCGAGTGGTCGGAGGAGGAGACATCCTCCTTCTGACCCTGTTCGTGGCCACACTCGATACTGCATTTGGCATCCGAATCGCGGCGGTCTTCGCCGGCGTCTCAGTGCTGTTCACGTTCGTGGTGTCTGCAACCATAGCCGCAGTCACAGCCATCCCGATCTCCCCCTTCCTCACTCTGGCGTTTCTTGCGATCGTATGGGGGGCGAGAGGCAGCCAAGCCAAGCCGTCTTCTGTTCGCTCGCAGGAATCGCAAGAACCAAAATCGAGGGAGAGAACAAGTGGCTGACAATCATCCAGAACGCGAGCCGAAACCCGAAAGCTAAAGAGGAAAAGTGACCCGTGGAATTGAGGAAATCCATGAGTGGAACCACTAAGTATATGTGTTATTTCTAACATCGACGATTCCGTGCGCCCGTCTTCCACATCCATTGTTTTCGTTCATCAAAAAAATATTCACCATTCCTACCAGGCGAGCGCACGCCACCCCGAAGACGTGGGGGAAGCCCACATGAGCCGTGAGTTACACACCGACAAAATCTTGATGTATGAGCCGAAAATTCAACAGAAGCGCGCGCTAAAAAAAATACAGCAAGTTAATCTCTCAGCCTACTTCCAACAGAGAGAGAGGTGAAGAGCGTGCGGTCGCCGCAAGCTGAACTATAAGTTCAGATTGCACACATTCTGGGATTATAGCCCCCCACGGCCAAAGAACGAATCCACATGCGTCTTCCAAGCCTTCACGATGCTATCGACAGGCTCCCTGAACGCTTCTATCTCTGTTTCATCCGCCCTCCGTACACTGAACATCGGTCGCATGCCAGGGGGAAGTTCCTCGTCTGAAAGATAAGGCTCAGGCAAATCAGGAAGCCACCAAACTGTTGGCATCCCTGTTCCCACCCCAACTGAAGAATCAAGTTCTTCGCCCTCAATATACTTGATGATCATGGTTGCGAGTATGACCATCTTGAACATTGGAAGGTCACGTTTGTAGTACTTCCTCAACATAAGTCGGCCGATGGGCTCACCTTGTCCTATTACAAATTGGTCTTCGATTTCCCTGCACCCACCATCCCTATTGAAGAAGTAGACCTGAGATTTCCTTTTCCCCAGTTGTCTTAATGCAAGAAGAAGCTCGAAGTCTTTGAGCAACCCTCTATCCCTGCCTTCAATTATGACTGTCGATATCGTAGGTATGAGCGAAGGAATCTGAATTCCTCTTGAAATCTTCTCACCCATCGCCTCGTTGAACCAGCCGAAATCCTCCCGAGTCCCTGCTCCAGCCCAAACTGTTTGGCTGAGTTTACAATACGTTTTGTCTTCATAACGCACTTCTCCGCTCGACTCGCTCAGTCGCCTATCAGCCACAAGCACGACACCTTCTGGACATCTCGCTCCGAGGATGTAGGTCAAGCGCGGATTCCAATGGGAGAATCACAGCCCTATTTTGTTGTTCAGTTTCTCGTGCACTCGCGAAACGCGCGCGCGGCATCATCTGAAGCCTTGCGTTCAAGGAGATTTCAGGCCCCGACATAAGTTCAAATCGGAAATCACCAAGTCACATGGCGGGGATAGTATGCAGAGCCCAAAGGACGTCTTCGCCACTCTGACACTGAAAGCTGACAGTCAGATCAAGGCTCTCTGGCCTCTCGAACTGGAGGTTCTCCAAAAATATGATGATGGGATGCAGAAGAGTTCCCGAGTTGCTATAGAGTTGCCTACTGGCGCGGGGAAGAGTGTAATCGGTCTACTCATACTCGAATCCTGGAGAAGAGACGGGAAGCGCGTTGCAATACTCACCGCTTCGAACGCACTGGCAGAAGACATGTCGAAGAGGTGTGATGAACTCGGTCTCGAAAGTGCACTAATCACAGGCAAGCGCATTGGAGAAGCTGAAGAGATTTCGCGGGTTCAGAACAAACGCAGGTATGCGCGGAAACAGGCAATCGGAATAATGAATTACTGGGCATATATGATGGGCAAAGACATTGCAGAACCTGATGTTCTCGTCGTTGACGATGCGGATTTCTTCGAGAACTTCCTGTTAAGTTACTACAGCGTTACCATCTCAAGAACGGAGGACGAAGGAATCTGGAGCCAACTGATGGATGACCTTGAGAAGCACAGGATCTATCAGGCGCGTATTGAAGCATTCAGGTTCAGCGATACGACTGAGGAGACGCTGGTAGTATACTTCACGCACAGCGTTGAAGTCATTCGGAAACTAAGGACACTCATACTATCTGGCATTGCAATCACCGACGAACTCTCCTTCAGCTTCGACAGGAACAAGAATTTCCTCGAAACATACATCATGTTCGTTACACGAGAGGCTATAGTGTTCGCGCCTTACATCACCCCAGGTTTGATGCATGACCGATTGAGGGCAGTTGAGAAAATCATCTTCATGAGTGCGACTATTGGGAGCCGCGAGTACATTCATCGAACCCTGGGTTCAAACGTAGAGCTGGAGGTCTTGACAGAACGAGACGTAAAGAGCCAGGTCGGGACGATGGGCAGGAGAATCATCTTCCCGCTTGACGGAATATCTCCTTCTCCACACATGGACGATGACCTCCTCGGCTCTGTAATGACAATCGGCCAAAAATTCCCGAAGACATTGGTAATATGTAATTCCTACAGGGATGCCTATAGGGCAGCGAAGGCCCTTGAGAGCATTGGGTGTCAGGCAACAATCTACAGAAGAGAGGCAGACAGCACAGGCTTTGCGAGAGCCAAGACTGGTGCTCTCGTAACTGCGGGGCGGTTCATCGGAATCGACTTACCAGACGATGCGTGCAGAGTCGGGGTGGTGACGAGAATGCCTTTTGTTCTCGGTCCAACCGATGCTTTCGCAAGAAACCTTCTCGGCGATACCGCATACATCAACGAGAAAGTGGGTCATAGACTGGTTCAGGCCTTCGGCAGATGCAACAGGAACCCGAACGATTATGCCGTCTATTTCATGCTGGACAGCAGGCTCGCTAACGACAACCAGGCCGACGCCGAAATATGCGGCTTCTTCCCGAGCAGGATGCGAGCGGAGCTTGACTATGGACAGGACTATGCCGAGACAGGAGGCATGGTCAGGTGCCTCGAGATTGCAAACAATCTGCTTGCAAACAAGCTTCCAGACTTCGAGGCTAAAGTCACTGAGTATCAAAAATCACTCAAGGATATGGCAATCCCTGACACGGGAAGGCCGTATCTGCCCGAGGTCCAAGCCTGGCACGAACTCACAATACGACAGAATTATCTCGATGCCGCGCAACGTTTCGTAGAGTGCGCTCAGCTCTACGGTAAGTCACGCTTGGAAGGGGAACTTGTCAAGCGCCAAGTTGCTTGGGCAAACTACATGACTGCTATGTGCTATTACCTTGCCTATCTGAACTATCGGAACGAGGACTACAAGGCGAAGGTCGTCAGCCACCTCGATATCGCGATCAAGTTGGGGGGAGCGAGTTGGTTCAGCGGACTTCAACTCTTAGTGAATGAGTTAAGTGAAGAAGCGAAGAAGCAGGACGAGATAGTCTTCAACGCGGAGGTTCAAGATTTCAAGGAACGATTGCTTCGGAGTTGGAAAGAGTTCGCCGCCGCAAATACGTCCAAGAAGCGCAATCCGAAGAGCGTTTGGGAGGAAATCATTCAGACACTTCACTCAGGTAAGCATAACGACGTCTGCGATAAGCTGAAGATCGTCTTCGAACAGATGGGATTCGAAGTCAGAAAGCGGAACGAGGAAGAGGGCATGCCAGACCTCGAATTGTTTGCCAATACAGGGGCTCGCTATGTCTGTGTCGTGGAAGTCAAGACCAAGGAGCAGGCTGAATCGAACGAGGACGAGAAGAAAGTGGTGGGAAGGGCAGATGTCGATCAGATTGGTGGGCACAGACCTTCCTATCAACTGCAATACCCAGGCAGACCAATCTACGCTCTGTTATTCACAAACAAGGATGGCTTCTCTGAAACTGCCCTTTCCAAGGCGGCCAACAACGTTCGCCTCCTTAAGTCAGGCGAGTTCGCTACCTTTCTCAACAGATTTCTGGAGCTTATGGAGAGAGGGTGGAAAGCGAATAACCCCTATGAGCTGCTAAAGGTCATGCAAGTCGCTTTGATGCCCAACGATTATGAGGGAACCCTGAAACCATCCGAACATCCACTAATTACGATTGAGGAATTTAATGGCTTGGTCAAGTGGTAACTTTGTTGGAGACCCTCGTAAGGGCGGCAAAGCTCAGTAGGAGTTGGACAAAGCGAAACGGAAATGGCATGGCGAAGAGCGCGCGCGCGCCGTGCCCCATCGAGTTAGCAGGGTTCGAAAGAGAGTGCATTGCTGAGGACATCGAAGGACTTTTCTAATACTTGCGGCGGTCCGCGCATCATCAATGAGGTTCCGAGAGCTAATCATCGAAGCCATAGAGAAAAGTGGCGGTAAAGCGACCATGAAGCAAATGCGTGAGTATTGGGTGAATGAGAAAAAATACTGGCCAGAGGCGAGAAAAGACCGAACGGAGGAGAAGAAACGCCGAAGACAACGCCCAACCCTTTCAAGTTTTGACAAACACCACCTCAGGTCTGCAGTCTACAGGTTGAACAAAGCAGGAATCCTTCTTCATGTGGATGTGGCTACATATAGGCTGGCTCAGGAACAGGTGGCGGAATCAACAAGACATAGCAGCACGTAGGGCCGAGTAACCGATCCTGAGAGATTTTGACTATCCTCCTGGGCGGGATCCCAAGCAGAACATCAATCATTTGTAGACAAAGTGTTCAGAAAATGACAGATATCACCATTACCTAATGCTGACGAATTCCTTGCGGTGGCCAAATCAACTCAGAAGTCGAAGGAAGAGATTGAGACAATATTCAGACGATTGCAGGATACAGGTTACTGGTTCTGGACTAAAGAAATCTCATCTGCGGCGTCAGAGAATGGAATGGACACGCAATTAAAGAGGACTAAGACTGCGTTCGTGGACATTCTAAGGACATCAAATCGGCAAAACCTGGTCCAGAACTTGCTATCCCCGCGGGAGCCGCTGACATCCAGCCTTGTCGCTACTCACGCAATGCTCGCGACGAATGCTTCGGCCGAAATACTCGACAGAGCGAAGGACTACATCGCTTTTCACAAAATAACTGAATTGCACGTTCGGGACGGAGTTAGAGCCTCAACATACAGATTGAAAAAACTTGGTGCGAGTTTCAAGAAGAAACTCGGCAATAAGGAGATAAGAGGGGCGGACCCTGGATTGAGAGAGGACATTCTCTTTCTGCTTTCTTTCGGCTCTG